>JABLTN010129874.1_pt1 | contig 98189 bp, 121 predicted proteins | sample 7160141 | NCBI WGS metagenome assembly JABLTN01 (sample SAMN14651226, study PRJNA627086) | human gut metagenome | isolation source: feces | host: Homo sapiens | reverse complement strand
GCGCAGTACTACTGGATGTAATACAAGCGACGAGAACGCAGGAGCGTACCAAAACAAGCCTTTAGGGCTTGTGTGCTCTTGTCAACTGATGGTAAAGGAGAAATTAACCATGATATCTACCAGGGGAAGGTATTCCATACGCATACTTTTAGATCTGGCGGAGCACAACACAGGGGCGTATATCCCCATAAAGGACGTGGCTGCCCGGCAGGATATATCACTTAAATACATAGAGCGGATAATGCCGCCTCTGAAGGCCGCAGGTTTTATCGAAAGCTCTCACGGCATAGGCGGGGGGTACCGTCTTGTCCGGGATCCGGATAGGTATACCCTGTGGGATATACTCAGAGTGGCGGAGGGGGATCTTGCTCCGGTGGCCTGCCTTCAGGAGGGGGCGGCTCCCTGCAAAATGGCTGCGGAGTGCAAGACGCTGCCCGTATGGCAGGGCTATTACGATATGACAAGGGATTACTTCTCAAATATAACCCTGGCGGACCTCATGAAGGCGCCAATGGCAGACAATTATGTGATATAAGCTTAAGAAAAAAGCGCGGCCGGTTAAAAATTCGGGCCGCGCATTTTTTATTCTTCAATGCCTCCGTCAGGGTTGTCGTAATTATCTAAAAAATGAATTTTCCTTCCCTTTGTCTTGTAGGCTATGACGGCGTCCAGACTGACGTTTTCCATGCTCCTGAATATATGGGCCTCTACGCCGGGGTTTGTTTTTTTCATCTCCCGTATGAGGTTCTTTACCTCCATGCGCTTGGACTTTGTCTCATTATTTGTGCAGGTGGTACAGGTGTCCGTGAACTTGCAGGCGCACTGTATAAAGTGCAGGCCGTTGCAGTCCCGCCACGCCTTGATGGCGTCCTCCCGGACGTAGTAAAGGGGGCGTATAAGCTCCATGCCCTCGAAGTTTGTGCTGTGGAGCTTGGGCATCATGGTCTGCACCTGCGCCCCCCACAGCATACCCATGAGTATAGTCTCTATAACGTCGTCATAGTGGTGGCCCAATGCTATCTTGTTGCAGCCCAGCTCCTGTGCGTAGCGGTAGAGATACCCCCTGCGCATTCTGGCGCAGAGGTAGCAGGGGGACTTTTCAACATGGTAAACCGACTCGAATATGTTTGATTCGAATATGTGTATGGGTATGTTGAGCTTTCTGGCGTTTTCCTCTATTACGCGGCGGTTCTCCGGGCTGTAGCCTGGATCCATCACCAGAAACTCCACCTCGAAGGGGAACTTGTTGTGCAGCTTTAATTCCTGAAAGAGCTTTGCCATGAGCATGGAGTCCTTGCCGCCGGATATGCACACGGCGATCCTGTCCCCCTCTTTTACAAGCTCATACTCCCGTATGGCCCGGGTGAAGCAGCACCAGATTTTGCTGTGGAAGCGCTTGCGAATGCTTTCCTCGACCTGACGGCACAGCGCTGCCGCCTCCTGCTTTTCCATCTCGTCCTGCAGCCAGGCGAGATAGCCGCCGGAGAGGCTGTATGCGTCATAGCTTCTCTCCCGCAGGGCTATGGCTGCGTCAAGGCTGACCTGTCCGCGGGCACAGTATATTATCACCTTTTTGCCCCTATCGCCGTTATACCGGGACAGCTCCTCCGGGGAAACTCCAACGGAGCCGGGTATTGACCCGTACTCCCTGGCCTCGGAACCACGCATATCCAGCAGCACGTATCCCTTGGGGTCGAGAGCAGCAAGCTCTTGAACGGTGATTTCCATGGAAAACCTCCTCGATGTACGGAAAAAGTGCCCCGGTATTTCCGGGACACTTTATTATACAGTAAATTTATCAGTCTGCAAACAGGGGAGTAGAGAGATACCTGTCGCCGGTATCCGGCAGCAGCACCACAATGGTCTTGCCGGCGTTTTCGGGCCGCTTTGCGAGATCTATTCCCGCCCAGAGTGCCGCGCCGGAGGATATGCCTACCAGCACGCCCTCGCTCCTGCCTATCTCTTTGCCGGCAGCGAATGCGTCCTCATTGGTAACAGGGATTATCTCGTCGTATACCTTTGTATCCAGCACGTCCGGCACGAAGCCCGCGCCTATGCCCTGTATCTTGTGGGGGCCTGCAACGCCGGTGGAGAGCACCGCGGAGCTCTTTGGCTCTACTGCGACTACTTTAACACTGGGATTTCTGGACTTGAGATACTGGCCAACGCCTGTTACAGTGCCGCCGGTGCCTACGCCGGCTACGAATATGTCAACCTTGCCGTCGGTATCATCGAATATCTCGGGGCCGGTGGTCTCAAAGTGGGCCTTTGGGTTGGCAGGGTTGACAAACTGACCGGGAACGAAGCTGTTCGGAATCTCCCTGGAAAGCTCGTCGGCCTTGGCAATGGCGCCCTTCATGCCCTTTGCGCCCTCGGTGAGCACCAGTTCTGCGCCGTAGGCCTTCATTATCTGCCTGCGCTCAACGCTCATTGTCTCAGGCATTACTATGATTATCCTATAGCCCCGGGCTGCGGCCACGGAGGCCAGGCCTATGCCGGTATTGCCAGAGGTGGGCTCGATTATGACGGAGCCGGGCTTTAAGAGGCCCTTTGTCTCAGCGTCGTCTATCATGGCCTTGGCAATGCGATCCTTTACGCTGCCCGCGGGGTTAAAGTACTCCAGCTTTGCAAGCAGCTTTGCCTTGAGGCCGTGCTTCTTTTCGATGTTAGTAAGCTCCATGAGGGGGGTATGGCCGATAAGCTGATCGGCGGAGGTAAAGATCTTTGACATAGCACCGTATCTCCTTCAAAATAAATTCGCTCTAAATACCACCAATTAGGTAGGTTGGTAGTATTATACTTTCCCCCGCCGCCCCTGTCAATAGGTTTTAGTAAACTTTTACGAAAAATGTGTGGGGCAGTGCCTCTACAAGATCGGGAAATAAAAAAACATTTGCTGAATGGTTTTGTGTTCCTCGGCATTATTGAACAAATGAAAAAAGGACTACCTGACGGTAATCCTTTCTCTTTTGGCGCGCCCTGAGGGATTCGAACCCCCGACCTTCTGGTCCGTAGCCAGACGCTCTATCCAGCTGGGCTAAGGGCGCATACGCCGTTTATCGCGTGCTTGATTATTATATCGCGTCGAAACATGTTTGTCAACGGCGATGGCAAGTTTTTTAAAAGCGGGTTGATTTTTTTTAAATCTGGTGTATAATACAAATGATATGGGGCATTAGCACAGTTGGTAGCGCGCAACGTTCGCAATGTTGAGGTCAGGGGTTCGAATCCCCTATGCTCCACCAACATCAGTCTGGGCGAACACCAGAGCTTATTATGTACGTAATTGGCGAGGTATTCGTACTGGTATCCAGAGTTTAAAGGGAGAGACACCTGTGTTACGGGTGTCTTTTCTTATATCAAAATTCGATATATATTATCAAAAACGAGAAAATAAGCGCAATATCTGGTAGATTGAGAAAAAGGAGCAAATGCGTATGATACGGATTTTACTGTCTACCAGACTTGGCGAACGACGGTGGACACAGGCTGATCTCTCGCGAAAGACCGGAATCAGAGCTAACACCATCAACGATTTGTACCATGACATTGCTGCCAGAGTAAGTTTAGAACATTTAGACCTGATTTGCGAAGCCCTCGAATGCGACCTATGTGAACTTATGGTTTACATACCTAACAGTGAGCCAGTCGTACTTACGAGAGTAGGGCATGAAAAACGGAAACGTTAAGGGAGAGTCCCCCGGCCAATGTGGCCGGGGGAGCTGTGCATGTAGCATGGAGCGGCAACTTACGTATAACAGTATTGTTTTTTTATATCGCAACTAATATAATACTTGATATGGAAAAACTTCGGGGCTGCAAGTAAAGATTTTTTGCGTTTAATGATATATTTAGGGGGACAACTATTGTTAATCTATATAGATGAATCTGGATCGGTGAATAACCATAATTCTGCCAGCTTTCCTTATTTTGTAATAGCACTCGTTTGCGTAAAGGAAAAAGACAAACTGCAACGGGCATATAAGCGTTTTGTATCTTCTAACATGAGTCGGCTTCGTGAACTCGATGATGCTCGCATGAATGCCAGTGGAAAGGTTGTACGTGAGGGCGGCAAGATGTTTGAGAATGGAAAATTTAAGGAACTGAAGGGTTCTCAGTTTGATGCAACTATGAAAAGACGATTCCTGTCATTCTTTTTAACAAAGCCTTATTTTGAGGTGTTTTTTATAAAAATCAACAATGCCAAATTAGAGGACAGGTTTTGTTCAAACACCGCCCGTGTATTCAATTATCCTTTAAGGTTGGCATTGGGCTATTACATAAAGAATGGACTATTACCTAATGAAGCATGTATAATTCAATTAGACGAACGAAACGAAAGAACCAAAAGCAAGTTTTTCTTACAAACCTATCTCAACACTGAACTTATAATGAATGGAACTTGCAAGGGACCTTTTTCCGTTACGTATTTCGATTCGGCAAACAACAGACTTATACAAATAGCGGATGTCTATGCCAACTGGTTTTACTCGCATCTGCAAACAGGTGCTTATAGCGAGGAACTTCAAACACAGAGAAATGCGGGAATCGTCAAAGGAATTTTTGAATTTCCTTTACAAAAAAACTCCACGAATATTGACAAGGTATAGTGCGTATGCTACTATAATGATACCAACAGTAAGTCCTATTGAAGTGCCGTTTTCGAGGTAAGCGTCATGTGTTGGCGTTGCTCATAGGCAATTGGTATCTGAATGAACGGCAGACCTGCTTCGGTGGGTCTGCTCTTTGTAGATAAGTGCAGTTCTATCTCCCTGATATACAAATAACCCCAGATTCTCTCTCCCAAATAAAAACCGCCTTGCGGCGGCCTCGTGACCGGTGCCATTACATGACACTTAAACGCTAATTCGGTTACACGAGTATACAGCGTATCTCTACCTGCATTTTTATTATATGCGGTTTTTTTTTAATAATCAATTCAAATGTTAGCGTGCCATTCGTTGCGAAAACACGGTGGATGATTGTATTGCGATTGAGCCAAACAATAATCCACGATATCCTGATGCTGAAGTTTACAAGTTCATTAAGGATTGTCGCCTGTCAGTCTACGGAGAAGATACTGATGTCAAGCTATATATCAAGACATACCTAAGGGAAGGAAAAACCCGAGATATTGTGATTGTTATTTCCTTCCATGAAGAAGGAACGTATTAGTTTAAGGGTTCAAAAGGAGGAACACCATGAAAAGGAGAATGACGGCTTTTTGCATTGCGTGTGACGAAGATGTAGAATACACGATGTTTACTGAACGTGTGGAAACTGTCGTTCGTGGTGCAAAAATCAGATATGTCGAAGTTGCTGCGAAATGCCCTGTTTGCGAAGAAGAATTATATGTGCCCGAAGTAAATGACGTTAACGTTCAGGCACGGGGGGATGCGTATCGCAACGCTACGTAATTTACTGAATTAACTGGGAAGACACTATTCTGCACCGGAAAGCAATCCGGTGCTTTTTTATATAAAATGTGCCAAATAAAAAAGCCTTACCGCAGGAAGATTGCGGGGGAGGGGATATTGCCAAACAGGGGCATCAATTAGATCGTATTGTGAAGGATTGGATAAGTATTGATAAAATAGATTGACACCCGAGTTTTCATGGGATATAGTGTTTTTGATAACATAAATGTTATCAAATCTTGTGGCTAATAGGAGGTATTCTTTTGGCGCAATCCGTTGTTATGTATTCGACAGAAGGAGGGAAGTATCCGGTAGAAGAATACATTACTAAGTTAGCAAAAAAGCACAAGGAAGCGGAGCTCGCTGCAATCAGGTTATATGTAAAGAGATTGGGGAAATATGGATTAGAGGTGAATAAATACCATAGCAATACTATAAAGCTATTGCGCGACGGTATTTATGAGCTTCGGCCAAATGCAACAAGGATATTCTTCTTTTGTTTTGCCAAGAATACAATGGTACTGCTGCATGCCTTTGAAAAGAAAAGATGGAGCATTCCTCCGAGGGAGATTGAACTGGCAATCAAGGAGAAAAATGATTTTTTAAGGAGAAGTGACAATGGGAAGTAATAATAGCTTTGATGAAATGTTAGATAGGGTAGCCGCTTTAGGTAGCGAAGAAAAGAAAACAATCCAGATTGCAGAAAATATTTCGCTAATTATCGATGCTCTTTCATCAGCGAGAATTAAAAAAGGATTTACTCAACGTCAACTGGCAGAAAAATGCGGATTGAAGCAATCTGCAATAGCAAGGATAGAAACGCTGCAAGTCATACCGCGTCTCGACACACTATTGAAAATAGCTCAATGTTTGGGTGTGTCCATCTGTGTTGAGACAGAGACCACTACAGTATCGAAGGGCACGAATGTAAGATATATTAACGATTATCGTGAAGGTCGTTATAAATGGAAAAATCAATCGATGAGTATGGGAGGGACGGCAGTGTATGGAAACATTGGCTAATATGCAATTAGTAACAAATGAAATATCGATGAAAGTAAATGATATCCCTGATGGCGAATTTAAAATTATACCTAAATTCACAAGGAGTGTAGGGATGCTTTCGGAGACAAAGGGATATATGGAATTAGTAACAGAGATTACGAATACCCCTGATAATCCATTCCCAGTCGATATTAAGGTCAGCATAACAGCTGTCTTTGACATGGATAATTTCCCAAAGGAACAATATGACTCGTTTTTAAAATTAAACGCTGTTCAGATTGTGTTCCCGTATGTGCGAAACATTATTTCTAATATCACAACGAGTGCAATGATTCCTCCGATTATTCTTCCGATAGTGGATGTCAAGAAACTGTTTCCAGAAATAGACGAAGGTTAATATAATGAATTAAAATTCGATTATCAACCCCATGCCTCACACTGGCGTGGGGTTTGCTTTATTAAGTGTAAGTTGGCATTTTACTGATTCCCGTCAAAATAAAAAAAGCCCTCCCGCGGGAATGCCGCGAGAGGGTGAAGGTGAGCACCTTTATTATTTGGGCTTGCGTACCTCGGCAATGGTGTCATGGGCGCCATACGCAGCAAAAGCAACCACAGCGGCGTTCACGGCGCACAGGCAGCCCGTGCTTGCAGTAAGGGAGCCGTTGAAGTAGTTGGCCGCCAGCAGCACCACAAGTGCGATGATGTAGGCGACTATACGAGTGGGAATCTTGTCTATCACGCCTATGCCCTTAATGAGCTGGGTCACAAGCAGCGTAAACATAGTAGCACCCGCATAGGTGGCAAGAACCTCCCAGGAGAAGAACTCCTCGGGAAGCGCACCGGAGGCGGCAAAGGCCACCGAGGCCAGAGACAGGGAGAGGGTCATAACAGCGATGAGAATGAGAATCTTGATGAGTGTCTTTTTCATGGAATAGTATCCTCCTTTATTTAATTGATTATTTATATATGGTTTTAAGTTTGCTGACCTCATCCATCGGGCGGACAAGATTTTTGCCGCCCAGCTCACGGTAAGTCTCGTGCATTTCCTTGAGGTCGTTGTAGTCGTAGAAGTTCACCTCGCCGGCCGCGATGTATGCCCGGGCGAGGAATTTTATGCGGTCGTGCAATATGACCTGCTGCCCCTTTTCTGTCCGGCCTACTCTTTCGAGCAGCGTTTTCACTTGTTGTGACAGCTCGGCTATATCGCAATCCTGGGCTTTGTCTGCGTCTGCCTTATCAGCCTTGCGGTCTGATTTTTTGGCGGCGCGGTTAAGCATGAACTGGATCACGTTATCGACCAGTTTTACCAGCGCGGCTCCCACGGTGCCGGCCAGCAGCAATTGGAGTATCTGCATTTCAGACTACCTCCTTTGATGCAACGTATTTTGCGCTCATATAGCCCTGCCGGAACGTGCCCGCTGATACATAGGTTATCTCACACCAGCCGTCGATAGGGGGCAGGGCAAGGAGCAGGTCGCCCTTGCGTAGTGTTGCAAGGACATTATGTTTTGTCCCCCGGCCTGAGCGCACATGTACACTGTTCCCGCCGCAAACAGCGAAATAGGGATACGCCTCCGAAGGTACGGAAGCGTAGACAAAGCGTTTGTCCATTATTCCCCTGTGCGTCCAGCTTCGGACTGACAGCCGGGTTACGACGCAACCATAGGATAGGCCCCGTTCCTCTACCACCAGCGGTTCTCCATCGCTGGTAAAGCCGCAGACCCATCCAACGTGCTTCATTATGCCGGCGTTGCTGGCGCGGAAAACAGCCTCCCCTATGACATAGGGACGGCTGAGTTTGGCGATGCGCCCCTTTTCCGAACACCATTTAGTGTAGTTGCCGTGGGCGGATAAGTCCGTCCTGATCCCCAGAACCATTGTGCAGTAGGCGTCAAGTAAGCCCTGACAGTCGGCTACCATCTGCCGATTGGCAGCCCAGTCACGGGTAATGCGGTCGTAATCCTTGCGCCGCCAGCCGTTGAGGCTGTAATAGTTGCGCCACCGCTCCTCCAGCACGGAAGATGTAGCCACCTTCCCGGAGGTGCCGAATAGGTATTCCCACGGGTCTGTGCCGCAATCCCCAGCCGGTATAAGCAGCTCTGCGCCGAGGGGTATGCTCCCGGCCTTAGCATGGGTCAGCGCCCACCGTATGAAGTCCCGCACATCATCTGTTGGAGTTGTGGCGGGTATCGCGGCAATGGCGCATAGGGTCGCGCTGTCGGCTTCGCCGGTAGGAGGCAGGCCCTTGTCGCTCTGGAATGCCCTAACTGCCGCAACGGTAGGCACACCATAGAATCCGTCATCATCGCCGCAGCCATAGCCTATGGCCGATAGCCGGAATTGCAGATCGCTTACCTCGTTGCCTTTGGAGGCATAAGCAAGTATTTTTTTCTCCATCATACGCTATCCAACACCTCCCACGTATTTGGGCCTACTATGCCGTCGGCCTTGAGCCGATGCCGGCGCTGGAAGGCCTTTACTGCATATCGGGTGCGGCTGCCGAATTTACCGTCTGCCGTACCGCAGATATGCCCCAGCTCGTTCAACTTACTTTGGAGCTCCTTCACATCATCGCCCACCATGCCCTTGCGGAGCGTGCGGCGTATGTAGGTATCCTTACCGTCCTTTTCCTCCTGCGCTGGGGCGGTGAGGGCTATGACGTCACCAACCCGGAACACATCGTCCCACGGGATATAGCATTCGCCCTTTATGCCCCACGAGCTGCCCCAGGAGTTCTGGACACAGGCGTACTCGTGATCTCCAACTATATCCCAGCCGAAGATCCGCATCTCATGGTAGCCTTTTTCGGGAGAGGTGCAGCGGTAAATTCCCCTGCTGTCGGTTCGCCACTGGGATATGGCGAAGCAGGCTACGATATATAGGCCGTTATATAGGGCCTGCTTTACGGCCTCTTTGGAGTATACCCGCCCCCAAGTCAAGCCCTTATAGGGCTTGGCGTGGCGCTCAAGCTCCTGCCTATTCTGGCGGTAGTAGGCTATGACGGCTGGCACCTCACGTTCGCCGGGATCATACTTGAGAGGGGCTATGCCGTATTTGCAAAGGCCATTTGCTGCCTCGTTGGGATACATCCCCTCCCGGCTGTGGGAACGGTATCCGCCGTATCCCATATCTACCCCAAATTCCGTTTTGAATATGCTCCACATACACGAGCGCATGGACTGCATGACACAGTTTCCGGCCTCCTGATGGTAATTGGTAGGGATTGATTGCCGGTAGCGGAGGGGGAGAGTAACGGGCTGACGGACGCACACGGCATAGTCGCGGTTGTCGATTACTGAGGGGATCGCGGAACAGATATAATCGCCCATGGGTTTCACCTCCTTGAAATGAAATTAGTTATGCTTCCTGTTCTTGAATACCAGCGCAGCGCAGACAAGCAAAAGTATGCTCGAGCCGAGGGCGGAAGGGCCGCCCGTCTTGGGAAGCTGCTTGACGATGGTAGTGGTGTTCGTGGTGGTACTGGTCTGCGCTACGCTAAATTTGTATGTAGCGGCAGTGGAGCGGTCAAACTGTATGGCGTTGTAAAGCTCCTCGGCGGTGTTTGCATTTTCGAAGGAGTGATCACGTATTTCCACAGTTAGGGATGCGGGCTGGCGGGTTATAACGCCTGACAGGTAATATTCGCCGCTTCGTAGGTCTATTTGGGGTTCGAACAGTGTTAATCCGTCCGTCCGGAGCTTTACGGTCAGATTTGAGGTGTCCGTAAACCGGGGGATAGATACGGTCACCCGCACCGTAAAAAGCTCGTTGACGGAGTAGTTTTTAGGACCTATCACGGCTCCCGTCTGGTAGTCGATTGCGGTTATACCAACCGCGATAGGGTTTGCCGCAAAAGCCCCGCTCACAAGGAGCAGAAGGCTTAGGGCGAGGAAAAGTGCAGTCGTCTTTTTCATGTTACTGATTCCTTTCTTAAAATTTTGTTGTATGAAAAAAGAGCCTTGCGGCCCTTTATTCCGTTAATCTGCCTGCTCTTAACGTGAGTGAGCCGGCGCATTTTTTTGCATGAAAAAAGGAGCCGTTAAGCTCCTTAAAATCGGATCAGTGGCAGGGCGGTGTCTCCTGCATCTCAGGTACGCTTTCGCGTGTGTCGGGAACCATTTCCGACCTCACTGACTGCGATTGGCTATTCTTGCAAGTTCCAGTTCTATCAGCATTATGTCGATATCTGACAAGTGTCCTATAAAGTCCTGAACATCGTCAGGTTGTAACCTGAGCATCTTATCCAGTCTTACTACAGACTGCTTTTGCAATCCAGCTTTTGCCCAGTTTTTTATGGGATAGCAGTCATATCCCGGCTTTGGAGATTGGCTTGTTACATAAAACGACATTATGTAAGCGGCACCATCATATCCTATGATAACCGGCCTCAGTTTCTTCTTGCCGGGTTCGTCATCGTACGCGACAATTGCCCAATATATATCCCACTTCTCATATTTAGGTATTCGTCGGGCGATCTCCCTCTTTCCAGTCCGCAGGAAGTATCAGGGTGCCGTCTTTATCGTGATACCCAACGGTTTGCAGAATGTCAGCAGGCTTCACGATTCTTATCGGTTCCTTTTTTTTAAAGCACTCTTTTATGAGAGCTTTGCTTATAATGCCGCTTCGTCCTTCTTTCTGAATTGTTATATCCCAAGGTTCGCCCTTCTCATGGCTCAAATTCGTTAGGCCCACGGCGCTGTATTTTTCGTAGGACGCCATCACTGCGGACAGCAATTCTATTTCTTCGGAATCAAAGACCGAAAGAGAAAAGTCGGGAGATACCTCGGTGATCGCCGCACCTTTATATTTCTTATATTTTTGATATATGGCGGGTATCACGGGGCCAAAGTCCCACGCCTCAAAATCTGCTTCAAAAAGCGGCTTGCCAGATGTAGCCAAACACCACGCCTGTGCATAAAACATAAGCTTGTTCAGCCGGAGGTTGCTCATAAAAGATTCTTCTTCGTTCATTCCCATGGCTATAAAGTAATTAGCCACAGCCTCGGTTTTATTCATGCTTGCACCTCCTTATACCCAAATAAACCCCGCAATTCCCTGGGCTCAATTACATTATATTCGGGTAAAACCACCGATGTCAACATCATACATAGTATGTTCACATCATTGTTGGTGCGGATAGGATTGCAACTGTCAGAACAGCCGGACAGCGGCGATAGAGGGGGGATTAGCCCCTCTATGCGTTATATGCGGCCCATTTCGTGCTGTCCGCATGGGGCTTATATACCGCGGACTTGATATGCTGGGAAATACACCTCCAGGCCTTGCCATCGTGGGTGACTATGGTATCCTCTGTTATTACCGTGCCGTCCTCAATATCGATCCACGCCGGATAACTGACCTGCGGTATCTCCCAGTAAACGCCTATATTGGCCGTGTCTGCGGGGTCTTTGCCACGGCTGTATCTCAGCGCCACATACCCGCCCTCCACGGTATCGCCGGTAGTGTAATGCGTTTGGGCGTTCCACGGCGCACCGGGCGAGGGGGGACTCACGAGCCCCTCCCGAGCCGCGATGAGTATTTCGGACAATTCGGAACGGGCTTCAGCGAGCTCCGCCTGTGCCGTTGCGATAGCGGCAGCTCCCGCAAATTCCTCGTACTTTACAGTTTCCTTGCCTTCCCACTCGGGGAAGCCCTCTATATGAAAAAAAGCATCGTCTATGACAATGCCATGCGCGTTTGCCTCATCGGTGAGGCAGGGGATGCCATTGGCTTGAGGCCGGCAGAAGTGCAGTTTGTCTACCACCGCCACCACTTCATTTTCTTTAATTATGCGATACACGATTTTATCTCCTCTCTGAATAGATATTTAAAGTATCGGGTCATATTGAATACCGCCCAGTATGCTCGGCTGCGTATCATACCGCCGCGCCATGATGCCACAGCGTTTTCCACGTCCTGATATGTCATGCGTTGCTCGGATACCCAGCGGCGGAATACTCGCAGTTTGCGGCGCATACGTGAGATACCCTTGCGGTTAGGCTTGCGGATTACCGCGCCGCTATCGGTCAACCTGAAGCGTATCTTCAAAAACTTAAACCCTTTGGTCAGCTTTATAATCTTTGTTTTCCTGTCACTTATGGTTATACCCAACTCAGCACAAAAAGCCTGTATTCGGACAAGGCACTCTTTTAGGTACTCCTTATCCTCGTGTATGAGATAGCTGTCGTCCATATATCGGCCATAACCCTTTATGCGAAGCTGCTCCTTTATAAAGTGATCCAGCCTGTTAGGTGTAGCGATAGCTATGGTCTGAGAGGGCATAGCTCCCAACCCTACGCCGTGGTCGCCGTAGCAGGTCAGGTGCGCCTTAACTAAAGCGTTGAGGCGCGGGTCGAATATATTCCGGTCTATCTCCCGGAAAGCCGTGGCGTGGCAAAGGCTGCCAAAGAAATCTTTGAAATCAATTTGCAGGATATATCCACTGGCGCCGTGCTTGCGGTAGTGCCGGTGCAGGTGGGCGTCAAGACGGTTCAGGGAAAAATCCATGCCCTTTCCCTTTTGACTGGCGCTGTTGTCGTATATCCATGTAGGGGACATCTGGGGAACCATGCAGTGGTCGCAAAGGCACCGCTGCACCACCCGGTCGCTTATGTGGGAGGCTTGTATCTTTCGGGGCTTGCCCCTTTCGTTGATGTGGAACACGGTAAACCCGCGGTGCTTATACTTACCGCTTAACAGCCGCTTTTTCGTGTTGTGAATATTCAGCATAGCGTTAGCCTTGTACACTTGGGTGCTGGCTTTCCACATAACGCCACGGCAGCATAGCCTATATGCCTCATACAAATTGTCAAAAGTGAACACATCTTCAAAGGCCCGCTGGCGCTCCTGCCTCTTGGCAAGCCGCCGGGCCTTTCGTCTTTGATATCTTACCTCCCGCCTTTCTTCGCTTGTCATCATGTCTCCTTTTAGAAATAACCGCCGTACAGCCGTATTGTAGGGTGCGATTCAGGCTGCGTATGACAACGACAATGAAAATGGTTACGCACCTACCCATCCATGCAAGCAGCGTCCTGTCGGTCATAGCGACGGTTCCATTTATGCCGTTTCCGGCAATGGTCCTGTTCCCCTTATTTAAGGCACTGATTTCGCCAAAGCTACTTTGTCGGGCCAATCATAAATAATCCCAGCGCCACGCCAAGCTCATTGTTGGCATTATTATTGGTAGCGGCCCCGGCGGCGGACACCGCGCAGAAATTATTGTTGTTACTGGAGTACGGAGAGCGCGACCACCAATCCGGGCTTATACAGAACAGAACCTAAACTTGATTACTACATATATCCTGCCTTTCTGTATCTCTCGATCTCGGCCTTTCTCGTGGCTACGAGAAGAGTTGCCTCCTTTTCTACCATGCCTATCCACACATCCCAGTTCGGGGCTTTTCCCGCTTCAAACTGTACGTATTTCTTGGCAATGTGGATCTTGGAATACAACGCTTGTATATCACATATCGCCTTTGTGAGATAATCCAGCCGCATTTGTGCATCGTGGGAGTTGTTGACAAATATGCTGTTCGCCGACTTTGCATTGGTGTGACATTCGGCTGCTAATTTGTATATCTCCGCCGCGATAAAAAGCCGGGCGTGCTTAGGGAAATTCCCGGTACACCGCTGGTGGGTATATCCTTCCAGATCAAAAGCCCCGTTCAGAAATTCCATTGAGCTTTCACTACGCTTGGATTTCGGCACTGACATCTGGAACCTCCAATTTTAAAATTTTTTTCTGCGCCGCCCCTAAATGGGGCGGCGATTACTGGATACGGGGATTATAGGCAAAAGCCCAGCGCCACGCCAAGCTCAGTGGTGGCATTATAATAGGTAGCGGCCCCGGCGGCGGACACCGCGCAGAAATAAAAGTTGTTACTGGAGTACGGAGAGCGCGACCACCAATCCGCTGCGGCTGCTCCTACTTTTTTTATTCTACTACTATTTGTCGTAAAAAGCGAGTATTGCGTTCCCTCGCCGGGAACGGAGTTGCCGGAGGAGCCCATGACTTCGATAAGCGCAGGTATCCAACATCTGTCCTGAGAGGTAATGATATTGGTTGACTGGTTACCGGCAGAAGCCCGCTTATTTACTGTCTTAATACCTATGTCGCTCTTGAGTATATCCGGGAAGGTGGCCAGAAATGCCGGCATGTTTGTTTTTCGCAGTTTTGAATCGTTCCAGCCGCCCACATTTGTCCAGCTATCATTCATTTTATATTTGGTTCCAAGGCAGTCCTTTGTGATAAAGGAAATGGCGGCTTTCCCGCCCCCGTTCGCTTTATCATCGTGCTTGAAGCCTGCAATCTGAGGATATACTGTTTCGCCTGTGCTGAGAGTCAACGGGCAGGTATCACCAACGCTCCAAAACCTTGAAACGTCCTCGCCTGAGTTGGCAATACCCACAACCTGTTCCCACGAGCAGGAGGACAGCGGGGATTTTGTACTGAAAAGCGTCCACACGCCGTTGACGCCTATGTACGCATTGCAATACTCCCAGGCAGAGCCGTTGTACTGCATAACAACGCCTGGAGTGAGTATCAGCGTCTGGTCGCCGGCTATCGACAGTGTATACCCGCCGCCGTCTACCGTGTGTATCCAAATATCGCCGGACTCAGGCGAGGCAGGTGGCCCATACGAGAATGTCCACTTGCTGCAATCCCGGGAGGTCAGCACGACCACCTGATTGTTTACAACGGCAGCAGGAAGCTGCTGCGCGATCTGCACATCGAAAACAACGCCTCCGACTTTAACGCTATACGGGAAAAAACTCAATAAACTCATATTTACCTCCTTTTAATTTACTATAAGTATTTTTATAGGGATATTTACGGCGGGAACCTCGCCGTCCGCAGTTATGGTGATACTGCCGGATCCTTGTCCGGTCTTGAACAGATTTGCGTTTGCAGCGGCGGTGCGCTGCTCAAGGGTGGCGGTACTTGCCAGTGATATATTGCCTTTGCTGCTGGCGGTTACGCCTGTGAGCCCTGTTACCGTTATGACGCCGTTGGACCAGCCGGAGGCCGCAAGTGTGGCGGATAGCTCCTTAGCCGGGGTAGCGGCCCCTATATCCGAGGGGGTCAGCGCATCATTGCCACCTACCTTGTGGTTATCCTTATGTGTGCTGGCAGCAGCGCCTATGTCTGCGGCAGTGAGTGCGTCCGCACCTCCTGTTTTATGGGCGTCCTTGTGATTTTTCGCTGCGTAAACATTTTGCAACGCCGTACTTATTGCGGTCTTTACGGCACTCCATAACACATATTTGCTGCGGCTGCCTGCTGCCGCTGATACATCGCCAACGACTATCCTATCATCATCGGCAAGCGCATCTATCGCTCCAAGGGATTCCAGTGTGGTTTTGGTTACGTCTGCGCCGTTCGCCACGTTAAGCAGACTGCGCACATCCGATGCGGACAGGTCGGCGGGGGCTCCGGCTTCAGCGCCCTTATTTCCTTTAAGGGTCTTTGCAGCCATGGATGCGAGTTTCGCATTGGTAACGGCGTTGGCGTCTATTTCTACGGTGCCTACGCTATCCTTCCATGCGAGATTCTTGAAAGATGCGTACCACTTGGCAATCTTTCCAAACATAACGGCCAGCTTCTCGCCGGTCGCTATATTAGTTTTAGCCGACGCCATAGCAAAGGCAACGGTGAGATCACCGCCGCTACCGGCCTTGCCCAGTTTATTGTTGTCGAGATCCTTGATGTTGTCGATAAATGATTGATGGTCCTTGTTGGTGTAGGCACGGTACACCTGAGTACCCTCCGCCCATATACGGGCAGTGCCGCCTACGCCCCTTATGCAGTCGGTAAGGGTATTGTTGGATATACTGGCGTACAGTACCACCTCCGCATTGTCGCCGGTGCCCAAGGTTGCAAGGTTAGGTCCTGCGGGTAGTTTGGCCGCATCGGCAACGGCGATTGATGTGTCGCTTGCGGTAATGGTAGCTGTAAGAGTGGTTTTCGGGCTGTTGTCTATGCCCGGATACATTATTGACTGTGCCATTAGTAGGTACCACCTCCTCGTGATTGTACAAACCCCTTGATGGCGAGGTCTATCGTTACATAAGCGAGGTCATTGGGCCGCACTTCTACCGACAGCCATGAGCCGCGGGGTATTTGGTTTTTGTCGTTGAGCAGGTATTCCGATATGTCCAGCTCAATACTTCGGTTCATGCTTGCCTTCAATTTGCCGTTCACATATATATCCGCCCTCGTGGGATAACCAAACTCAAATATGCCCTGCATGATATCGTGCGTATGGTCTGGCAGGGAAATGGTGTGGGTGTGGCTGGGTATATTGAAGCTATGGGTGTGGCTGGGTATTTGAAAACTGTGGTTGTGCTCGGGAACGTTAAAACTATGGCTGTGTTCGGGAACATTAAAGCTATGGGTATGCGGTGGCACGTAAAATGTATGAGTGTGCCTCGACATATTGATCTCATGCGTATGGCCCATGTGATGAACGTGTTTTGAAATGGGCTTGGTATACGAATGAGAATGTGAGGCGCCTCCAACGGTAGCTGCGCCCGTTGTAGCACCCTCTCCAACCTGTCCCTCGGCTTGTTTTGTATACGCGCTTGGACTTATGCCTGATGTTATTGCGGACTGTATTCCTCCTGAATTTGTCGTTTCATTTACTGAACCGCCGCTTGCCGTGCTTTTTGAAGTGCCACCGCCGCTTGCCGTGCTTTTCGAAACTCCTCCTCCGTTGGAAGTCGAAGTAGCAGTCCCACCACCACTATTACTGGTAGACTGACTTCCGCCGCCCGATGAACTGGTTCTCGTGATGGCGCCACCACCGCCTGTGGCTTTGGAGTAGGAGCGAAAGCTGTCGAGGGTTATCTTTGCATTTACAAAATTGATGATCCGCATATCGGTTGGGATGAAGAACCTCAGTATGGCGCCCTTCTGAGATGAGGCGTTGGCTTGTATAGACTGGGCGTATATCTGGGTCGCACCCTGAGAATAAACCGTTTCTATGCGCTGCCTGTCGGCAAGGTCGGCAAGGCTGCTGGCTATATCTGTGGGCTTATTAGCTATGACCACGTTCGCATTGCCGGCCACGTCGCGGTTTCGCTCTATGGCGGTGATATAGCTTTTAAAATCCCCGTCGGGATATTCCTCATCCATGACTTTCACTATGCGCCCGATCTCAATCCTGTCGGTGTCATCGTGGGTTATTTGATAAATATCGGATACGCTGACCTTGGCGGTGAGCTTTGGTTCCTGCAATTCATCTAATATCACCTGCGCCCGTTCTTTCAGTGAATCGGGATTTTCAAAACGCCTGTCCACCCAGTACCGCTCAATGAGCCCGTATCTGTCGATATAGCTCTGAGGGCTTTGCAGATACGGGATGCCATTATTGACGTCTCTTATGGTAAGCTGATTTATACCCTCTCCATATCCCAGCGGGTAGATACGGGTGATGATGCCAGCAGAATCGCTGGGCATCTCCATTGACATGAGATTTCGACCGCCGCGGATAAAAAATTGAGGCTCTGCCGCAGTATCTATTTTCTTCAGCGATATTTCCCACGGATACTTAGTCGTATTGAGCTTCCAGATATAGGGGTCGCTGAATCTGTTCGGTACACTCCATAGCGCGTTGAGTACTGTCTCATTGCTCCACGCATATTCAAACTGTCGTTGAAAATCGCACTCCCCGAGCTTCCAATGCTTGGTCTTCTGAAACGACAGGACGTATTCGAGCACCTCTACGGTGTATACGCCAATGTTGCCAATGATGTGGTATCCCGGCATGACACTATCCGCCAACGTTGCAAGGACGTGCTCACATTCATAGACCTTATCGGTAATGTGCTTTTTCGTGCGTGTGCTCTTTATGATGCGATATAGTTCGCCCGTTTCCCCGGTTTCGTCACTTATCCAACGTACATAGTGGAATGGTTGGCAGTAGCGCGATTTTTCATCGGTGCAGGGTAGGGTGAATTTCATAATACCCACGTCGTTCAATACTTCCTTTTCGCTTACGCTGTGGGAATTTTGCAGATATGCAGTGCGAAGACGGGATAGGTTCAAGACCTCTACCATAGCTACAACCACCTTTCAGTGTAGAGTATCGAGGATTCGATAGCCCCGGCTGTGCCTGTGGATATAACGACGGAGCGCACCTTGCGATCCAGCTCACACCAGCGGCCGGAATGCCGTGCCACAATATTCTCTCCGTCGAGGAGAACGATAAGATTTTCACTGTCAACAACCAGGGTTTGTCCCGGGGATAAGGAAATATCCACATCTATCTCGAGAATATCCGTCGCTTCGGCTGAGCATACAGCCGAAACGATCTCATACATACCGTGGGGAGACGCGGATATTTGGGCGCCGACGGCAAGGATTCCGTCAATAGTCTCGTTCGCGGCGGTTTCCAGCCGGAACCTTGCGCCCAATGCAGCAATAGCATCTATGACCTCCGCAACGTCATTGACCGCGTATATGGTCGCGCCCAGTCTGGTATTTCCCGAAACTATCTCCGCTGGCGCCGACATGAGCATTACACTGCCGATTGCCGAACACTCGGAATCTAATTCTTCCGCCATATATGTGATCAGCGTTACGCCGGCGGTACCCATTGCCTCGGCCGTTATGAGCTCTGCGGCGTTGGTTTGTATGTACGCGAGTATCGCCACCCCGAAGTAGCCCGATATGGTTTCAAATGCGTCCGTGGTGAGAAAGACAGTCGCATCATCGACGGCTGTATTAAAGCTGCTTTGGTTAAAAGTTCGCTGATTATACACCGGATATCACCACCTTAGTTGATGGTGAAATTGAGGGTGGACGGAACATATATGACCTGACGGCCTGCGGACATGGTTACCTGTTTGGAAGCAGCGTCTATTATGTAGGGCTCTCCGTTGGATTCCGCATCATACACCGCAATATGAGTAAGCTCACCCCATGGGCCGGAGGCCACGGGAGTTTCTATTCTCGCGCTGTTTGTTATAAGACAAGCGCCTCCTGACTGTTGGGCAGGGGCCGAGAATACAAATGCTGTCCTGGCGTATGAATTGCCAGAAAATTCCGAACCGCCGCTTTCAGGAGAACCGTTGCAAAGCGCAAGGTATGGAGAAAATCCTGAGCAGCTTACACCGCGGCAGATATTCATGCACTTGATTTTGTATGCATTGGCCATCTTGCCGCTCCATATCCACTTAACCGCCCCAGCGCGGACAACGGGAGCAATGCCGGCGCTGATATTCAGCACTTCCTCCAGCCTGCCATAAAGGTACATATTACCGCCCGTGAGCGAATCCATTATAGCGACATAGGTGACGTTGCCAACGGATACGGATGATTCTGCAAAGGTGAGTGCGGCCGTATTCTGCATTGCGTACCCATTGCCGGATGCGGCAGGCGCCGAGAAGGTGATGGGCTGCCGGGCATACCCGGAATATGAGACCTCTGTACCCGCGCCATCGTCGCCGGGGTCGTTCAGATATAGGGCGAGATACATGGTCTCAGGGGCCGAGGTGCTTATGCCCCGGGCAAGGTTAAGCATTATTTCCTCAAAATGGTTGGTTGCGTACATTACTGATAAGTCTCCTTTCTGCGGGTGATGGTGATGTGGATCCCTGATATTGTCGTGCTGCCAACGTTCTTTATCTGCAATCGGGCAGGCGCCGGGGCGGTGCCGATATATGAGGGTGAATAGTCCCTTTCAAACTCGGCCGCTATTGTAGCCCCATACGCAAACGGGTCGCAAATAAAAGAAAGCTCAAATTTTCTCATACTGGATAGCACTTTGTACGCCCTGCCGGGATCGTATATACGGCCTATATAATACTTATCCGGCTCATCCCAAAACGCGATCTTCGTTTTTTCCGACATCGTATAAACAAGCTCCCTGACCTGTGACTGGGTAGGGAGCCGTATAGAGCCGCACTTTATATCCAGTGATATTTCATCCCGCCATTTCGCGCCATAGTCGTAAGCGCCACTCCTGTTGGGGAGTTCCACCTTGCGGGGACGCAGCTTCGGCAGGAATGGCCTGTTGATTTCTTCAATAATGATGCCGTATTCCTGCTTTAGGTCTACACCGCCTATGGTCATACTGTAATCAAGCATTATAGCCACCCCTTGTATCTGAGTATTCGTTCAAGTTCGTCAGTGATTTCCTCGCCGAGATCGCGCGCTGTTTCCGCGCTGTCTTCGGGGTTTCCTTTCACCGTGACGTTAATCTGTTCCACCACAAACTGACGGCCGTTATTGTATGTGGTATGGTTGGTTACCGGACCAGCGGGCATAGTATCGTCTATCCCGGATATTATATCGGGTATCCGGTTGTTGATGTTGACGTCTAATGCCTGATCTACCACGCCCTGCAATGCAGCAGCTACTTGTGCCGCCTTGCTCTTGGCGCCCAAAATCATGCCCTCGTCTATGTCCTCAAATAGCTTTTTGGTCTTTCTGGACGGCGAATGGCTGTCAGCCGCCGAGCGGGCTGCGGATATTGCGTTGTTAACTATACCGCGGATTGTGGAGAAAAGGCTGGAGGAGCGAGAATTGAGGCCGGAGATCATGCCGTCAATCATGGAATTACCAACCGTGGTCATATCGCCGGGTAGCGGAGCTGTGGTGCTGTTAACCGTTATCCTGAGATTTTCAAGGATGGAGCGAGTCTTGCCGTTGATTTGCTCGTATTTTTCTACAAACCGCTTAACAGCATCATCCGCGGCCTTTTCCGTCTTCTCTACGATGGTTTGGGCCATAGAGTCCACGGTGGATGCCAATTCGGGATTTTTAGCCTTTATGCCCTCGCTCATGCCCGTGGGAATTCCCTGGCCGATTTCGTCCATCACCTGTGACGGAGAGTGGCTGTCGAGCACTTTTCGTACCGTATCTACAACGGTCTGTCCAAGTGCCGCAGACGCGCTTTCTACCTGCCCGGCATTCTCGCTTATGCCGGTAGAAAGTCCTTCGGCTGCATCCTTGCCAGCCGTTTCAAGAGTGATGCCCACATTTGAAAAAGCTGTATCTACGGCTTGCAGAAACGGTGTGAAGTCAACGTTTGAGGCATTGGTTATCTCCTGAACGGTCTCCTTATAGCAGGCAGCTATATTTTGTAGGTTCTCCGTCGCGTTTATTTCCAACTGGGCAAAGGCGTCGGCTACCGGGGCCTGAGCTTCGCGCATCCCCTGAAAATCGCCTACTATGGATTCTGCGGCGGATTTACCTTCGCTGGCCAGTGCCGCCAGAACAGCGGCGGATTCGGTAGAACCGTCGAGGAAGTATTTGAGAAACTCCTCCATGCCCTCGATGCCATAGGAGCGGACGGTTTCCAGATTGGCGTGGTAATCAGACCAGTACTCTTTTTGAGACTGGAGCGCCTCTCGCAACGTCTTGGTGCTTATATCGGCCTTGACTTCCGCCATGTCCCATAATTCAAACTGGCCCTCAATGGATTTGAGAGCGGCGTCATACGCCTGCTGGTAAGCCAGAGCAAGAGCGTTCAGTTCCAGGGACAGGGCTTGCGCCACCTCCGTTCCTACTTCCGCCATGCTCCTGCTTTCGTCCGAAACGCCAGCCATAGTTTTGTTCATCTCATCGAGAGAACTGGTTATTTCGTCATATGCTGTTTGGGATTCTTCGAGGCGTGCTTTTGATTCCTCCAGATTAAGGGTGGCGTTTTCCAGTTCGACCCCCAACGTGCCTATGGAGGCTGTATACGCAAGGCTTCCGGGTATAGCGTTGCCGACCGCCTCGTTGTGCCGTTCCTGCACGTCATTGTATCGTTGCTGTGCAGCCTCTACTTCCGCCTTGGCTTTTGCGAGCGCTTCTTCTGCCTTTATTTCCTGCTCTATCAATTCCATACGCCGCTCAATGCGCTCGTTATTCTCAAACCGCTTATTTTCGGCTTCTATCGCTGCCTTTATTGCTTTGGTGGAAAGATTGAGCTCGCCGGTATACCTGTTATACGATAATCCCAATGATGGGATACGCTGGTTCAGCACGTCAACTATACCTAATATCTCCTGATGCGCAGCCGCAGTTTTGGTGCTCTGTGAGGTGAGTTCCTGCAACCGCTTTAAGAGGTTGGTGTTGACTGAGGCGTTGCTTTTTATTTTTGACTCGGAATCATTGTATGCTGCAATAACCTGCTTGCTCGATTCCACAAACTGCGCGTGGGCCGTCTTGACTTCCGCCATGGTCGTTTTACTGGCCTCGTATGCGGCGGTCTGTGCTTCGATCCTGGCCTTCAAATCCTGAGCTACTTCGGATTCTGCCTGTCCTGTCGCAACGAGCCGCTCATGCTCTGCCCTAAGCTGCTGTATCTCCGCATATTGCAATTGGGAAGCAGAGGAAAGGTCCAGCAATTCATTTCTGGTCTTTGGTATAGCAAGCCCAAGAGTGGCTATCGCGCCGCCCAGCGCGGCTACTCCTGCGACGGCCAACAAGATGGGGTTGGCAAGTGTTGCGCCTATCAGCGCTTTAAAGGAAACGATTAGGGGAATGACAAACTTAATCGTCAAAGCCAACGTACTTAAGGCAGCTATGAAGGAGATCAATCCCACTATTATCGCAGCTATAAGAGGGGTGACTCCTTCAAATTTGTTTATGAGGTCCGCAATACCGTTAACGATCTTTGCCACGCCATCGTAAAAGGCGCCGAGCACAGGCGTCATCTTATCGCCTATGGCTATCCTCAGATTGGAAAAAGAGTTCTCCATTAGCTGGAGCCGACTCTCGGTGGTGCCGTATCGCAAACTCGCTTCCGTGACCAGTGCGGTATTTTCCCGCCACGCCGCGTTTGCCGTATTGAGGGAATTCGTGAGTAGCCCGGTCTTATCCTCCGCGTTGGCAAGGGAGGTTATCATGGTTACCATGCGCGATTCCGTAATGCCGAGATCCTTCAGCACTACGACAGCACTCTGATCCAGATGATTCAGGTTACGGATAAAAGTCAGAAGCGCAGATGAGGCGTCCTGTGCCCATAACTGCGAAAGTTCCTTCGTGGAAAGGCCACAGGCTTTAGCCCACTTATCAAGATCATCGCCTGTCTCAACGGCGGTCTTCATCTGATTGATGAGTTTGCTCATAGATGTACCGCCGGCAGCGGTCTCTATGCCGACCGAGGTAACAGCCGCGGAGAGCGCGAGCATCTGCGATTCCGTAAGCCCGGCATTGGTGCCGGCAGCGGCAATGTTCTGGGCCATGTCCACTATGCGCCGCTCGTTTGTGGCAAAGCTGTTGCCCAGAGCGACTATAACGGAGCCAAGGTTGCTGAAAAACGAGGTGTCCATGCCCGTGACGGCAGTAAACTGCGCCAGCATAGTTGCAGCTTCCTCGGATGTCAGATTGGTGGCTACACCGAGGTTTGCCATTACCTCCGTAAAGGGGAGGAGGCTGTCTTTTGCTATGCCGAGCTGTCCGGCCACCTCTGCGATACCGGCAAGTTCGGTGGCCGCGAGGGGGATCTCGGCGGACATCTGCTTGATGCTTTCACCCATAGCGGTCAGTTCGTCCGTAGTAAGATCCGTTGTTTTGGCAACGCCTGCCATGGCGCTCTCAAATTCAATGGACGCTTCAACGCACGCTTTGAGCTCTTCCGCGATCTTCTTGAGCGCCGCGGTGATTCCAGCCGCCGTTAGTGCCTGGGATAGCTCACCCGCTTCGCTGCCGGCTTCTTTTGCTTCCTTGCCGAATTCGTCTATGGAGTTAGCGCATTTGTCGGCGCTTTTTTCGGCTTCATCGAGATAACCCTTGTTTTTCTTTATCTCTGAATCAAGCTTATTAAGCTCAACCGTGGCATCGTTTACCTTTATCTGCCAAGCATCGGTGCTGCGCTTTGCTGCATCCAGTTTTGCCTCATTGTCGGCTAACTCATTATTGAGTTTCTCGTTTTCAATGATAAGCTCACCGGCAGCCTTGGCGGCGCCGCCGGTCTTTTCTTCCAGTTCGGCCATCTTAGCGTTGGCAGCCTCTATCTTGGCCTTAAGTTCTGCTTGTGCTTCGCTGGTATCGTTGGCCGATCGTTGCAGTTTCTTAAGCTCTGCTTCGTCCTCTGTGACTATCTTCTTTTGTGCGGCCCATTCCTGCCCCGCTTTGCGGTTGGCGTCGTTCATCTGCTCAAGGGATTTTTTATTCTCCTCAATCTGAGCTTTGAGCCTTTCGATTTTGCCCTTATAATCGTCTGCGGCCTTTTGTGCATTCTGCATAGCCGATTTGCACTCATCGACCTTCTTTCTCTGGGCCTCATATAGATTGTTGAGAGCCTCGCCTTTGGCCGTTAATGCTGCCATGCTGTTGGCCTGTCCCTTAAATTCGCTCTCCGTGAGCTTAAGGGCTGATTGCAGGACCTTTAGTTCTCTGTTTATATTGGCTACCGAGGATTGGTATTGGGCTTCACCCTCAATAGCCACTTTGGTTGATATATAGCGTGTTGCCAATACCTACACCTCCCGTAAGGGCGGCAAGCCGCCGAGGTTAATGCTTTTTATGGTTTGGCAAAGGGATCACCTGAGTAGAATCACTGATTTCGGTAGGCAGTACCGTCTTTTTCATCTGCTTAAAAAATGTGGTCGCCTGAGACAGTATGAAGATGAGCACGTCTGAGGCGTCGGAGAAATTATCATCCCTGCCCTGGAATATCTGTGAGTATGCGCCGTCGCCCAAAAGCTGGTCGATGGCCATCTTTATTTTTTCAAAGGCGTAGTCTTTGGTGATCTCGCCTTTGATGAGCTTTTCGCTCAAACCGGTGAACTCCTCGCCCATGTTTTTTATCTTGTCGCTGTAATCGGAATCGCACCTTACGGTAAAGGTGCAGGTCGGGAAATCAAGGGTAAGATCGTAGTCTTTGAAACTGAATTGTGCCATGGTGTAAATCCTCCTTTTTATTCTTTGTTTGTTGCCTCGGATGACATCATGCGGCTATGAGTTTGTACCATCTCATAAAAAATGCCGGGATTCATTAGATAAAATTCCCGGCGTGACAGGTGCAATATAGCTGCTGCGATGTAGTTCAGATATGCTCGTCGGCTTTTGCCTCTGTTTTTTTTTGCTCAAGCGCTTGAAGTCCAACATCTACCTCCTTCGCAGCAGCGGCATTATCGCGCCCATACCCTGCGCTTATTGCGTATACCACGGAAGCCTTGAATGCTTCGTAGTCAACCGGGTTGAGATGAAAGTTAAGTTCGCTCTCTTCCAGCATAGGCGACGGGTCGTGACCGATATATCTGCGCGCGAGTTCGCCGTCCTGCGCCATGAGCAGACCTAAGTGCTTTGTTACTTCAAAGCCCCCTTTCGTATCTTCCTGCATATAGGTAAGCGCCGTGCTCACGTCACCGTACTTTTCAATGACCTCAAACATAACGCCTACCGAGTAATTCAGATATATTTCCCTACCATTAAAGGTGCATTTGACCATTCTATCCATGTGACTGCCTCCATATTGCCGTTTTGACCGTTTGCAAACGCTTTTCCAGACATTAAAAGCCCGGGGTATGGTGTAACCTTACCACCGGGCTAAAGTCGTTTAGGCACCGAATATGACCACTATATCGTGATTCTCTGCTACGTTGGCCAGCGTGTAAGTGCCGGTGCCTCCGGTGATGGCACTTTTCTTATCAACGCCGTTATCGTAGGCGGCGCTGACGCTTTCGTAGCCGGTAATGAGCAGCTCAAAGGTATTGCCTGCCGGTACAAAGCACTTACCCTCGCAGTCCACGTACTTGCTTGCGCTCTTATTCTGCGCCTGCACATCAATGGTATAGTACGTAGCGATACCCAGCTTGCCGGCGCACCATGCGTAAGCGTCGGATTCGTTGGTAAACGGCTCACTCTCTATTTCGATGTTGTCCGTGTTGGTGAACATGGCTTTCATGGAGATGGAGGTGGTGCCGAATTCAATGGTCTTGCCGCGGGTGTTGTAGGTCTTAGCGCCTCGGGCCGCGCGCACTTTGGGGAAAAAGTGGCCGATATGCACCTGCTGACCGCCACGCATGGCGGTATGGTAGAAAGCATAGCCGCCATAGGGAGCTACATCGCCGCGCTTAAATACGATGTCGTTGCCACGCATGTGAGCGCCGTAGAGGATCAGCGAGTTTTGGAGTATCAGGTCATCGGTCTCGAGGGCGATGTCCTCATCTGTTATTTCGGACAGATATTCCGCCGTGGAGTTGTCGGCGGGCAGGTCGCCCTCAGCGTTATTAGGGGTCACTACGCAGCTTACCAGTTTGCCGATAATTATACCGGCGCCGTAGGTAGGATCTGCCGCAGCGGGTTCAACGCCCTGAAAAGGGGCGAATATGGGGCTTTTTGCGCCGTAGTTTGCCATTTTTCAAAAAATCCTTTCTCAAAAATTAGAGCCCGCGCGATGCGAGCCAGTCGAAAAACTCTTTCTCTCCGGCAGCGGTGGTTGCAGCTTCGCAATTGTTGTTGGCTCTGAGCATCCATTGCTGGCCGGGGATATTGCGGCCGGGTGCGCCGTACTCGTGGATGAAGGCGACCTCTGCATTCCGGGTTTCACCCCTGCTCCTGCCGCCACGATTGCGGTACCGGCTTCGACCGCTCTTGTTGCTGTGGTGTATGCCTTCGGGGGCTACCATGATATAGCCCCCGTCGTAAGTTATTCGGGGTGATTTTTTCTTGATGCTTGCGGACAGCTTTCCCATATTACGAGGAGCAGCGCGCTGTTGGGCCGCAGTTACCACGTCCGCCTGAGCATTCAGTATTTCTTTCATTACGCTTGACGGGATATTTGCTATGGACTCGAATGCCGAAATGACATCGCCAATGCCCCGTACCTCAAACTTAGCCATCTTTTATCACCCCCTGTGCCATCTGGCATTCGAATACTATGTCCTGAGCGTCGTTATCCGACAGATCTGTTACCTCGGGCCATGTTGCACCGGCAGTAAAAAGCACCTGTTTGGTAGCCAAAATGCGGCTCGTGCTGTCCCAATTGAGAGGGCAGACAAGATGAACGAGTATATAACACAGTTCATGCTGGGGGCCATTATCGGCTAAATCCGTGGGCGATGTGTTTATCTGGAAGGTATAATACCGCTCCGGCTTACGGACGGTATCATCGGGCGCAAAGGGCTGAAGCTGTACCGGGTCACCAAATGGAAGCAGGGCGTTGCGAATACGCTTTTCAACGGTAGCCATGACCGCCTCCTATCTTGCAGGCATCTTGCGCTGCACTTTGATTTCCAGCCATCTGTTTCGCTGCTCGACATTATCAACGTCCACAATCTCGTAGGGCACGTCGTCGCCGGTGAGGAAGACGGTGAGAGTGCGGTCTATGAGAGGCGAATACCGGGCGGTTATGGTTGCCAACTCACGTATGCCGAGTTGCATTGCCGTTACAGCCTCATATCCGTGAGCATTGACCCATTTTACATTTACGATAACGCCATCGCCAAAGACGTTCTCATACTCCTCAATACGCCGACCATTCTCGTTGGTAGACCGCTTTACCCGTTTGAACTCAACGGGGGTGCGGAGCTCCCCGGGATTCGCACTTTTGCTCATTTTCGATCACCGCCTTACTCGCCGTCTTCTTCCGCGTGCCGCAGAGAAAGCACGAATGAATTTATCATTTTCTGTGCGGTTTCCTCTGCGGTAGCCTGATATGACCCGGAAAAAGCCATGCCGCGATTGTCGTAATACATCGCGCCAAGGTTGAGCAGAAACATATCGTAATGGGCATTGTTGCTAAAATCCCGGATACCCGCGCCCCGCGCCTTGGATCTTGCGGCGTCAAGATATCGTTGAACGTTTTCGGCATTATCAGGCGGCAGTCCTATGAACAGTGCGAGGTCTTCTGCTGTTACCGCCATGCTGTTCACCGCCTTACGCCATCTTTATGGCATTAGTGAAAGCGGAGACGCTGTTGTAAGTGATCTTGCAGCGGAAGGTAACACCCTCATCCTGATTGTCGGTGGTGGTCAGCTCGTCGGTGTTGTAGCCGGTATAGCTGTTAGTACAATCAGTCCACACGTTGTTGCTAAGGTGCTGCCAGAGGTAGGTCACGCCAGATGTGGGCTTGCTGCCATCATCGGTGTTGAAGACAGGGGAGGCCTTGAGCTTTTCGCCAGCCAAGTGCTTATCAGACTCAGACTTTGCTACGCCGCCGATAAGGGCAACGCTGGTGGTAGCGAGGCGGAACGCGCTCTTGAGCTTAATCCGGTGGTCGCCCCAAGCGGTGAGCACGAACTTGAACATACCGGTATCAATGTCCTTGTCTGAGTCGAGTATGGCGCCGGGGTCGTAGTTCTGCTTGGCGTATTTAAAGTCGCCGACAATGGGGATAACGGCGCGGTCATTAAAGATGACGGGTACGCCGATCACATCCTCGGGCTTTTTGCCGTACAGGGTATCAGCACCGTTTGCCATAGTCTGCACATAGCTGAACCAATCCACGGCGCGCATGACCACCTTTGCGTTGGCGCGGAATATGTCGGGAAGGTCGCCTATGGCCGCTATGATAGCAGATACGATGTTGGCCCCGGTTATGCCCTTGATGCCAACCATGTAGAAACTCATGTGCTTATGATCATCGTCTGCGGAACGAGCGAATGCCCTGAGTTTCTCCTTGCGGGCCATAGCGGAGCGCAATGCGTTTTCAACCTCATCTACTATGTTGGTATCGCTGCCGTATACCACGGTGTCGGCGATTTTGATACGCAGTTTGGTCTTGTACCTGCCGTAGGTCACTACATCGCTGGATACCTCGATTTCCTTGGCGGTTTCAGCATCTATGACGTCCTCGAGGAGTTCATCCTCACCGATTTCAAACTCTACGCGGGGCTCTTCAAGGCCGGCAACCATGGAGGTCTGCTCCACGCCGCGCAGGGAGTTTTCATCATAGGGCTCGGTGATGATCTCACGGCTGAGGTTGGTGGGCAGCAGGTGAGAGCCGCTGCCAAGGTCAGCGGAATTGGCAGGGATGGCGCCGAGGCCGGCATACCCCTTTTCGGTGCCGTTGCTAAGGCTGTCAAAGGCCTTTTCTATGCGGGACTTATCGCCCAATGCTACGGCACGATAGAAAGCGGCTTTGTTCTTGAGCAGCACATCCTTCTCGGTCATGCCGTTGCCGGAACCCTTTTGCAGCGCCACCGCGTTGCGCTGCTGTTCCTCCAGATTATCGTGCTGCTTCTGGAGTATGCTGCGCCTTTCGGTGAGGTCGGCAAGGGAATCCTGCTTGGCCTTTATGTCACTCATAGGAACGGTGGGGTCTGCTGCCTTTTCGGCAAGCCATTCGTTGATGGTCTTTATCTCCGTGTCAAGGGAGAACAGCTTTTCTTTGAGATCAAAGAGGGATACGTTTGCCATGTTTTGGCTCCTTTCTTAGTTGTCGATTTTGAGCCGTTCTCGGGCGGCGGCTGCAATTTTTGCGCGCTCCTCCCGTTCGGCTGCATTATTCATCGCCATTTGTGCGGCGTGCATCAGAGCTTTAAGCTCGTTTGGATATGAGGGCAAATCTTTCGCCTGCGTAAGCTGTTTAATCAGCTCACAGGTGTTTTCTATGCCCTTGATAACCCCGGCAGCGTGCTGCGCGGGGACGGCAACAAAGGAAAACTCGAAAGCATCCTGTGGCTTTTCAAGTTCACCAACACATTTTTTACCATCGTAGGACTGCCCTTTGATGTGGCCAGTCTCACATTGATACTTCCACGTGGTCCAATGAAATTTAAGCGGTTTTTTGCATATAGAGCAGTTACATTCCTTCACCCTACACGAAACGGATACCTCCTTGAGGATACCGCCCTCTATGGCGTCTATAATGGGCTTTGTATCATCTGTTCGCAGCATATAGGCGTCGGCCCGCAATGTGGAGAGCGGTTCCCCGAGGGAATTCATTTCACCGGCCTTCTCCACGCTGGTGCGGTAAATGCGAGAATGCTGCTTTTCGGCAGACCGCCAATGATCAAAAATTCCCGTTTTGCCCAGGAACATAGGCGCAAGGGCGTCAAGGGTCTTGTTTGTGAAGCGTTCGCCATCGCGGTCTTCGTCATTGTCGCAGAGTATGAGGGAGTAGGCGTATACCTCATCGGGAGCCAGTTCCTTCTTACTGTACTGGTTTATTAAACCAATATCGGCAGTAGCGTCAGCGGTGGATCTGCTCAATGCTTTAAGTTTGTTGATTACATCCATTAAATCACCTCGCTCATGATATCAAGGGGTGGCGGCACAAACGCATGGCTTATTCCTCCTTTTCGTTCTGTGCGGACTTGCCGCCTTTCCTGCCATCGGCCCGTTTCTCCTTAGGCGCGGATTCCTTTCGGGGCTCAGCAGCGCCGGGCTCGGGGACGTTGGCTGTTGGCTGCAATGGCTTTACAGCCTCCGCGTAGGCTTCGGGGGATAAATACGGCAATCGCCCAACGATGCCCTTGTCGGGATTCGTCTCGCGCAACCACGCGACAAAATCGCACCAGTTTTTAAACGATGTGGTGCCGTCAGCCGCGTGTCGCTCGAACATAGTGAAGAGTGAAAGGTCTTGATGTTCCATTATTCGATGTTCCTCCTGTTGATTTATTAGAAAACAGCGCCATTGCCGGCGCCGTTATCTGGATTGGTAACTATATAGTCGAGGGTGGTCAGGTCACGAGCCACAAGCAGGTGATTTCCGTTGGGATCGGGCGGCCTTCCGTCATCCGCCCGCGCTTCGTTTGGCGTTATCCAGCCTCCGCGTATGCCTTTTTGATGCACGTCTGCCATTGTAGTGGCGTCGGCACGCAATATGTTTTTCACATCCATACGCATCCTATGCCCTCGCATACGGTCTGCGCGGGTTATGAGTTTTCGGGTAAATTCCTGTTCGTATGCTGTGACGATAGGCAGCATGGTCATTGATAAAAATTCAAGGGTCTGCTGCTCCTGTGATTTGAACGAGGTGTTGGAGAAATCGCCCAGCATGTGCGGGGGAATATTGTAGACATTGGCAACTCTGGAACGTGAAATGCGCTCCACCTCAAATATCTTGGAATCTATGGGGGAGAGGTTGATGCCCTTTGCCGTTACCCCGGACTCGAGAAGCAGTATATTGCCGCCGGTTTCCTTGTAGGTGTTGAGAAAATCCTCCACCGTCTTTTCGCGCTGTTTGGGTGATAAGGATGACGGCGCTTCGAGAACGACTTGGGCATTTACTCCTTTTTTGAGCTGCCTAAAACTGAATTCCTCTATGTTTTTCTGGTAATCTATCGTCTGATTCAGCACCGAAATAGGGCTTATACCCTCATATCCGTTATCTGAGATAAACGGTATGTGTATCATGTAGTAATTGTGTACATAGTACGGCGCGCTTTCGGGAGGGGTGATTTTATACCACAATTCCCTGCTTTGCTTTTCTACTATGGGCCTTACGCGCATGGGATCAAGAGGGTATAGGTCAGGTTGTATTTGCGTAGGCTTAAACACCTTCAATGCATACGCATTACCATAGGTATCCCTGCATGCTTCCAGCGTGTTGAAGAAACGAAAGGCCGTCATGTTGGGGTTAGGTTCAAAACTCACCAGATCGGTAAGATCGCTCTTTATGATCTCTGACCCCGCATATTCCCGCATCGGCATGGCCGCAAGCGCGTTGGAAAGGCGGGAAGCAGCGGAGAAAATCAGTTCGCAGTTTGCCAGCGTGTAGTCGCCGTTTACCCAATGGTTGAAGCCCATCAGTCGCATGGCGCGCTTCAGCTTGCCGGAAGCGTTGCTCCTTTTCTCCTTGGTTATATCGTATGTTTCATCGTTTGCGGCTTTGGTATTCTCGACCGTATCGGCCTGCATAAGGTTTTTGCGTATATTTGCCAGTAGTCCCAATAATTACACCTCCTATCCGACCCTTATCACGGTCGATATTGGGTTGTCGTCAGGTATTCGGGTCGCCAGATGACGGAGATTCTCGGTGTGCGAACATAAAATACAGGAAAAGCCGTCGATTTTCCGATGTTTGCTCCGCTTGGTGGGCAGATATGTGCCGTTATCCGATCTTTTGCTGAGTTTCACATTCCCTAAATACCAATTAAGCATTCTGTCATTGTTGTGTACCACGTTGCCGTCAAGAAACCGCTCCTTCAGGTCATCCATGGGCGCGGTGAGCGTAAGCTCGCCCTGTCGCACAGCGTTCATAACGAAACCGTTGTTTTGCATTTCAAGCACCAGTTTGAACGCCTTTGCTGGATCGTAGCCGATGGAGTGAAGGTTGTATATTCGCCGCATGGCCTCAAACCATTCATATACCATCTCGTATTGCACGTATTCGCCGGGCACGATGGTAAGCCTGTTTTCCCGTTCAAGTTCATACCATGCCAGTTTTTCACGGTCGATCTTTACTTTCCTTTCAGGTACCCATGAGTGCTCCAGAATAAACAGCAGCTTATCATCAATGGGAAATTCGATGCAGGCGCTCGTGAAGTCCTCCGTAGAGGAAAGGTCGAACCCGCCATAGCACAAATGCCCCTTGAGTGATTCTATGGGTATTATTTTGTTATTTTTGAGAATAGTGGGCGCATCAAGGAACGACAATTCTCCAATATCCGTGAAAACATTAAGCTGCTTATTTATAAAATTGCTCCGCTCCTGCGGTATGGTCTTTACCCGCTCCCATTCGTCCTTTAGATCCTCAATATCAAGCAGCGCGCCGAGGGAAGGATTGGCCTTACACCAACATGATGGGTCGGCTGGATCATCGGCCTCATCTATCTCATCGATATAAACAAATATGCGGTCGGCAGCTCGCTGGGCTATCACACCTATGTTATCGAGGATGTTGCCGCCCAGCACATAATAATCCATAAGGGGGCCGTCAATAACCGTCCCGAGCGTGGTAATATAGATAATCAGGGGTTGTTTGCGTTTTTTTGTTTTGCCTTTTATGACGTTTATCAGTTTATAGTCCTTATATTCGTGGATTTCATCAAAAACGCCCATGTGTACGTTGCGGCCGTCCAGATTGGTACTATCTGCAGCAAGAGGTTGGAATTTGCTGTTGGTCTTATCATAGTACATTCCTGATTTTGTAATGCGAATATGCTTTGATAGCATCGGGCTGCCCTTGACCTGAGCACAGCACTCACCGTAGATAATCTTAGCCTGCTCCTTGGAATTGGCGAGACAATAAACCTCCGCGCCTCGCTCACCGTCCTTGGTCAAACCATACGCCGCATTACCTGCAATGAGTGTTGATTTGCCGTTTCCCTGTCCGACAATAATGATGCCCTCGCGAAAGCGTCGATACCCTGTTTCGCGGGATACCCAACCGTAAAGATTCTGCTCGATGAAGTGCTGCCATGGCAACAGCTCCATGCGGTGGTATACTCCCTTGGTAGGCACCAAAAACCGTTCAATGAAATCTATGGGCCGGAGCGCTCGTTGCATATCAAATTCCCACGGATAATCCGGGTCGGTCAATGATGCCGAGAGTTCATCTAAAAACCGCTTGCAGGATTGAATCCGACGTTTTCCCGAGCATATTTTTCCGTCTACAACGTCTTTCGCAAATTGATACGCCCCGGATTTCCGTATATCATCGGGAATACGAAACTTAGAAGATGTCAAATTCGTCCCCGCTCTCGCCGCCGCCAGAGAGAGGTTGCACTATGTATTTTAAGAGCAACTGCGCCGTGGTATCGGCTGCTCTGGCAGTTTGATTATAAGCGGCTACCGCTGGATTGACATACAAGTTTTTGCGCCCCTTGACATACTCCTTTTCGACCATCATGGTATTGGCTCGTATCGCTGCTTCCAACTCCTTCAGATGGTTTATGTGCTCCTGATAACGAGCAAAAGTGGTGATGAACATATAGGAGTGTTCAACGCCTCTCGCTTTTGCTTTTTCAAGTATTTGCGCCGCCTGCTCGTTTAGATTGACTTTTATAGTTGTCGCTTTTGCCACCTTAATTCCTCCTTTCTCCGGCTTTTTACTCTCGGCTTGTTGAATCCAAAAATGTCATGCGCCCGCGGTCGGTGCAAAGGAATGAGGGGCCGCGGTTGCAGCGAGGGCGCCCAAAACTTTTTGGGGTAGGGGGGGTATGCCGCGGCTGCCGCCCACCGCGGGAGCGGCGGGCAACAACGGATTTTTATTTTGTGAGCCACGGCTTAATTATAGAATGCGAATTACCCTTACTCCTTCGGGTGGCTGCGGCGAGCTGCCCTTAACGTGGGTCTTGGTCTGCTCGTGGCAGTTGAAGCAGCAGCTTGTGAGGTTGTCAAGGTCAAGCGCCAGATCAGGGAACTGATCGACAGGCTTGATGTGGTGTACGGTTGTTGCGAAGCGTGTGCAATTACTTGAAATGCGTAGCTGGCACAGGTAATTGTCGCGCTCGAGGGCCGCTACCCTAAGATGCCGCCATTCCCTACGCACATAGAACCCTTGTTTTTTCAGGTCTGTTTTTTTTGCCGTTTCTTATACCCCCCCTACATCTCGGTTATTATTTCTGCCGTACTGTATGCTTTTTTGTCCCGGGTCATCATTTCAAGAAAATCGTCGCGGCTGAAATCAGATAGGCGGAATACCTCTTCGGGTTTCATGCCCAACTGTTTTCCTATCTCCTTTACGCTTTTGCCCTCGCCAAGCAGGCGCTTTACTATCGCTTTCATCGGGTCGAGCAGGTGCGTGCCGCGCGCACGGTTGTGGGTCACGGTTCCGTATACATCTTCGTTTGGGTCATCGTGAGCTACCGTTACTACTGGCACCCTGCCATTTAATTTGCGGATGAGCGGTTCCCGGCCGGATATGACCCAGCGGTGATACCCATCTATTATGGTATAATCCGGGCGCACCACTATAGGCAGCGTCCAGCCATTTGTGATTATGGACTGCATTAGCAGGCGTAGATTGTCCTCGGACACCTTGTTAGGGTTGTACCCATTAGGCTTGAGCAGGGTGCGGTCTACCCATTGCAACGACTGAAGCGGGGCAAATATATCAATCCTGCTCATTACCTGTCACCCCCGGTATCATTTTGCCCAACGCCACTAATATGTTTCTCCGTGGTACGGGAGCGAACGGCATACGATTTGTATATGCGAACATATATGGCTCGTAGGGAGCGGAGCTTGGGATCGCCGGCAATGAGCGCATCGTGCATTGCCCGGAAGTCGCGCTGCGTCATTATACAGCAGGCCTTGATGTACAGCCGCCGATATTCTCCCGCAACCTTGCGGGTGGACGCGCTGCTGAAATGCCGCCCCGGCTCGATAAAGAGCATCTGCCGCACCAGCTCCTTGTAATCCTTTCCGGTATCGCCCTCCAGCGCCCGTCTATTATGTGTGCTTCGCTTGAACATTTCACTGTCCCAGTACATCATGGCAAGGTATGCGTTAGGCTCCCGCTTTTCTATCCGTGCCCACAGGTCGGGATCGGTTGCCGCGATATGACGCAGGCCGGCGCAACTGTCTGCGCCAAAGAAGTTGGATAGCCGCAGCCTGTTGCGCGCTGTCCCCGCCCGGTAAAGGTCAATATAAGCGTCGGGATAGTCGAGGCGATGCTCTTTTATGTATAGCCAAACATCACAGTCGTGCCAGTCATATATGGGGTAAATGGCGTTCTTGCCTGTGATGCCGTGCCTGGACAGGTTGAGCTTTGAGAAATATTTGGCCCTCTGTATGGATTCGGTTACGCGCACCCCTATTATCTGAATACCGTCTTTTGTGATTTTTTCGCAGAAGGATTGGAAATTCATCTGCCCCGGATACTTCACATACGGGCTGCGGAGTATCGCAAACGGCGGCGGTTTTCGTACCCACTGCTCTTCTTTGCCCGGTTCCCATGTTATCCAGCTCTCGTCATTCTGGAGCTGGTGGAAAGCAGAGACCTGCTTGAGCGGCAGGCAGTACCAACGGAATTCAACCCCGGCGTCGGTGAACCGCTTGTGCCAGCGCAGGGCCATGGCTTCCATGCTGTCATAGATGGCCTCCTCATCGATGAATATAACCGTGAGCTGCTTTGGGTTCACCGTACCGGCCCGTATTTTGTCGTATATGAGGCTTGCTAAGCAAAGCGAATCTTTACCCGCGGAGAAGGAGAAATACACCTTAATGCCGTTTGCAAACACATTGTCGAGCCTTTTGCTGGCGGCATCCACTACGGTCATGTTGCCATGTATGTGCTTCATAGCCATATCTTTTCTCCACACTTCGGGCAGAGCATGAATCGCTGCGGCAGATCCGGTTGGTCAGCGAGAGTGGACACGGCTTCTTCAGGGATAGAGGGAGAATCATTCCCGGCAATGGAGTGGGGAGCTTCGCTTTGTGTCGGTATTATCCGATCCGCAGCATCGGCAAAGCTCTGATCTTCTTTTGCATACCGTTCGCCTGCCCTCTCCATCTCCTGCTTTGTATCGTCAGATATGATTCCGTAGCCACCCATCAGGGTATCGGCGGCGCCAACGTCTATCACCAGCGTTTCTAACAGATCTGCGTCATACCCCGGAATGTCGAAATCGTGGTCAAGCTCAAGTATTATTTCCTCAAAAGCTTGTAGATCATCGACTCCTAAGTTGAATATGCGGTTATCTGCAAGCATCAGCTTTTTCTTCCCGGCCTCGGTGAGCCCGGCCGCAACGTAACAATCGGCTTCGGTGCGGCCTAACGCCTCCAACGCCATGAATAGGCCGTTGCCTGCAAGTATAACGTTATCCTCATCTATGACGATGGGACGTATCTGCCCGAACATTTGAACCGACCGCTTAAATTCTTCAATCTGTTTGATAGAATGGTTGCGGACGTTTTTTTTCGGGCGACGCAGCTCCGATAGCTTTTTCTTTATTACCTTCATGCCGTCACCGCCCTTCGTAAAGATGCCAGGCTATGGCGGCGGTTATGCCCGCAAGTACGATGTACACCCTTATGACTCCCATAAGCGTCCATACTCCCATCACTCCCATGGCCATGACCATAGGCCACAACGCTATTGATGCGGCGTTTAGGGTAAGGCCAAGCGGGCGGCCGAAGGATACGTATATGCTGTACTGGAACGATGATAGGGATGATACGGCAATGAGCGTTATCAGCACCGCCTTTGCTATACTGAGAACCGGGCCGAAGCTCGTGAGGGAGAGTATGGCGGGAAACATCAGGTACACGCCGAACAGTATGCCGCCGTTTACGAATGCCCTGCGTATATCCACCTTGTGAGTGCCATCGGCATTGTCATCGTTATAATCCAATATCTCGAAGAAATAAGGGTATAAAAAAGCTCCCGGTACGAGCAGGAGCATTTTGTTGACGCCAACGGAAAGGCTTGAAGCATCGGCGCCTAAGGATATGGGGCTGAATCCGCTGCTGTAAATGGCTAACACCGTTACAACAAAGGCCAGCGCGTATACCGCTATCCAACTGATGTGATCGTGCAGCACGTTTCGTATCATGCCTCGATGCCACAGCATTACGATATAGGTAACGGCTACGATAACGGCGAAAGCCGTTCCGAAATGCCGGCCAAGTGGCGTTTCAGAGAAAATCATCTGAATACCGTTAAGGCTTATCCACACCTGAAACGGGCACATTAGCCCGGTGATGGTACGCATAATCTTTGAGCGGAATACATCACGCAACTTGGGAATGCTGGGAGCCAATATTCCATATACGATGCAGGCAAGGGTATTGCCCAGCGACCAGAGCAGGAAGGGGAGAAGGCCATGCTTCTGGGCCATTTCTATTCCCATCATAAGTGAGCCTACTCCCGCCCACGTTGCGGCTATGGACATGGCGTAATAAGTCAAAGGGTCATTTTTGAATCTGGTTACGATTTTCACGTTATCTTCCTCCTATGATTTGTGCTTCAAACCGTTGGCGACCAGTTTGTGTTCTACACCCGCGCAAGGAGCGGCGCGGCGTTATTATACCTCCAATCTTTTTGAAAATTAAATAGGCACCGCGGAAATCGCGATGCCTTGCGCTGATAGGATTTTACACATACACTATACCACATTTTGTACTGTACAGTAAATGCCCACTTTTTGCCCTGTTTTCAATATGGGATTTTACACATACACTATACCACATTTTGCACTGCACAGTAAATGCCCACTTTCTGCCCTATTCACCATCCCGCTCTATCCACTGTATCCCGAACAAGAGGGCGGAAAGCCGGGCGCAGGCCGAATCCAGGTCTTTATACACGGTGCGAACGTTTATGTTTTCTCGTATCGCTATATCTTCCGCGGAATCGCCGCTATCTGAGATGTACATCCCTTCAAGAACATTATACCTTCGAATTTCTTCCAAGCGATTGGAGGCATAGGCGATCTGCTGGTATTTAAGAAGCATAGCGTCAATGTGAGCTATCATGATGGCTGATCTGGCCTTGGAGGTCACGATTGCCCTCACGTCAACGGAGTTCCTTTCGGTTACGAAAGCCTGAAAGAAGTCGTAGTCCTCATCCTTCATTTCGGCCAGTGAGGTTATAGCGTCCTCTGCGTGAGCCTTGATCTCCCTATAATGGCGGAGTAGACGGCGGGTATCCCGCAAACGACGATCCTTACGCCGTTTGGAGTCCCTCTTTTTTTCTTCCAGATATCGTGTAGTGCCGGCGTCTGCTCCGATTTTTCCAGCTTTACGGGTTGCTATCTCGGCTGCAATCCTCGCCGCGTCCAGTGCCGACAGGGGCCTCCCCTCCATAACGGCAGCATTGGTTGCCGGAGACTCGAGGGGATGTTTGGGATTCATTCCGCCATTGCGGGGTGGGTTTTTGCTGTACATATATACCTCCTTTACTTCCGTGGATCCCATTCGGCTGCCGCAGCCTCCGGGGTAGGGAACATGCGGGAAATGCGCTTGCACTTCGCGCATCGGCAATAATACGCCGTTTGGTGAAACACCCACAAATAATACTCGCTTATGGTTACAACGCCCTCGCTTCCGCAGTCAGGGCAGATGATGCGTGGTTTTTTCATTTAGCTTCCGCCTTTCCTTGCTGAATTTTGCCATTGTCAATCCTCCTGTTCTTCAAAGTAAAACGTCACCTTATGCGGCTTGGGCTCTATCATACCGAATGCGTGATTGTACTTTTGCCCAAATACATCAAATATCGGCATGGATTATTTGCACCAGCATATTTGTTGCAAACAATATCGCCTTTGCTAAATTCGCTCATCGGTTGCCTCCTTATCCATCTTCGCGCCGCAGTTGGGGCAGTAATAAATCAAATTTTCTTGTGGTGTTCCGTCAAGATTCATAAGCACTTTACAGCCAGTACATTGCCATTTAATGCCGTGCTCTTCCCACCGTTCATGCCGTACTTCCACAACATCTGCGGCAGGAATACTGTCAAGGAGGCCTATGCAGTCCCGGAAACAGTCTGCCTCAACATTGTCACCGTCTGATACGCAATCTGTAATCCACATTCTAAGCCGTGTCTTAGCCGCTTCTCTCTCTATATACTCTTTAACCATTGTCAGTCCTCCTGTTCTTCAAAGTAAAACGTCACTTTATGCGGCTTGGGCTCTATCATACCGAAACGGACGGCATTGCGATACGTTACGTTATCGCGCTGCAATACCTCGGGCCATCGTTCTATCGCCTGCCTGAATTTTTCCAATGTGAGGCTGCTCTTGTAATTATTGCAGCTTCGGCAGGAGGGCATCAGGTTCTCAATGGCGTTGAGGTCTATACCTCTGGCGGCGCAAGCCTCGGCGAATTCAAAGGGTATCAGGTGGTCGATCTGCATATTGAATATCGGGATTTCCGTGCCGCAATAAGCACAGTGCCTATTGTATTTGTTATGGACAGCCTTACGAATCTCTTTACCGAATCTCTTGCGCTTCATCACTGAACCTCCGTTCATTCTCTGCATCGATGTTTTTTACGGCCTTGAATGGGAATATGGTCGTACAGCTTATGGGCGGGACTATCTTATCTGGTATCACGCTTATATATATCCGCCCGGTTATGAGTATCAGCAACCGCTCCAGCAGCGAGGCTCTTTCACACATAATGAAATATTCACCGATACAAACATAGGGGACGGCCACTCCGGGAGTATCCTCCGGGGGCTCAGATATAGCTTCAGCATACTTAAACATCGTCGGTTTCATTATCCTGCCTCTTTTCCTTGTCTTTTGCCTCCGCCACCATAGCCTTGGCCGCTGCGTGAGGGTTCAGGAAGACCGTTTTCCCGAGCTCACCCATTTCTACATCCACGTAATACTTGGCCGGAGGAATCTCCTTTCCGCACCTGAATATCAGATCGCCATGGGTCGTGATCCGTATTTCCTCCACGAACCCTAAACTGCCATCGTTAAAATAGAGCTTGTCCCCAAGGTTTACTGGGAACCGCAGAGACGCCCGATATTCCCTTATCGCCCTGCACGCTTGCGCGTTGTAGCAGGTTAGCGCAAGAGAGCCGGGGGATACCTCGGCCTTTACGTCTATCACTGGGCAGTTTGCACATTCCTCCATGAAATCCACGGACAAAGAGGTGAATGGCAGGCCGTCGATATGCGTGACATCTATATGCTTTGCCATTCAACAACACCTCCGCTCTCACGCTTGCGCCTCATAAGGTATCGGGCGTATTCGTCCATTGCCTTATTGGTGAAGTACATTATCTCAAACATCGTAATCCAAGATAAAGCCGTGCCACCCAACGGGAAAAAACTGTACTGTTCCGCTCTCGAATACCAGCGAAGCACTCCAATCTTGCGTTCCGCCCTGTCGTATATGCCGTATGTAGCCGGAAACATCTCCGGGGTTTCGTTTTTTACCATTATCTCTTGAAAGCTACCGTTTTTCATTCGTATGGCCCTCCATGGCTTTTTTTAGATCCTCCTTGATGTAATACCGCTTGTGGTACGCTTTGCACAGACGCTCACACTCCGCTCCAAACCAAGGCCAATCTATATCTGACGGGGCATAGTTCATTTTCCCTATGTTGTACAGATCAACGAACGGAAAGTGCTTGATGAGCTCAAATATGGCCTGCGGGTCTATTACGGGCTCACATGAAACCCATGTGTTTATATGCCGCTCCTGGGCAAGAAACAGGGAGTAGGCCCGTTCCGAGGGCGGGTCCGCATACGGTTCTCGGGCCTTTGCAGTCCCTTCCCAGCTCCCTATGCTTACTCCGAACCAGTCCCCCGGGCCAAGCAGGTCAAAGTCCCTCATGGCTCTGGAGGCGCCTTTCGTGAGTATCTGCACAAACCCCCCGCCGTCCTTGATTGCCTTTATGACTTCGCGAGTGATTTGCGTATCCACGGGTGGGGCGGGATAGGGGTCGCAGGAGAAGCACAGATTCACCAGCGTTCCGGCATACTCGCCGCTTCCCATCTGTCGTTTTACCGCTTCAAGTATCCCCGCGCGGGGGCTGACGTCGGTGAAGTCGCGCCCCCAGCGGTTAGCCATTTTTCTGGCATAGCAGTAGTCGCATCCGTGGTTGCACCCGGTATAGACGTTTACGGCGTAACTGCAATATTCTCCGGCTCTGCCTTTTGGCTTATAGATTGCCTGCATTACTGTTCCTCCGATTCTGACTGGTTGAACACTTCATGGGTGCCGTCCAGCATGGCAAGCTCTTCATCAGAGATTTCGTAACCAAGGCTTTCAAGGTATGCGTACATTTCGCGCAGCTCAACGTTCTCATAATGGCTGTTGTCCCAGCGGTGGCATCGTAAGTTACGGGAACTCTTAGCGGCGAATACCATATTAGCAAAGAACTTGCCGTGTGCCTCCTTCGCTTTGAGCTTGAGTTCCTCAAATATGGCTTCTTCCTGCTCATCGTCAGCATCGTCAGGGATGGAAATGGCGAGTACGCCGAGATAATCACTATCGCTGATGTAAAATCCTTTGTGCAGCGCTGTTTGGCAGGCCCACTCTGCAATGGACGGCAAGCGCTTTTTCGCTTCGGCATTGGATAGATTTTCCATGAATTCGTCCCGCAGTTCCATCATGCGCGTTTCGATCTCCACAATACGCTTATCCAACTGCTTTCTCCGCTCCTCCGCAATGCGCCGGGCCTCTTCTTCGGGGGAAGGGGCTTCTTCGGTTTTTTCCCGATAAAGCGTAAGCCCCCAGCTCTCGATCTTGTAGAAATATTTGATTTCACGCGAATCTTCAGGAATCGTGAAATCATCGGGGGCGCCATACAAGCTCTTTACATATCTCAGTTCCTTTGTATCGTCTGTTTTAGTTGCGAATGTCTCGAGCAGTTCGAGCCACCTTTTGCGCCTCTTGTCGTCTTCCTGCTTGTCTATGGTCTTTTTCAGCTCATAATTGAAGTTGGCGGTGCCGACGTGTTCGAGCACCTTGTTTCGGGTTTTGATGTCATCAATGCCATCGAGGGCGGCAAAGTCCATGAGCGTGGCTCCGCGCTCCGATGCGGCGGCGAATTTTTCTTTGTCCAACTCCAGAAGTTTTAGCCTGCGGCGAACCGTGGATGCAGAGAACCCCGTTTTATCCGCAATGGCCTCGGCGGTGTCGCCCAGATCCATCATCATCTGGAAGCCCTGGGCCTGCTCATAAACGGTGAGATCGCTCCGCTGCATATTCTCCATGAGCATGGTGCGAACCTGCTCCTGCTCGGTCAGGTGAGATATAACACAGGGAACCGCTTCAAGTCCGGCCATTTTCGAAGCCTCCAACCGCCTGTGGCCTATTACCGCAGTATAGCCGGAGTTCTCGCCCACATTCGGCACAACCGTCAGGTTTTGGAGGACGCCGTTCTTGCGGATGCTTTCGGAGAGCTCCGTAAGATCTCCCAAGTCTTTGCGGGGGTTGTTGGGATGAGCTGTTATCTCGTTTACGGGAATGTATATGATGGTTGCATTTTCACTAAGGTTATTCATTGGGTTGCTCCTTTCTTCGTCTATGTGGCTGCCGCCAATAGCGGCGTAGTCAGGTTGGGAAGATATACCCCGGGCTGATTCATCACTTCATCGTATGCTGCTTTGCCCTGGAACTCATCGATGACAGCCTGTGCATCGGGTGACATATCCTCGTAGCGTCGTTTGCCATAGTCCGGGGGAAGCCAGTTGCGGCTCCGCGCGCCGTAGATGTTCAATATATCCACTATGCGCTGTTCATGGAAAACGATGTGGCAGGTGCCTTTTTTGTAGAATGTAACGGAGAAGTATTTGCACTGGATATTCTTTGTCTTGCCGCTGCCCTCCGCCAGTTTTAATGCAGCACGCAGGCTATATTCAGTAGTGGCCCCTTGGTCGAGATAATCCAGCACCTTCTCAATATCTCCGAGGGTCGTGTAGATATGATAAGTATCCAGTTCATTATGCCGCCACGATGAGTAGGAGTAAAATCCGTTTATGGGAAGTATGACCTTGCGGTTAATCTTGTGAGCCTTATTGGTGGCCCACCCATTGAAATAATGGATGTTCTTCCCACATTCGGGATACCATGTGTGCTGGCTGGACATCCGATCGAACAAGCCGTTAATGGCGGCATGGACGCCGGATGTCAGGGAGGCATTCAACTCGCTTACTATCTGCTGTATGTTGAACTCCGAGAAATCGTAGTCCGCCATCTTATCCACACTACCCCGATATTCTTGCAGTATAGAGCTGGTGAACCGATCTGTGAGCTGCGGCATTTGGAACAGTTTATTCCAGTATTTGCCTCGGACACGACGCATATAATCGTTTACCTCAGCGTTGCCAATATAGTCTTTGACGTGGCCTCCTATGGCAATCTGCACCGTGTAATGCGTGTCTGCGGTGCTGCCCTTTTCTATATACGGCCGCATGGCGTTGAACTCACGGAACAGGGATAAGGTGGCGTCAACCTCGATCTGGTACTGTGATATAAGCTGGCTGACAAGGCCACCGCCCACCATGGCAGTAGGCTGTTCAGCGTCAACGTCAGTATCATTCCGGGCTTTGTGCAGACGGTTAAAAAATTCAGAATCGAAAGTCTTGGCCGGGATATTGACGTATACGATAGCGACTTCCACATCACTTCGACGCTCGGCGCGTTTAAAGGCGTCCTTGACAAAGATAATCTTTGCCCCAAACTCAGCCAGCTTTTGTGACAGTAATTGCCGGGTGTTGGTATATGGGTTCCGTATGGTTTCGGCATTCACGAGGCAAACTATCTGACCGCCGTTCTCCTGCATCTGCAGCGCTTTCAAAAGGTGTTTATCGCCATCGGAAAACGGCGGGTTCATCAGTATAAGGTCGTACCGCTTCCTTGTGTTGTACGTGAGAAAGTCATCATGCACCACCCGGAATCCTTTGCCAGTGAGTACATACCGCAGGTTCTGATCCTTCTCAATGCAGTCTGCGTCAAAGCCGCGCTCATATCTTTTGCTGCGCAAGGTGCCGTTTTTAGCATACCCCAGCAGATCGCCCTTGCCGGCGGAGGGCTCAAGGATGGAGCGGATTTTTGTCCAATCTACCAGGGCTATCATCTGTCCCGCCAGTTTGCTGGGCGTGGGATAGAATTCTGTATTATCACTCGCCGGCAGGTATTCCGCTTTGGCCTGATAAGGCTTTCTTTTCGCCTGCCACTCTTTATATATCGCCCACTTGGCAGCGTATAGGGTTGGGCATGAGCGCACATAATCGGCCGCACTGTCAGGCGACGGGTAATAGCAGGCAGTAAACTGTGCGGAGCGGGACAGGGATATTTCCCCTATCCGCTGCCCCGCAAAGTTAACAAACATCTGGGACTTGAGATTCTTGGTGTAAAAGTCCTTTTTACGGACTATCTCAATCGATGGATAACGCTGTCCCATGGCAGCCTCCTAAAACTTCTGGAGGAAATCCAGATTTGACATTGATATTCCGTTTTTGATGATCTGCATAACATCCCCGTGGTTTCCGTCGCCCGTACAGGTGCCGATATAGTATTTGGTATCACCGGCGGCGTTGATCTGAGCTTTGACTACTCCTATGGCGGGGCCTTCCTTCGGGTGCAGGAAAGCGGCTTTCTGAGGTCGGGGATATTTGACTTCGGTATCTCTGACAAGGACCTTCTCAAAGCACTTGTTGCAAAAGGGGAAAGCGGTTGATGTCATCTTACCGCAGCGTACACAGTATCCCATTATTCGCCCTCCTCATCGTCTATCTCTATTGTGTTGGTTACTTCTATTTCGTCCGGGTCATATACATCGCCTTCCGCATCGGCAGCCGCATTCTGGTAGTTGAACAGGTTGGGCTCACAATCGCTTATTCTGCGTATGCAGTAACACTGTTCCGTCCTGTCCCATATAAGCTCAAACTTGGCGCCGCCTACATACCCGGAGCGGGAGTCCTCCACCTTGATAACGCTCTTTATCTTGTGGCTGATCTTGGGTATGATAATGTCTCTTTTGGCCGCATACGCCGAAATCTTAGGGTCTGGGGCGGAGTCTTCGCTGAAGGATATGTTGAACGTCACGGCTATGGTGGCATCCAAACTGCCCTTCTGCTCCATGGTCTGGATAGTGCCCTGAATGATGCTGTCAAAGTCGTGCTTGAACTGGTTAAAGGTATCGCTGGTAAGGTTTAATGCGTAATTCATATTGGCCTCCTATATGTCTTCTATCACGATGTCAACCCGGGGAATGGCAGAGTAGAACTTCTGCACTCGGGAATCCACTATCTGAGCATCGTCACGGTATGCAACACCATTGAGCGAATCGCAGACAATTTTGAGTATGTTGTCGGTATCAGGCGTTTTTATGGGTCGTAGGGCTCCCGATTCCATGGCTGCCTTTACCCGTTTGCTGGCGCTCTTTGGTATGCCGTAATATGCTACCAGCGATATGCTCAACTGCGCCCGGTCATCAAACCGTTTATCGCCTGTCTGCCTGCGATATTCGGTAATCACAAGGTTCTCATACAGCACCGTCTTGTCGGGGGTGCGGGTAATGGTTCGGCCATTGGCAATTCTGGAAAAACGAGGCCGGCCTTTGCCCTGAGGTTCGCCGAATACGGAAAATACAGTTTTCATCCGGTGCTCTCCTTTTGTCCTTGCTTGTAAGTCCCATCCGTAAAATCGCGCATCACACACTTTGCCGCTGCCCAATAAAGCGGGAGCGTGAGGGCGAAATACTCGCCGCCTATGGCCTTATAGCCGCGGGTCGTATACGCTATGGCGCTCCACCATCGGAAAAGCAGGATTGCGCCTAACAGCATAACGACGGCCTTAATGGTTCGCCTCGCGGGGCGAGTGCAACGATAGCGTCTGTTTTTCATCGTGCGTATCTCCTTTCTCGGGCAGCGCCGCCCGTACTGCCGGGGGCAGGGTTGACATTCGGGCCTTGTTCGCGCAGTGGTTTGCGTAGATTTTCAGAAAGTGCGCCCGGTCGGCCATTGCGTTCTCGCTGAGGCACAGATCCGTCCAGCCCAACTGCTTAACGACGAAACGCACATCTTCCGGCATGGAAGCGAGAGCTTTGTCGGAATTGTTGTAGCCATAATCGCGGATTGCCCGGGCAACATACCCCCATGCCGCAGTGAGATCCGGCATTGGCGGCGACAGCGCCCACTTGCGGATGTCGCTTATCTTTGGGGGATACGGCGATTCGGAAATATGCGCTTGCAGCGCGAGGATCACCCGCTCATACGGTATGTCGCCGAGCATTGCCGCCCAGATGTTCACTGCGTCCATGTCCGCCGAGGAAAACCCTTTTTCTCCGGGATACGCCGAGGTGATCGCCTTGAACAGTTTTACAACGTCACTCTTCTGCATCGCCGTTGCCGCCGTTTCCCCAACAGCCCTCTTCCTCCAAGCACTGCTGGTAAAGCCGTTCAAGATTGCTGCTTGCCGCCGTAGTGTTTACGGTGCCTTCGATGGCCTGCTCCCATCGCCGCTGGTTGAGGAAGGTGGCCGGGTGCGGTATAAACTGCCCGCCGTCCTTTGTCCATTGCGGGGTGGCGGCATATATCAACACTCCCTTGATGATTTTTTCTGCAAGTGCCGGCGACGGCTTCAGCTTATCCCATGCTTTACGGGCGTTCTGCTTGGATTCCTTCCGCGGATAGATCTTCCAGAAGGAGTCAAAGCTGTCCTCACTGTCCTCATCGTGCTCGACACCCTCCCCCTGTGGGGGGGTAGGGGGGGTATTAGTATTAACTGTGTTACATAACTGTGTATTAACTGGTATTGCTTGGGACATTTTGTCCTCTTCCATTGGGACATTTTGGCCTAATGCATTGATACCAAACGTCGCAATGCATTTACCTTTTTCGGTCAGTGCATACCATAGCGTTCTGTCCATTGCCACCCGGTTATAGTTGCCGGTCTTTACAAGGCCGTTATTTATCAGCGTAGCAAACGCAGATTTGATTTGCCTTTCTCCCATGTAGGGGAACAGCATCTTATACGCTTTGCGGCTGTTGTATGTCCAATAGGTGCCGTCGTGGTAATGCTCGTTGTTGGCTTCATTCTTCTGTATCCAGAACACCAGATGGTTGAATATGATAGCGGCGCTTATGCCGTAGGCATTGGCTATCTCGGTGTCAAATGAGTGCTGCATGGTAACCTCCTTTTAGAACGGCAGATCTTCATCGTCCATATCGATTGAGGTAAATCCTTCCGGCATACCCGCTTCGCCTGAGCTTGACGGGCTTGCCGCATTTGTCCCGCGCTGATCGTCCTTTTTGCTGTCGCCAAAGTAAATGCTTTCGACTCGTACCTCCCAAGATATCCGCTTGTCCCCGTTCTTGGCTTCCCATTTCCGGGATTCAAGGCTGCCTGACACGATGGCCATGCGCCCCTTGCTGAAATACCTGCTTATAAACTCGGCGGTGGTATTCCACGCCACACAATCTACGAAATCGGTTTTTTTATCCCCCGCCTTGGGCTGGTAGTCGCGGTCACAGGCGAGGGTGAAGGATAGAACGGCCTTTCCGCTGGGCGTGTATTTCAGCTCCGGGTCGCGGGTAAAGCGGCCCATAATGGCAATACGGTTAAGCATCGTCTTGCTCCTCGGGTGATATGGGATAGGCATTGTCAAACACGTATTCTGCCATACTGCGGAAATTGTAGCTTTCTACGTTCTTGAACAGCCTGTACAGAAGAGCCATCATTTCGTTTGAACGAATAAGAGTTCTGTATTCTTCGACGGTAATGGTAACGGTGCGCATGTTGTCAAGCCATGCCTCCTGCGCCACAGGATAGCCGGGGAAAGGCTTCGAACAAGGTGTTTTACTTTCGGGTCTTAGCATATCAATAGTCTCCTTTCGTTTCCTTTGAGCATATAAGTATAGTCGAGATACATTCTTCCACATCGAACATACCGATGTGGGTTTCGCTTACCGGGAGCCCGAGCTGTTGGGCCAACCATAGATAAGCGGCGTTGCGTTTTCCTTTGAACCGCCCGGCCTTCCAGAGGGGGTCAAATGCGGCGTGTGCGGCCTTTTTCCATTTTCTCAAGCTTGCATCCGCCAACCTGCCTAACGGCTCGTCTGTGCCGCGGTGAACGCCCACATACGCATCACAGTTTCGGCATAGATAAGCCATTCCGTAGCTCCTGCCGTAGATTACTTTGCTGTCAACGTATTCAGCCTGCTGGCCGCAATACGGGCAATATACGTTCCTCAAAAGCAATTCCTCCCGAAGATTCCCGTGAATTTGATATGGCCTGCATGATGCCATTGCTCATAGTTTTTTGACCCACCGCTTCTTATACTCGCGAGGAATATCAACCCCGGAATTGCGGCATCCCGTCCAATGCGGACCGCCAGATTTACCCTCGCAGATCCAGCCGCTTGCTTTTAGGCTTGTACCGCTTTCGCTCTCCAAAATGTAGGTAATGATTCGGTCATACCCCATCTCCTTTGCAACGCGAGCTGATGCCCCATAAAGCATTGAGCAAGCATTATGCGCTCCATTGGTGCATAGCCGGTTGACCTCACAGGTAAGTCCATCATCAAGTATTCTTGATACGGGGCGACCGCAAATCGCAACACCCACAAGTGCATTTCCATCGAAAAGACCGATGGAAAACTTGTGCCCGACAGTTTCACCATGATGCCTGTGATACTGTGCGACAAATCGGTTTGCCTCTTTGAGAGTTATAGGTTTTATTTTCAACGCCATTCCTCCTTATACCGGGCTATCTGCTCCGGCGTGTCCGTTTCAAGGCCAAGCTTTTTTGCTTCGTATATGGCCCCGTCTATCAACCGTGACATCTCCTTGCTGTCCATATCGCTGCTGTGCTTGTATACGAGGTAGCAGTTAAACAGTTTCCCACCCTCTTCCTCCTGCTTGAATATTCGGGTATATGGGTATATGCGGGATACATCTATGGAGACCGGGAGCTTAAAGCCGATTACCTCGCCGGATTCTTCTCGTGCAACAGCCCCGTAATCGACAACCAGCAGCCGCTTCACTTCGTCATCGCCGAGGTTTTGAGCCTCGGCGATTTTGTTAACGAGCACGTGGAAGTATGCGTTTGCGTCCTTGCTTCGCGGTTTGCGGTATTTTACGATCTCCACCCGAATATCGGAGCTTTTCAGGGCGTCGTATTTCTCGCGGAAATCAGCGTCCACCTCCAGCGTTATGCGCTGCTTCCCGTTGAGCCCTAAAGCGAGGTCGATAAGCCGCCCCTTCATTTTGCACCCCAATTCTCCTCATAGGTTTTCATGAGTCCCATGTACTGGATGGATCTGAGGAATTCCGCTATGATATCTTCGATGGGCCGGGCCATGCTGCGAGTATAGGTTTCCTCATACAAGTCCTGTCCGTCTGATAACAGATAGGTGAATCGCTGCGCTTCAGGGACAAGAGCCAGATACATCGGATGCTGTGCGCTGTGCAGGTACTTCCCTGCGAGGTAAACTGTGCTGTCATTGAAACTCCTGGTAGAGAACTTGACGTCATAGATGGTTCCGCACTGCAATGCGTCCAACACCCCGTATAGCAGCATAGGCTTCCCGGATATGGTCATATCCCGCTGTGCTTTGATTTGAGTGGGCGCATTCATGAACCTTGCAGCTACCAGTTGTATGCCTCTTTCCCATTTCTTGTGAGAGGTGCGCGCTTCCCCGGAAACGACCTTATACACCTCATTCTCAAATTCAATCCCCTTCCGCATATTCTCATTGGATTCCTTTGGTTCCCGGCGCAGGGTTTTTAGAAACTCTTCCTTGGCTGTATCTACAAACTCATTTCGGCAGGAATAGATATAATCCCATGAGGAAATGAGGCTTTGCGTTATAAGCAGACGCTCCATTACTCAGCCTCCTTCACACGATATTCCTGTGCCTCCTTGTCCCACAGCAGGTTCAGTTCCTTAGCCTTTACTTTCAGCAGATTAGAGGCTTCTGTTTTGGAGGTCATGGCATGGTTGAGGGTAGGCAAATGATGGGCGGCCTTGGTAGCGTCATCAACCGTGCTGATGCCCTTAATGATTTCAAGCACTTGCTTCATTACGGCATCGTATTGCTCCCGAACAGGAGCAAAAGCTTCATTGTCTGCGGCGATATTGGCGCGTGCCTGTGCAAAGAGTCTGGTGAGAAAATCGTTTTTATCGGTGGGGCCAAGGCTCGGTACCTCATATCGCCCCTCGATGCCATGGCAGCCCTTGGCGAAAAACTCCTGCTCGGGAGTAAAACTTATATACCTCTTGTTGCCGAGCATCTGCATATATCCACCGAAATCACATGGAGTCCATACGGTATTGCGTGAAGAGCCCTCGCATATAAGCCTTTGCTGGGGGATGCCGTCCTTGTCCTTCTGTTCGTCGGAATGAAAAACGTAAATAAGGTTTTTATTCATGATGTCTCTTATCAAACTGGTAAATCTGGCGAATTCTACCTTTACGGCGCCATAACCGCTTTGAGATATGCCGCCCTTCTTTTTCTGGTTGCTTGCCGGGTCGCTTCTCATCGCCCAATCCTGTAGAAAGGATATAAAACTACCGCCGGTATCGATGATAAGGGTCTGGCAATCTTTTACGATGGGGGACTGGAGATCATCAAGCACCTCCTCATAGGTCTGGCACTCTATCGTGGTCTTGCGGTGATACGCTTTCACACGGGATATACCCCGGTCAAAATCGATGATAACCGGGGCGGGCGCCGACAGGGCAAGAGTGGTCTTGCCCAAACCGGGGGAGCCATAGATAATCATGGAGAATTTCTTGTCGGTGAAGGTCATTTCTTCGGGCTGTCGTATCATTGTGTAATATCTCCTTATTTCAGATTTTTTTATTTGTTCATGGGGTGAGAAGCTCACGGGTAACGGAAATGCGTTCGTGGCAGAAGTGTCCCAGATTGCCGTTCAACATCCCCGAGGCCTTAAACTGCTCCTCCGTGTACCAAAACGCGCAGTTCACGCATCCGCTTTTTCTTTTAGGGTGCATGAGATTAAAAATCTCAACGGCCATCGATAGATTATCGGCCTCAACCTCTGACCATCCTCCACGGAAAGGAAACTCCTCATCCGTTCCGTAAGTGAAGTAAAACTTTGCCATTACTGTGCCTCCTTTTTAGATTCGGGTTCTTTTGACTTGAGGTATTCGACTACTGCATCGTGCATCCAATCCTGGGTGGAGGCGTACCCGTCTGCCTTTAGGGCCGTTTGCAAACGGCTGTAAAGGCCTTTTTCCAGCCTGCCGTATATACGACATGGCATGGTTCTGTTATCGTGGCTGTGGGGCTTTGAGGGCTTTATGGGGTATATTAGGAAATGCGCGCGTATAGCGTCCTCGGCCTCCTTGCAAAGCTTTATGCCATACTGTTCGGGACGCTCCACCTTTGAGTGAAGCTGTGCGTCATACCGGGGGAAGATGTTCCTTATCACCGGGACGACATCTTTAATCATGATGGGTGGATCCTGTGATTTTCGCATATCTGTTATCCACATAAGACTACCCCCTTGACGCAGATAAAAAGCTCTGATAAACTGAAGGTGTTCAATAGAGGCTTGTCCCGGGGCAACGGGGCGGCCTCTGTTTCTTTTTCGATGGAATCGGTAGCGTCCGTGGCAGGCATGGCTGCCGGCAATATACAGTCGCAGCGCTCATCAGGGTCGAGGTGTGCCCCGCAATCAGGGCAGACACGATAGTACATAGGTCACTCTCCTTTCTCGTTTATATCTTCCAGACCGAAATAATCGAGCCAAAATCGTTCTCTGCGTTTTTTTATCGCGGCGTCTTCCGGGTAACGCCCCAGCCGCCGCAGCACAGATGTTGCACATCGGGGGCAATACGCCTGATTCAGAATGGGAATAAGCGTGATGCTTTTGAGCCCTCTCATGTCTTGCAGGCATTCGTCGCAAACCGGGATGGGGTTATGGGAATATTCAGACAGCTCCAGCCATGAAATATCCAGATATGCGGAGCCTCTTGGTGTGCGGTGGAATGTTGCCATGGGTACCTCCTATCCGGCAGCGGCGATACGCTTCCATAGAGGACAGGGCATCGTCATAACCTTGTAGCCAAGTGCTTCGAGCTCGGTGGAGCGGTCGTAGCTGTCCACGTCATGCGCCTGCCGGGTGATGGCATTGGCCAGACCATATAGCGACAGGTCGCCGCCGTTTATCAGATGCCCGAGTATGCCGGAGCTTTCCGCTTGATTTATCCCGAACTCCTTTGATGTGAGCTCGACTACAGTGGGGACGGCGGAAGCCTCTATACGGGCGTCGGTGGCAGCGCGCATCTTGTCTACCAATTTTGCGAACACCGCTTCGGTGACGGCGGCCTTTACCACATCCTCTATCTTCATGAGGAACGCCTTGTCATCCGCTTCGATGGTCTCGTCCCGGTAAATGCTGTAATCAACGTTGTCAGCCTCGTTTGCACGACCAACATGGTATTTGCGTACGCCGCTGTCCTCCGCGATCATGCCATTGCTGCACACAAGCCGGTAGATAAGCGGACGGACGTTTACACTTCCCATCCCCACTTCCGAGTTGGATATGACCAACCCGGCCTGCACGACATCGCCCTTGGATATCTCTGCGGTTATTCGGTCGCTGACCACCTTGATGTACATGCGGCGGTCAGTGAGCTCACAACTCTGCACCGACGCGCCCTTCATCGCCCCGATTATGGGCAGCACCGTTTCGGCGACCTCATAGTTGTCTATACAGCGGTATCGGTTAGAGAGAAACGCCCTGGCGGTGTCATCGAGCGTACGCACCATGCGCGTCTGAGGTGTTGTATCAAACCAGCTATTGACGTTGGCGACCAGCAGCTCCGGGTTTTCGGTTCTCATCTTGTCGTAATACTTCGCGGGTATCCCGAGGGACTGGCCTATCTGCCTATGGGCTATGTCGTTGATGTGGAGGATGCCGCTGTGCGATAGCTCGTTCGCCGGGAAATGCAGGACGGGAGCATCGTCTTCCAGCCTCATGCTGAGTAGTGATGTGTCTATGAGATAGTCTTTCTTTGTTCGCGCCTGCCTGTCCAGTTCCATGGCAAGCTCCTGCAAGGTTCTTCCGTGTTTCATGTTGCCCTCCTATGCTAAAAACTTATTGACGAAGTACGTTTGGCCTTTGCCTGTCACCTTAGTCGTGCGGGTTATTCTGGTGCTTCCGTCGGGATTCGCTATGACAGATTCCTTAACTTCAAAAAGCTCTAATTCCATGGCTTTCTGTGTCGGAAGATTGTAGCGCTCACCAGTGGTACAGAGAAAACCATTATCTCGTAACCATTGAAAAAGCCTGTTCTGTCCTATTTCTATGCCGTTTTGCCGGATCAGTTTTGCAAGGTCGCCGATGAGTATCGTTGTCTTAGCAGTGGCTACTGCGTCCGCAAATAACACTTTGGGAGCATCCTCAGCCACTTTGCTTTCAAGTGCCCTGCGTTTCTCCTGCTCCTGTTTCAAAGCGGAAAGAATCTTTATTGCGTTCGCTGGGTCTGCTATCATCTGCTCTATTGTCATCGGAGTGGCATATATCCCGTGCTTGCGGATGGAAGGAAGCACATCGTCAAACACCCAATGCTCGAACTGCTCGGCGGAAGGAAGTTTGCTGCGGACTATAAGACGATACACGTCACCTTCGGTGATAAAAACCATTTCTTGTTCACCACCATTGGTAAGGGTACGCCGTTTTACCGTACCCTTCGCGTGGGCGGCAACTGCTTCGTTAGGTCGGGCGTATCCCAACGCCCGCGCTATGTCGGAACCGCAGAACAAAATCTTGCCGCTCTCCGCCACTGTCCTTATTTGTCCAAATTGCTGATTCTTGAATATCTGTACGTTCATCATCCTTTTCTCCTGAACACAAATCGTTCGCAGCTTTCCCCCGGTTTTCGGTGCTTTATCCGTCCGCAGGCGCAGTGTCCGCAATGCGCGGGGACATATACACCGTCATACTGGACGTGGTGCTGATAGTAATAGTGACAGTTGGCGCAGACCGGTTCCCGTTCTTCTATGCTGTATTTCATGATGTAACCTCCATTTGCTTTGTGATATAATGAATAATTAACTTATTCCACGGGGGCATTAGGAACGGTTTGTTCCTGCACCCATTATATCGGAACGATTTGTTCCTGTCAATATAATCTGGAGGCTTTTATGGACTTTTGCAACAATCTCAAGCATTTTCGTTTGGCAATGGGCTGCACTCAAAAGGAGATGGCTGCCTACTTGGGAATTACTGAGCGCGGCTATCGCAATTACGAGATCGGCGCACGGGAACCTTCCCTTTCTGATTTGGTGAGGATCGCGGATAAACTCAATGTTTCACTTGACGCTCTCGTTGGCAGAGACTCTCCGCAGGATTCTTTGGTGGATGCTGAATAAATCTTCTAAGTCGTCCCAAATCTCAAAATCTCCGTCTCGCGTTCCCGATTCTATGTATCTGTAATACCGTTCAGATATCCCCAAGTATTCCGCTACCGCCTGCTGGGTCAGCCCTTTAGCTTTCCGTGCGGCTTGCAGCTTTTCTCTCATGCCCTGCTCCCTTCCTCCTTTGCCCTTGCTTCTGTCCTCCGCTTCCATTCCTGAAAGTGCGCTTCCGCTCCGGGCTGGGAATAGAATTCCGTTATCCCTTTGTGTGCGGCTGCCATCAGACTATTGATCTGGCACTGCGAAATCTTGGTCAGGTCAACCGTGAATGCATCTTCCGATACTTCGGTCAGTAATACTATCTTCTTCATGGTGGCCTCCTTTAATCATTGTTAATACCACGCTTTGTGGCTTCACTGGTTAAAAAAAAGTTCTCCAACAGTCGTGCCGTAGTATTTTGCCAAGGCAATCTTGATTTCGTCTCGTGGAACCCTGTGGCCGTTTTCATACATTGCTAACGCGGATGTACTAATTCCTACTGCGGCGGCAACTGCTGTCTGGCTTTTGTCTCCGCGAAGCTGCGAGAGCTTTTTCGCGTAATCAGGCTTCATCAAATTATACTCCTTTCGCTCACGTTATGTGGTTATATGGGAATAGTACCAAACGTTTTCCCATTTGTCAACACCTTTTGTCAATACAAGAAGCAATAAATATTGCTTAATCTCACATCTTGTGATAATATCGTTATATAAATGGAGGCGTTTATGCTATGAGTAAATTCCAGAGGATTTTCAAAAACCTAAGAGAACAAAAGAATATGACGCAAGAAGAGTTGGCAAAAGCCTTGGGTGTCTCAAAAAGCACAATTGGTATGTATGAGAGAGGGGATAGGGAGCCGAATTTTGAGAAGTTGGAAGTAATTGCCGATTATTTCAATGTAAATATGAGCGACCTGATCGATAGCAAAAATACTGCGAGTGAGATGTTGCCTGCTTCGAAAATTGGCGTGAGGTCACATACTGTGGCTGAAAGACTAAATGAAGTAATGACAATCCGGGGGTTAAAACAGGCTGATGTCCTTAATCTTGCAAAACCATACTGTGAGAAATATAAAATCAAACTCAGTAAGAACGATTTAAGTCAATATGTCTCTGGGAAAGTGGAACCTCGACAAAGAAAAATTGCCATACTGGGGATGGCACTATCGGTATCCGAACTATGGCTTATGGGATACGATGTACCAATGGAGAAAACATACGATTATTCCAGCATTGTTTCAAATAGTGGAGCGGATGAGATAAATCAAATATTTGCCTCCTTATCCCCAGATAATCGCGCCAAATTAGTTGAATTGGGGCACCTTTATCTAACCGCTCAATACAATACCGAAGAAAAGAAATGAATTCTTTCTCCTTGTTGTTAGGTAGGTGATATATGGTGGCGACGACAGCAGAACGACTAAAATATCTGATGGAATCCAGAGGGCTAAAGCAAGCAGATATTGTCCGCATGGCACAGCCATATTGTGAGAAATATCGAATTAAACTGGGGAAGAGTGATATGAGCCAATATGTAAGCGGTAAAGTAAAGCCAGCCCAGTGGAAATTGACTATTCTCGGCTTAGCACTAAATGTTTCCGAGGCATGGCTAATGGGATTAGATGTGCCAATGAAGCGGCTGGATGATAAGCCTGTCATTATGTCGGATGACGGGTGGGAAGAAATGGCGGAGATTTTTACCTCCTTGTCGCCCAAAAATCAAGCCAAATTAGTTGAACTGGGGCACCTTTATCTAACCTCTCAGCACAATAGCGAAGAAAAGAAATGAATTCCTGCTCCTTGTCGATAGGAGCGGATACGTCAGAATTTTTACCCTTATCCATAGCGCGGCTCCTTTACAGTTTTATTGATTTACACTAAGCATACTCTAAACAGACCTGAAAACGTGCGTTATTGTTGGAAAATATCAAAAATCGTTGTGACGGAATTTAAGAACGGAAAGTAGGGATTTTACACAAAGATACGGAGGAAATCGCTTATGCTTCTGTTTTATGAAAAGTTTGAGCATTTGTGTAACCTAAGAAAAGTTAGTGCTTCTGCTGTTGCTGAGGCTATAGGATTAAACAGAAGCTCGGCAACCGATTGGAAGCATGGTTCAGTACCTAAAACCAAAACAATAGCAAAACTGTGTGAATATTTCGCGGTACCATTTGATTATTTTGAGGATCGTGAAACTGACGGAAAAAAATGGGGAACAATTATATTTAGAGAAAGGCTTTCAAAGGTTTTATTGTCAATAAATCCAGAAACTGCTATAGCCTCTGGCATTGACATTGAAAGAATGCAGCAAATAGCTGAAGGAATTATACCGATAACATTTGATGCTGCCTGCAATGTAGCGGGTACACTTGGAGAATCACTGGATTATTTATCAGGACTTATTGATGAAGAAGATTCCCCAGTTTGTGGTATGCTTATACAGCAACACTTCACTTTGTACAATCAATTGACAGATGAGCAGCAGAGGCTGATTGATGCTCAGATAAAAGGGATTCTTCAAGAGAAATAATATACTCCTGTTCTTCTTTCGTTAAGAATGAAAAAGCAGTAACGGAATAAACTATGCGCAGCATCTTCTCATTCGAAAATGAGGGCGTGGATTTATTATTAGAATCTGAGACCATAACAACTACTCCTTCATATCTGATAAAGCTATTGTAGTGTAATTATTGAAAAAACGGATGGAATTGTTGGAAAATATCAAAAATCGTTGTGACAGAAATTAAGGACAGAAGGTAGGGATTTTACACAAAAAGACAAAGAAAGAGAGGGTATTGTTATGAAAAGAGAAGCAACGGGATTGGGCGGTGCAAACATGTGGCTGTATGCCGGATTGATAATCGGCTGTGCGGCTATCTTTGCAGGAATAATACTGCTATCAGAAAAAGACACGCACTTCCTTGCAGGACTTGACGATGCGGTTCCCAATATCAGGTACGGCGGGGATGCATACACCGGGATACAAAACGCCGCTGCATATACCGGAAATGCCGTTGCCGCCCTATACAAGCTCCTGAGCACCTGCTTCGGGCTGACCTTCCTATTTTTCGGGCTCGTGGATATTTGCGTATTCGCGCGCAAGATACAGATGGCACAAAGCTGCGTTTGCGCCGATGAGCCGGAGGAGGCAGGGCAGGAGGCCTGCGCAGAGTCAACCGCTGCCGAAGCGTCAGGGCAATGACGGCGGCTTTATACGGGGAGGGAATCGCTTATGCTGTGGTTTATACTAATACTCGCATACATAGTCATTGGCACGGCCCTTTTCATCAGTAACATCAAGGAGGCAATGGAGAAAAAAAGGGCAATACGCGCTGAGACCGAACCGATCAAGGCTACCATTATCGAGAAAAGGCGCAAAGCCATGTCCACCACGGCGCTTTTTGAAACGGAAGACGGCAATAGGATACTGCTGGAAATACCCAGAGCGGCGGCGGAGTATATGACCGTTGGCGACGTCGGGATGCTGGATTATTACAAAAAAATATTCAGATCGTTTGTCAGGTTGAGGGATTAAGGGCGTGAAGGAGCCTGCCATGCAAAAGAGAAGAACGAAATACGCAAACAGCCAAGGGGATAACGCCGTCATATACGCACGGTACAGCTCCCACAATCAAAAGGATACCTCGATAGAGCAGCAGATTGAGGTATGCACGAAGTATGCCCGGGATAACGGGTATAGGATAACCAACATATATGCAGACAGGGCTATCTCGGGCAAAACCGACGCAAGGCCGCAGTTCCGCCTAATGATGCAGGACGCGAGGGAACATAAGTTTGATGTGGTGATCTCGTGGAAATCGAGCAGGCTGGGCAGGGATATGCTGGACGCTATGACCAACGATATAATCCTCCGCAACTTAGGGATAAAGTGCTTTTACACCGAAGAAAACTTTGACGATACCGCTGCGGGACGCTTTGCGCTCCGCAACATGATGAACGTAAATCAGTTCTACATAGAAAATATGGCCGAGGATATTCTGCGCGGCATGAGGGACAACGCAAAAAAATGCAGGGTCAACAACGGCAGCCCCCCGCTGGGTTACAGGCGCGGGGCCGACGGGAAATATGAGATAGTGCCGGATGAAGCGGAAACCGTGAGGGAGATATTCACGAAGGTGCTGGCGGGCATGGCCTTTGTGGATATTGCAAACGAGCTTAATGCACGGGGGATCAAGACCAAGAAGGGCGCTCCGTGGGGGCGAAGCAGCTTTTCAAGGCTGCTCTCAAATGAACGGTATATCGGCACCTATAAGTGGAGCGACATTGTAATCGAGAACGGTATGCCGGCTATAATAGATAGGGAGGTTTTTGAGATGGCGCAGAAGAAGATAAAGGGGGAACGGCCCCTGCGGCGCAGGCACAACGAAAACGGGGATTATTTGCTGACGGGCAAACTGTTCTGCGGTAAATGTGATTCGCCTATGACGGGAATGTCGGGAACTTCAAAGTCCGGGGCCAAGCACCATTACTATGCTTGCTATTCTGCGAGAAAGGACGGCTCATGCGATAAGAAAGCGGTAAAGCGGGATTGGGTGGAGAAGACGGTGGCACTCTTCATCAAAGAGCACGTGCTGCGGGATGAAGTGATAGAATGGATGGTAGATCAGTACATGGTTTATCAAAAGGCAACCTTTGAATCCCAGAGAATAATGGAAATGCGTAATCAGCTTAAAGATGTGCAGTCTCAGTTGGACAACCTTGTAGACGCTATAGCGCGTGGAATATACACCGATTCAACGAAAGATAAATTACTAAAGCTGGAAGCCGACAAGAAGGAGATAGAGCAGGATATCCGGCTTGCGACATACAACCTGAAAGAGTACGACCGCGAGCACGTCAGATGTTATTTCCTCTCGTTCAAGGAAGGCTCGGTAGAAAGCAAGGATTATCTCAAAAGGCTGTTCGATCAGTTTGTTACAAAGATTTACCTTTATGACGATGAAATAAGAATCGCATTTTCCGGGACAAAAGATGACTCACCGGTATCATTCAAGATTATTGATGAGGCAGAGGAATTGGCTGTTAGCAGTGTTCGATTAAGCTCCGCAAGCAGCCACCAAGCATAATAAAAGGATAGCTGATGGCTATCCTTTTGTGTTTCTGGTAAAGAGCAGAGGGAATTTGAAGGGAACGGCCCGGCAGGGTAAAAAGGCATCCGGTGGATGGCTTTTTAGTTCCCCGGGCTGGCGGCAAGACTGCCCCAGTCTTGCCGGGAATCCCCTATGCTCCACCAAGCATAATACAAGGATAGCTGATCTTAATGGTTCATATCAGTTGACGATGTAGACAATTTCCTTGCCATTTCCAAGATCCTCATTTAACTCTCTGGTCATTTATGTTAAAATAAAGAATGCAAAAAGTAGCCCCATGCAGGACTTATTTTGCACCCGGAGCCGCGGTGCGGGAACACCAACGGCTCCATTTTATTTGTTTTTAGTAAATATCGCTTCTATGCCCTATCCTCAATACAAGGATAATGACTTCCTCTTCTGAAATATCCGCTATTATGCGGTAATCTCCGACGCGGTAACGCCGTTCACCGCTGTGGTTTGAGGTTAGACCTTTACCGTGAATCCGGGGATTTTCACAGCCAACGAGGTTCTTTTCTATCCAAGCAAGTATTAGCCTTCGTGTTTGACTATCCAATTTTTTTAATGCATTGACCGCTTGTGTCGTGTATTCGACAGAGTATCGCATCAATCTTCCTCCAGCATGCGGATTACATCAGCGTGAGAATATGTTACCGGGTTCTTACGGTATTCTTCCATAGCCTCATGGTATGCCTTGAGGTCGTATTCATCTTCTATCCTGTCTAATACGGATTGACGGACAAGATCTGAAACGCTCATTCCGTTGAGCTCGGCATATTTCTTGATAAGGTTGTTATCGGCATCGCTTAGCCGCAGAGATATTGTTGTCATGTTGTTCACCTCCTTGTAATACATTGTATTACACACTCTGCTTTATGTCAATAGTATGCGCTAAAACAGATGCTATATCTTGAATTTCACCTCAACAACCTTTCCCAAAATCCTTATTGGAACGTCAGGCCCGTATATTTGTACCTGGTGTTCCGGATTGGTGCTCATAGGGATAATCCCTGTTATTGCCATGACCGCCAGCGTTTTCTCTGAGGACATTCAGGAAGCGCTGGATTCCGGTATGTATGCATACATCTCCAAGCCGGTTGACATGGCCGTCCTTCAACAAACGATCTGTTCTCTTTTAAAGTGCTAACCCTCTGGCTGAAATCCCTGCTACCCTGCCCGTGCTGCGGAGAAAGAAAACCACGATTGAAATCTGTAGCCGTGGACGCTTCAGGGTAGCGCTATGGTAGCGTTTCGCATGATATAATGTAAAAAAAGAAATAATAAAAACAAATTCCGAAGATTAAGAGGATTTTCGCGATAAAAAACACCGCTTGTAAATGATAACCGACTATAGACGTCCTTTACCAAACGATTTACTTTTTGGAGCGTTAATCAGGCAGTTACAATGCCGATGATTTGCTTACGCTGCCGCGGAAGGAAGTCACGTTTGCCAGAGATGGTCGGCTTTGTCTTAGGGTAGCTTTATGGTAGTACTTCCCATGATACAATGTAAAAGAATAATTAATATAAATTCTAAAAACTATGAGGCTTGGCTCAATGAAAACGCTGCTCGTAGACGATAACCAGCTGTCGCTGGATATTCTACATGAAATCTGTGCGGCATCCCCCTTTGCAGAGATTGTCGGAGAGTTTACCGATCCGATGGAAGCGCTGGATTTCGTCGGAAAAAACCCCGTCGATTTTGCCCTACTGGACGTAGAAATGCCAAAAATGAGCGGCATTGATTTGGGTAAAAAGTTTCGTGCGCTCTATCCGAAAATAGTTCTGATCTACGTTACAGGGCATGAGGATGCATATATCGACGCCATGCGAATGAAAGCGGATTTCTATGTCTGCAAACCTTTTGACCGGGAGGATATTCTGGAGGCAATCGACCGGGCGCAATTGCTTTCGGCGCGTCAATTCAAACAGACTATGATCCGTACCTTCGGCCGTTTTGACGTGTTTGTTGCGGCGACGCTCATTCATTTCCCCAACGCGAAATCGAAGGAACTCCTTGCGCTTTGTGTGGATAGGCGCGGCAGCGGTGTTACCATGGAGGAAGCAATCGGATTGCTCTGGCCAGATACGCCCTATGACGAGAAGGCAAAGAGGAGGTACCGCAAGGCCATTATGATGTTGCACCATACGTTGAACATGCACGGCATACCGGATATTTTCGTTAGTAAGCGTGGACAGTGCTACATCCGGCCGGAAAAGATCCTATGCGATTATTACAACTATCTGAAGAATCCCGGTGAACAACCGCCGGAGGAATATATGGTATTAACGAGCGAGACCTCCATAGTATCAAGATGGATGTTGGCAAGTCTGAGGCCAATGCCTTCGTCGTGGTGGAAAATTCCTGTATCTGGATCGATAGGCTTCTCTATGATAATCTTGCTCATGATGGCGGCAAGGGAAAAGAAAACCTGCCCGGACTATCTCAGCAAAGGGAATCTGTCAGGTTTCCCTGAGCGTCCGCGTCGATTAGCAATATCTTCTTACCCTGTCGCGCAAGCCCGGTACTGAGATTGCCGGCCGTGATCCTTTTGCCCATGCCGCCCTTTTGATTGACAAAGGTGATTACTTTGGTCATGGTGCTATCCTCCTTGTTATTTTTGAATATAAAAAGAGCTGCTTGAATTATCGAAAACGCCATCATCGAGTGGTATCGCCGCCGAGAGAGCAGCGTGGAGGAAGCCTCCATTGATATATACTTTGCCGGCGTCTCTGTACGCTGGGTGGAGGATATTGCGGAAACCCGCGGGCAGCAATGCACCTCTCGTCACTATCAGCGAGATGAACAAGAATGCGTATATCCGAATTGAGGATTGGCGGAACCGTTCTTTGCAGGGTGGTCAATATCTGTATGTTTATGTGGACGGCATCTATCTGCGGCGCAATTGGGGAGGAGAGTACGAAAATATGGTGATTCTGGTGGCAATTTGCGGTGAATAAGGACGGATACCGTGAGGTCTTAAGCGCTGCAGAGGGTAAAGCTGAACATGGCCAGAGGCAAGCCCGGCAAGGCGCAACTGGACATGGTATCCGATATGTTGAGCATATTGACGGACCCAAAGGACTGCGTATCCGATGGCACCGACGTCCGCAACTATGGCGAGCTTTCCGGCCTGTCCGCAGCCAAGCGGCTATTTGCGGACATATTGGGCTGTAAGCCGGAGGAATGCTTCATAGGCGGCAACGCCAGCCTTACCCTGATGTACGATACTGTATCCAAGGCGTACACCCACGGCATGCTCCATTCCGAAAAACCCTGGTGCAAGCTGGACGGGGTAAAGTGGCTCTGCCCCTCCTCCGGCTATGACAGGCACTTTAAGATAACAGAGTCCTTCGGATTTGACATGGTGATCGTGCCCGTGACGAAAAACGGCCCGGATATGGACGTGGTAGAGGAGCTGGTGAAGGATCCAGAGGTGAAGGGAGTGTGGTGCGTGCTGACGGTGCCGTTTTTGACGTATTTTGCGAACCTGGTCTGGGCATAAAAATAAAGGGGCGGCCTTGGGACTGCCCTTTTTGCATACGAAACAGAAAGCCCCCCAATAGCGGCGTGGCTTTTTAAAGCTCTATCACGCCGTTTTTGTACTCCGGAACTATATCCGTAAGATCCCGGGTGAGGCAGAAATTTATGTCGCTCTCCAGACCCAGGGATACCAGCCGCTTATAGTGCTTTGTCTTTGAAAGCTCGGTCCGGTCCTCCTTCCAGCGATCGTATACCAGACAGGAAACGCGGGTAAGGTCACAGAGCTCCGCGTCGGTCAGTGTCTGTATGGCGGAGGCAATGGCGCCGGCTGCGTATATGTCGTCTGCGGAGAACTCCCCGCCTGTACCTGCACACATGAGTATGACGTCGTTTCCCAATTCTACCGCGCGCTTTGCTACGGCGGTGCAGTTTAGCATGGAGCCTATGAGCACATTGGAGGCGGACTCGGATTTGCAGATGGCTCCGGTGCCGTTGGTGGTTGATATGACGACGGCCTTGCTGCCCACCCTTGCCTCGGTGTACTCCGCAGGGGAATTGCCTATGTCAAAGCCGGGAATGAGCACTGCACCCCGCTCGCCGGCCAATACGCAGTCTCCCATGCGGCTGGCTATGGATACGGCGCTGCCCAGGTCGTCTACAGGGATTATCTTGCTTGCGCCGTTCACAAGGCCCCATACTATGCAGCTGGACGAGCGCAGCACGTCTATGGAAATTACGGTATGCCCCGCAAGATGGTTTACCGGCAGCTTTACAAAGGAGCCGTAGGTTTTAATGTTAATACTCAAAATTTTGTCCTCCGGTATGGGCGGCATTATAAGCTGCCCTTACACAACTGATATATTATACACCCGCCATGCGGGCGAGCACAAGGGCGGATGCAGCCCCGACTATGGCTGCGCCCAGGGAAGCGGCTATGCAGTATCTGGGCTTTGTCACACCTGCTGAGCCCAGATATACAGAAACGGTATAGAATACCGTCTCTGTTGAGCCAAGCATGACGCTTGCGGCTACACCCACAAAGGAATCCGCCCCGCAGGTATCGAAAATGTCTCGAAGAATGGCGAGGGCGGCGCTTCCGGAAAATGGGCGCAGCAGGAACAGAGGCACCAGCTCCCCCGGCATTCCGGCCTTTTGCAGAGCAGGTGAAACAGCGCCGGTGAACGCCTCCATAGCGCCGCTTTTGCGCAAAATGGACAGCGCCGCCATCATGGCGCACATGGAGGGCAGGGTCTTATACAGCATGGGCAGCGCCTCCAGCGCACCGGATATAAAGGCGGAATACACATCGGCCTTTTTTATATAGGCGTATATAAGAAGGGAAGCTATAAGGCCGGGCAGTATAAGGCTCATGTTGCCCTCCTTTTAAGCAGCAGGCACAGCAGCACCGCGCAGGAGGCGGATACGAGCGACGCAATAAACGTGGGCAGCACCACGCAGTACGGATCGGTGGAGCCTGCGGCGGCGCGCAATGCCAGTACGCTTGTGGGCAGCAGTTCCACGGCTGAGGAATTCAGGGCGATGAACATGCACATATCGTCGCTTGCGGCATTGCCGAGCCTGTTGGCCTTTTGCAGCTCTGCCATAGCCTCGATGCCGAAGGGGGTGGCCGCGCTGCCGAGGCCCAGAAAGTTGGCCGCAAGGTTAAGCGTGATGGGAGCCATGGCCTCGGACGAGCCCGGCATGAGCCGCTTCAGCAGAGGCCGGGCCGCCCGGCTCAGCTTTTCCATAAGCCCCGCTTCCCTGGCAACGTTCATAAGCCCCAGCCACAGCATGAAGGAGGGACAGAGGGCGAGGCAAAGCTCCAGAGCCTCGGACACGCCGGAAAGCATGGCGTCCACCGAGGCGGCAGGGTCGCCTGACAAGGCGAAGGCCCCGAAGCCGCACAGTATAAGGAAACCCCAGATGTAGTTCATCATGGGGTATTTATATGGGGAACTACGGCGACTTATTCGCTTTTCATCAGTCCCAGCACCTTCTTCACCGGGGGCAGAAGGGATACGAGAACGCAGAGCACCGTCTCCGCGCCTATGGTGCTGCCGTTGTAGGCGAGGCTGTACAGCCAGGCGTTGCTCCAGCCTGCGTCAACTGCGGAATCCGCGAAAAATATTCCGCCGGAGAGGGTGGAGCAGAGCATGCGGCAAAGGCCAGCTACAGCTATGCCCAGGGTAAGCTTATTGGGGAAGTAGGCGGCTATGCCGTAGCAGGCAAAGGCGAAGAAGTAGTCCAGGAGCAGCTGTGCCCAGTGTATAACGTAGAAATCCTGAATGAGCTGCAGCATACCGAAGGCGAGACCCGCGACAAAGCCATAAAGCGGGCCGAAGGCGCAGGCATAGGCCGCGATGGGCAGCATGCTGCAAAGGGTAAGCGAGCCGCCCATGGGCAGTGAAAACAGCTTTATGTAGCTGAGCATGAAGGACAGCGCCACGCACAGTGCGCCGTATACCAGGGCACGGGTGCGGTTTTTGGGGGCGGGGTGGGAGGTCTTTTTGTAGCGGATTATGCCAATGAGCAGCGCCGCCACGGCGATTACTGAGAGAAGGAACATGACGAGCCCGCCGCCCTGAAGGCCGGCCAGCTTTTGAAACAGCACGAATTTCATAAATAATAAAACTCCTTTCGTTTTTTGCTGTTGGCAAAAAAACATCTCCGCACAGCCATACGGCCGCGGAGATATGAAAGGAGCACAGGCCGTAAAGTGAGGCCCGGTCATTATCAACTCACCGCTTCCCTACGCAGGCATTACCCAGACAGGTTCAAAGGTTAATCTCAGCCGGACGGAAACCGTCCAGCACCCCCAGCGGAGCATATTCTTTTGTTCAGGGACATTATATCACCAAAAAAACCCTATGACAATCGCCTTTTTTGATTGATTCTTATTGTGTTTTGGTGGGCCATGGGTTAAAATACAGTATTGTGCAAAAAATTTATTTGATATACAGAGGACAAGCGTATGAAGAACGAAAAACTGAGGAATATAGCCATTATCGCTCACGTCGATCACGGCAAGACCACTCTGGTGGATCAGCTTTTGAGACAGAGCGGTGTATTCCGCGCCAACGAGCAGGTGCAGGAGCGGGTTATGGACTCCGGCGACCTTGAGCGCGAGAGGGGTATAACCATACTTTCCAAGAACACAGCGGTAAACTACAAGGGCTACCGCATAAACATAGTGGATACTCCGGGCCATGCGGACTTTGGCGGCGAGGTGGAACGCATACTTCAGATGGTAGACGGCGTTCTGCTTCTCGTTGACGCCTTCGAGGGCTGCATGCCCCAGACCCGTTTTGTGCTGCGCAAGGCCCTGGGGCTGGGCAAGATACCTGTAGTAGTCGTAAATAAGGTAGACCGTCCCGGCGCACGCCCGTTGGAGGTGGTGGACGAGGTAATGGAGCTGTTCATAGACCTTGGCGCTTCCGCCGAGCAGCTGGACTTCCCGGTGGTGTACGCTTCCGCAAGGGACGGATACAGCGGCCTTGATCCCGACGACCTGGGCACCGATATGCAGCCCCTTTTCGATACCATAATAAGCGCCGTGCCGGCGCCCGGCGGCGATGACGAGGGCCCCCTTCAGGTGCTGTTCTCCACGCTGGACTATGACGACTATGTAGGACGCATAGGAGTTGGCAGGATACAGAGCGGCAGGATACGCCGCAACCAGACAGCAGTCCTCTGCGGCGGCGCGGCGGAAAACCCCCGGGAGGTCAAGATCTCCCGCCTGTACAGGTTTGAGGGCCTGAAAAGGGTAGAGATAGAGGAAGCGGGCGCAGGCGAGATAGTGGCCGTGGCCGGCATATCCGACCTTGCCATAGGCGAAACGGTGTGCGACGTGGATCACGTCGATCCGCTGCCCTTCGTAAAGATAGACGAGCCAACCCTTTCCATGATGTTCATGGTGAACGACAGCCCCTTTGCAGGCAAGGAAGGCAAGTACGTCACAAGCCGGAACCTTCGCGACAGGCTCTTCAAGGAAGTACAGACCAACGTATCCATGAGGGTAGAGGAAACCGAATCCACGGATATGTTCAAGGTGAGCGGACGCGGCGAGCTGCATCTCTCCATACTGATAGAGCAGATGCGAAGGCAGGACTACGAATTCGCCGTATCCCGCCCAAAGGTGATATACCATAAGGCTCCGGACGGCACCCTCCTTGAGCCCATCGAGGAGCTGACCATAGACGTGCCGCAGGATTATGTGGGCGCGGTAATGGAAAAGCTTGGCCGCCGCAAGGCCGAGATGATAGATATGATATCCGAGCCCAACGGCACAAGCGTAAGGCTGCTCTTCCACATACCCACAAGGGGCCTTCTGGGCTACCGCAACGAGCTGCTGACGGATACCCGGGGCAACGGCGTAATGAGCAGCATATTCTACGAGTATGAGCCTTATAAGGGAGATATCGAGGAGCGTACCCACGGCAGCCTTGTCTGCTCCGAGACCGGCGAGACCAACAGCTACGGCCTCTTTAACACTCAGGATCGCGGCCGCATGTTCGTAGGCCCTGGCGTACCCGTATACATGGGCGAGATAGTGGGCGAATGCTCCCGCAATGAGGATATAGTCGTAAACGTCTGCAAGAAGAAGCACGTTACCAATATGCGCGCAGCCGGAAGCGACGACGCCCTCCGCCTTACCCCCCACAGCGTACTGAGCCTTGAGCAGTGCCTCGAGTTTATAGCGGACGACGAATTGGTGGAGGTCACTCCGAAGAACATACGCATGCGCAAGAGGATACTCAGCAAGGAGCAGCGCATGAAGATAGCTGCCCGGGAGATACGCGAATAACGGAAATACCCGATAAAACATTTATAAGGAGGCAAATATGCTGCTGTTTGCATTACCCCTTTACGCAATCGCCCTGGTATACGGCGCGGCGGCACTGCTCCCCGCCATATACCTTATGAGGTACATATACCGCAAGGATACGGTAGAGAAGGAGCCGCCCATGCTGCTGATGTCGCTGCTGATATACGGCGTCATAGCGGCGCTCATCTCCATAATACTGGAGAACATAGGTACGAAGGTTCTGGATTCGCTCATGGATCAGTCCACCGTAGGCTATACATTAGTCCTTGCCTTCGCGGTGGTGGCGGTGGTAGAGGAAGGAGCCAAATTTGCCATGCTGAAGAGGCGGACGTGGAACGATATGAATTTCAACTACCGCTTCGACGGCATAGTTTACGCCGTGTTTGTTTCGCTCGGCTTTGCCGCCTTTGAGAACATAGGCTATGTCCTGGGCTACGGCCTTTCCGTAGCTCCCGCCAGGGCGCTGCTGGCGATTCCCGGCCACATGTGCTTTGGCGTGTTCATGGGAACCTTCTACGGCAGGGCAAAGCAGTGCCGGGTGTGGGGCGACAAGGCGGAGGAGAGGGCAAACCTCTGGCTGGGCTACATTGCGGCGGTGCTGCTCCACGGCTTTTACGATTCCTGCGCCATGATAAACACCGTGGCGTCATCCTTGATATTCATAGCCTTCGTCGTCATAATGTACATAGTGGTGATAAAGAAGGTAAATAAGGAATCACAGAACGACGGGCCTATAACTTAACAGGGCTGTCAAAAAAAATCTTGTCTTGGCCATATTTTAGCTTGCTTTTGCGTGCGTCCTGTGTTATTATAACTCGAACCGTGAGACTTTTAAGCTCAGTGCAGAGACGCTGACAAGGCTGCGAGGGGAAGAAATTCCATATAAATCTGATAGTGTAAGCTGATAGCTTTATCAGGCCTTGTCTTAGCGTAAAGACAAGGCTTTTTTGTTGCGAAAAATCGACCTTGGGATAAAGGAGTGAAGAACATGAAATTCAAAGCGCGGCTCATGACACAGCAGGATGTTGACCGGGTGCTGGTGCGTCTTGCCCATCAGATAGTGGAGAAGAACCACGGCACGGAGGGATTGTGCCTTATAGGCATAAAGACCCGGGGCATACCCCTTGCGAGGAGGCTCGCCAAAAACATTGCGGATATCGAGGGCAGCGAGATACCCGTAGGAGAGCTGGACATAGCCATGTACCGGGACGATCTTTCCAAGGTATCGGCAGACCCCATAGTGTCGGATACCAATGTTCCCTTCCCGGTAGTGGACAAGACCGTCGTGCTGGTGGACGACGTTATTTTCACGGGCCGCACCGCCAGGGCAGCCATGGACGCTGTGATGGAGCTGGGCAGGCCGGCGAGGATACAGCTTTGCGCCCTTATCGACAGGGGGCATCTTGAGCTGCCCATAAAGGCCACGTACGTAGGCAAGAACATACCCTCCTCCCTCAGCGAGGTGATAGCCGTAAGGCTTTCCGAGCAGGATGGGGAGACGGGGGTAAGCATATATGAGCTGGAGTAAAAAGCCCTTATCAGGGTGGAGAATATAAAATTCAAAGATTTACAGGAGGACAACCCATGTCAAACGTAAAAGTCGGAAGCGATCCCATTTATGACGCAAGATCCATTGGAGTACCCCGCATGCTGGTGCTGGGCGTGCAGCACATGTTCGCCATGTTCGGCGCCACGGTTCTGGTTCCGGCGCTGACCGGCCTCAGCGTATCCGCAACACTGCTCTTCGCGGGCCTCGGCACTCTGCTCTTTCACCTGATCACCAAGAAAAAGGTTCCCGCCTTCCTGGGCTCCTCCTTTGCCTTCCTGGGCGGCTATTGGGCGATAGCGCCCAACGGCGAGCCTGAACTGCTGCCCTACGCCTGTGTTGGCGTGGCCTGCGCAGGATTGATGTATGCAATACTTTCCGGCCTCTTTAAGGTATATGGCGCAAAGAAGGTAATGCGCTTCTTCCCGCCCATAGTCACCGGTCCCATCATAATCTGCATAGGCATGAACCTCTCCGCCACCGCAATTAACAGCTGCTCCGCTAATTGGGGCATAGCCGCCGTAGCCATCATCGTAGTTATAGCCTGCAACATCTGGGGCAAGGGCATGGTAAAGATAATTCCCATACTGCTTGGCGTAGTAGCCTCCTATGTGGTGGGCGCGATCACCGGCAATGTGGACTTTTCCAAGGTGCATGAGGCCGCATGGCTGGGTCTGCCCTTCAAGATGGAGAACACCGTATTCTCCCTCATAGGCAATGCGGATACCTCCCTCATTATCTCCTCCATAATTACCATAATGCCCATAGCGCTGGCCACCATGATAGAGCATATCGGCGACGTCTGCGCCATAAGCTCCACCGTGGAGCGCAACTACCTTGCCGACCCCGGCCTGCACCGCACCCTTCTGGGCGACGGTCTTGCCACCTCCATTGCGGCCCTCTTCGGCGCACCGGCGAACACTACCTACGGCGAGAATACAGGCGTGCTGGCCCTCTCCAGGGTATATGATCCCCGCGTTATCCGCATAGCCGCCGGCCTGGCAGTCCTCCTCAGCTTCTGCCCTAAATTTGCGGCACTGATCTCCGCAATGCCCGTGGCCACCATGGGTGGCGTATCCATGGTGCTCTACGGCATGATCTCCGCTGTGGGCGTTCGCAACGTAGTCGAGAATAAGGTGGACTTTACCAGCAGCCGCAACGTCATCATCGCGGCCCTGATAATGGTACTCGCCATAGGAATCACCTACAGCGAGGTGGGCGCCGTCAGGATCGGCAGCGTAAGCCTCTCCGGCCTTGCCGTAGCCGCCATAGTGGGCATACTGCTTAACGCCGTGCTCCCCGGTAAGGACTACGAGTTCGGCATCGACGAGCAGGGCGATACCTCCGTAAACTTCAAGGTCTGATAAAAGACATAGGCGCAAAGGGCGCTCCTTAGGGAGCGCTCCTTTGTTTTATCATTATTCATTCCTCAGGCGGAAAGTTTATGGTATACTGTATCATAGAAAAGTACAGAAAAAGCGAGGTAAAAATATATGAAGCTGGCAGAAGCACTGTCCGAGAGAGCTGATATACAGAAGCGCATACAACAGCTTCGGAGTCGCCTCAGGCGAAACGCCCTTGTGCAGGAGGGCGAAAAACCTGCCGAGGATCCTCATGCACTCCTGGAGGAGTACGGACACCTCTGCGAGAGGTATGAGGAGCTCATACGCCGCACAAACCTCACCAATGCCGCCACGACGGACGGCGGCGAAACGCTGACTGCCCTTCTGGCCCGCCGGGATGCACTCATCGAGCGCATCAGCGGCTTGAATGACTTTCTCCAGGAGGCCAGCAATACCGCAGCACGGGCAACCCGCAGCGAGATAGTCATACGCAGCACCGTTGACGTCTCCGCACTGCAGAAGCAGGCGGACGAACTCTCAAAACAGCTCCGGGAGCTGGACGTGAGGATACAGGGGCTTAACTGGACCACTGAGCTTAAATAAACCCCTGCTTCTTTCTCTTTAAAAAAAGCAGGGGAAAAGCAAAATATGAAAAACCCGCTAAAACTAAGAATGCGTTTTAGCGGCAGCGGTAGCGCCACCGGGCGGGCTTCCTCCCACGGCGGGAGTAAAATGCCGAAAAGCTACTGGTTCGCGGGGAGCAGCGAGGCGGTTCGAATCCGCTTTACAAATATGCTCAGCATATTTACAACAGCACCGAAACAGAGCAATTTTACTACCGATGAAGCCGACGGAGGGCGCGAGGGCGGGTAAGGGGAAAATACACGGATATTTTTAATAAGGAGATAAACAAGATGTCAAAGGTGTTACTCATAAACGGCAGCCCGAATGAACACGGCTGCACCTATACCGCGCTTTGTGAGGTTGCGGCGTCCCTTGAGAAGAACGGCATAGAGACAGAGATTCTTTATCTCGGAAAGGCCCCGGTGCCGGGCTGTATAGCCTGCGGGCGGTGCAGGAGGGACGGCCTCTGCTCCTTCGGCGGGCAGGTGAACGACATAATCAGGCGCATAGACGAGTTTGACGGTCTTGTAGCAGGCTCCCCTGTGTATTACGCCGCCGCTTCCGGCCAGATAACCTCGTTTATGAACAGGCTGTTTTACGCCGCGGGCAGGAAGATGCGTGGGAAAGTCGGCGCGGCCGTGGTATCCTGCCGCCGGGGCGGCGCTTCCGCCGCCTTTGACCAGTTGAACAAGTATTTCTCCATATCCCAGATGCCTATAGCTACCTCCGTATACTGGAACCAGGTGCACGGCAATACCCCGGAGCAGGTGCGCGAGGACAATGAGGGGCTCCAGACCATGCGCTATCTGGGGGAAAACATGGCGTGGCTCATAAAGTGCATACAGGCGGGCAAAGCCGCAGGCGTTGCAGAGCCGGAGCAGGAGAAACGGGTAACCACGAATTTTATACGATAGGACAGATACGGTATGAAGCTCTTGCTTTTGATAGGGCCGCTGGATAAATTATTGGCGGATAAGGGGCTAAGCTGGCTTACCACGGCGGGAAACATAGCTCTCGCCTTCCTTATGGCCCATGTGGCGGTGAAGGCGGTGGGCAAGGTGGCGAAGACCATAGCCAACGGCCGGTTCAAGAAGGTGCAGGATCAGCCCTACTTTACCCACCGGGTAGATACGGCGGTATCCCTTGCGGTCAGCATAAGCCGTTATGTGTTTTACTTCATCGCCATAGCGGTATCCATAGGCGAGCTGGGCCTTGCGGGGGCTATGAACTCCATGCTGGCGGCCGCCGGCATAGGTACCCTTGCCCTTGGCATCGGCGCGCAGAGCCTCATCGGCGACATAGTGACAGGAATGTTCCTGCTCTTTGAGGATCAGCTTTCAGTAGGCGACTATGTATCCATAGGCGGCATCGAGGGCACTGTCGAGGAAATGACGCTCCGCACAGTCACGTTGCAGGGCTGGAGGGGAGAAAAGACCATGATCCCAAACGGTCAGGTCAAGACGGTGGTCAACTACTCCCGCCGGGATTACCTGGCGGTAGTGGAGATGAACATAGCTCAGGAGGCGAACGCTGACAGGGCCATGGCAATAATGCACGAGGAGCTTGAAAAGGTGATAGCTTCCTTCGGCATAGAGGCTCCCATACAGGACTGGGGAGTAGTGGCTGAGAATGCGGATTCCGTGACCCTTCGTATAAGCGTGCCCACTGACGCGACGAACCAGTGGAAGATACAGCGGGGCACCATAGCCGCCGCAAAGAAGCGCTTCAGGGAGGAGGGCATAGATGGCCCTACCGACAGGCACATAATAAAGGAGAGCAGATAGCTTGGTAACGGAATTTGACCTTGGGGACAGGATACTCATGAAAAAGCCCCATGCATGCGGCAGCTCGGAATGGACAATCACCCGCACCGGGGCGGATATAAAGATAAAGTGCTGCGGCTGCGGCCGGATAGTGATGCTGGACAGGCAGGAATTCGTCAAGAAGGCAAAGAAAAATCTCACGGGGAGCAGCAAAAATGAGAGCGCTCAGAACTGAAAAAAACAGGGCGGAGCACAAGACCTTTTCCGCCGTGAACTGGATATGGGGAGTAGCCATGGCGGCGCTTATAGTGGCGCTGATATTTACCGTGTGGTTCACGGGTATAAGGATAACCGATCCCGGCATGAGCCCCACGCTTTATCCCGGCGACGTGGTGCTTTTCGATAAGCTGTCCATGCACCTTTCCATGCCGAAGCGCGGCGAGGCCTATGCCTTCAGGGGCGATGCCGGCACCGAGATAGGCCGCATAGTGGCGCTACCCGGCGACAGGGTGGCCATGAAGGAGGGCAAGGTGTACATATCCGGCTATCTCCTTGATGAGTCCGCCTATAAGCCCACGGGCAGCTGGGATATGGACGAGATAACCCTAAAGCAGGGCGAGTTTTTTATAATGCCCGACGACCGCGAAAACGGCCTGCCGGATGCCGCCGCAATGCGCGTAAAGCAGGAGCAGCTCATAGGCCGTGCGGCCATTCGCGTAGCGCCATTCATAACGGTATGCTTCTTCAGTGCAAAATAAAAAGTGGCTTTAAGCCACTTTTTTGCTTATAGCTCCCTGCTCCTGTAATCCTCCATCGTCCTCGAGAAAAGCTCCTTGGTGGAGGGCGGCGTGTAGCTTATGGAGTTTGCCCCCGCCCCTATGGTGCGGGCTATGCTTTCGCCTGTGGGGCCGCCGGTAGCTATTATTGGCACCTTAGGAAACTTTTCCCGTATGGCGCTCACTACCTCCGGCGTGCGGGCTGCCGCAGACACGTTGAGTATGGATACCCCCGCGTCAAGGCGGGCCTGTATGTCGGCTTTTTCGCTGAGCACCGTGGCGATTATGGGTATATCTATCACCTTGGCCATCTTTTCGATTACGTCGTTGGTCATGGGCGCATTTACTACCACGCCTGAAGCGCCCTGGGCCTCCGCATCCTTGGAGAGGCGCACGGTGCGGTCGCCGCCGGTCATGCCGCCGCCTACGCCGCACAGCACGGGTATGTTTGAGGCCTGTATTATTGAATTTGAAATTACCTGCTGGGGCGTAAAGGGGTAGACCGCAAGCACCGCGTCGGCGTTGCAGTTGCGTATTATGGCTATGTCGGTGGTGAACACCAGCGACTTTATGCGCCGGCCGAGTATAACTATGCCGCTGCATTTCCATATTTCTTCGGGCACCGTTACTATGTGGGATCTTAAGTCGCCCGTAACGTGGGGCAGATGCCGTCTTTCCATTTATGTGTCAAGTTCCTTTCTAAACAAAAAAAGCTGCGTGCCTACATCTATAATTCATTATACATGACACAGGCTGCCACATTCAACCTTAAAAAGCCGTTAATTAGGCATATTCACCGTATTGCCCTAATTTTCTTCCGAATTCGTTTCATTTCTCGCGAATTTATGCAGATATTCCTACGCATTACTTTGTGAAAATAATGTTTTTACGCTCTTTAACGCAAAATCTGTTTGTCATATTGCAAAATATGTTATATGATAATTAAGGGAGGTGACGGCAATGGAGATGATAAACAAGCGGGGCTACCTGAAAGAGGATTTCCGTCTGTTCCACATAAGGGATCAGGTGGAGCTTGAGCTGGGCTATCACTATCACGAGTTCGATAAGATAGTGGTATTCCTAACCGGCAACGTCACCTATGTAGTAGAGGGCAAGGCGTATTTCTTAAAGCCATGGGATATACTGCTGGTGCCACACAACCAGATACACCGGCCAATAATCGACCCTTCCGAGCCATATGAGCGGATAATACTCTGGGTAAATGCGGACTATCTCCGTGATCACTGTCTGGGTGGGGACGACCTGCGCCAGTGCTTCACCATGGCGGAGGAGAAGAGCTTCAGTCTCATACGACCTGAAAATGCCGACCGTGTGACGCTGATGAAGCAGCTCAATACGGTGGAATCCGCCATGGGCGCACAGGAGTTCGGTCATGAGCTTCTCTCCCGCACCACGTTTTTACAGTTTATGATAGAGCTGAACCGAATTGCCCTCAAGGATCACACCGCCATGGTGAAGGAGGCGTTTCGCAGCGACCCCAAGCTGGAGGAGATAATCGCCTATGTGAACGCCAATCTGGAGAAGGACCTGTCCCTTGAGTCCATCGCCAGGCAGTTTTACATGAGCAAGTCCTACCTCATGCATAAATTCAAAGAGATGACGGGATACAGCGCCCATAAGTACATACAGCAAAAGCGGCTCATACAGGCCGCAGAGCTTATTCGGGACGGGGTGCCGGTAGTAGAGGCGGGCCAGCGCTGCGGCTATGGCGATTACTCCGCTTTCCTCCGCGCCTTCAAGAAGCTGTACGGGGTGAATCCAAGCGATATAAGCTGAAAGGAACGGAAAGAACCGTTCCTTTTATTGGCGGGTATAAGCTGCAAACTCTCAGTTCGGCATAGTCGGTCAGCGTCGCATACGCTCCTCGACCTTCTTGCCTCACTGGTAAGGCTTTTCGCTTTATCGCCCACCGGGCGCGCTCAAACCCTTACCTAAGCGGGCTGTTCTTAGGTATTATGGGGGACTCCCAGTAAAGCAGCCGCCCTCCGTAGCGTTCGGCGGTGTATATGGCGAGGGTAGTGTATTTATCCAGATCCTCATTGAGCAGGCTGGAGATTATGTGAAGCTTTACGCCGTAGGGCAGGTCTATATCCGGATTGAACTCCGCGTCTCCTATGGCGAAGCCGGAAAGGCGGGCCTCCTCAGCAAACTGGGGCACAAGCGTTTCAAGGGAAAAGGCCATGTGCAGCGTCAGCCGCCGGACAGCGGTTATACAGTCGCCGTTCTTGCGGTAGAGCTGGGCGTTTTTGCGGTTGGTCTCGGTGTAGTACTTGGCGGCGTCGGGGTACAGAAGGTTCAGATAGGTGTTCCATTCCGGGTCGTCGCTTGCGCCGGCCGAGCAGTAAAGATACCGCTCCCTGTCCGCCATGTCGTCGAGCGCCTCAATGCGGGAGGCCTTGTCGGTGTAGAAGAACATCACCCGGCGGTAGGCGTCCTCTATATAGCCTGCGTACAACGCCTTAAGGTCGCTTTCACACTTCTTTTCCAGACGGCCTATGTGCCGCCTGCCGCGGTTGTTCAGCTCTGTGCCGTCCTTCATTTCGCAGCGCATATGCAGCAGCACCGGTCTGTTCTCATATGGCGCCTTGTCAAAGAAACGGGTATCTACGGCGAACTCCGCCGGATCCCCATCCATCTGCCAATCGTAGTAATACCAGCTGGTCTCTGCCATATCCACCTCCGTTTACTCAAAAGGGGCGAAAAAACGCCCCTTTGAAGCTTCGATGTTGAATTAATACTCCAATACGGCCTTTATCCTGCGCACGCCGGAGCTGGAGGCCTCCTCCTTCTTGATCTTGAAGTGTCCCAGCTCGCCTGTGTTGCCGGCATGAGGGCCGCCGCAGATTTCCTTGGAGAAGGTGCCCATGGTGTATACCTTTACGCGCTCGCCGTACTTGTCGCCGAACAGGCCTACCGCGCCTTGCTCCTTCGCCTCGTCTACCGTCATTTCCTCGCAGGTGATGGGTGCCTTGGCCTGTATCCACTCGTTGACCAGATCCTCTACCTGCTGAAGCTCTTCCTTGGTGAGCTTGCGGCCAAAGCTGAAATCGAAGCGAAGACGCTCGGCGGTTATGTTGGAGCCCCGCTGGCTGATGGTGCTGTCGTTGAGCACCTTGCGCAGCGCCGCCTGAAGCAGATGGGTTGCGCTGTGGAGGCGTGCGGTCTCTAAGCTGGTATCCGCAAGGCCGCCCTTAAACCGCTGCTCTGCGCCGGCCTGGCTCTTTTTCTGGTGCTCCTCAAAGGCTGCCTTGAAGCCCTCCACGTCCACCCTGAGGCCGTTTTCCTTGGCCAGCTCCTCGGTGAACTCGATGGGGAAGCCGAAGGTATCGTAGAGGTGGAAGGCGGTGGCGCCGTCTATAACGCCGTTTTCGAAGCTGCCCTTTATGCGCTCGAATTCCCTGGTGCCATTGCGCAGGGCCTTCTGGAAGCGTGTTTCCTCCTTGTCCAGCTCGGTCATGATCTTTTCGCGGTTGGCGGTAAGCTCGGGATATACCTCGCCGTACTGCGCTATCACGGCGTCGGCGACGGTGTCCAGCTTGTTGTCGGGTATGCCAAGCTGCATTGCGAAGCGGATCGCCCGGCGGATAAGGCGGCGGAGTATGTAGCCCTGATCCACGTTGGAGGGGGTCACGCCCCTGGGATCCCCAAGTATAAAGGTTGCGCAGCGAATATGATCCGCCACGATTCTGAAGGCGCGGGTAACCTCGGGGCTGTCCTTGTAGTGCTTGCCGGAAAGCTCCTCAATGGTCTTTATTATGCCGGTGAAGGCGTCGGTATCGTATACGCTCTCAACGCCCTGAAGGGTGGCGATGGTGCGGTCGAGCCCCATGCCGGTATCGACGTTGTGCTGAGCAAGGGGAAGGTAGCTCCCGTCCGCCTGCTTGTTGTACTCCATGAAAACGTTGTTCCAGATCTCGAGGTACTTGCCGCAGTCACAGGAGGGGTTGCACTCGGGGCAGCACTTCGGCTTGCCGGTGTCGTAGAATATCTCAGTATCGGGGCCGCAGGGGCCGGTAATACCGGCGGGGCCCCACCAGTTATGCTTTTTGTCGAGGTAGAATATGTGGGAAGGGTCTACGCCCATTTCCACCCAGCGGTCGTGGGAATAGGTGTCCCGGGGAGCGTCTGCATCGCCCGCGAAGCAGGTGAAGTACAGTTTGTCCTTATCTATGCCAAGCCACTTATCGCTGGTGAGAAACTCCCAGGAGTAGGCTATGGATTCCTTTTTGAAGTAATCCCCCAGGGACCAGTTGCCCAGCATCTCGAAGAAGGTGCAGTGGGAGGTATCGCCCACCTCGTCTATATCGCCGGTGCGGATACACTTCTGAACGTCCGCAAGGCGGGTGCCCTCAGGGTGCTTTGCGCCCATGAGGTAGGGAACGAGGGGGTGCATGCCCGCGGTGGTAAAGAGCACCGTGGGGTCATTTTCGGGTATAAGGGAGGCGGAAGGGATTATGGCGTGGCCCTTTTCCCGGAAAAAGTCAAGGTAAAGCTTGCGAAGCTCTGATGATTTAAGAAGACGCATTATTTTACACCTCGCGTGATAAAATTAACGGTTTTTGCGTACAACAGTACAGAGTAAGTATATCCTTTCCACCACGCAATTGTCAATGTAATGTATAATAGTAGTTAAGTTGTCAAGGGGTGATATTTGTTCACTTGTAAACTCTTCTATGCCGGGATATAATCAAAGCATGAAAAGCAATATCATAAGACGGTACCGGAGGAAGCTGCGCAGGGTACAGCTGAACTTCAGGCGAATGAATTTCACACTCATAGGCGATGAGGGCAAGCCATGGCGCAGGGCAATAGCTATTGCCGCAGGCGTGCTTTTGCTGCTTGTGGCATTGATATTCGGGCGGGCGGAGACCCAGCTAATGTCCTCTGCGGAGGTCAAGACGGTGCAGGAGCGGGGCGTGCTTCGCATAGGCGTAATACCGGATATGCCGGGGGCAGAGCTGGAAAAGGAGCTGGGCCGGAGGATAGCGGCGAAGCTGCTTCCGGACGCCGATCCCGAGAGCCGCATAGATTTCAGGGACGTGACTACAATGACTGCCGGCGCCAATATAGACGACGGCACCGTGGATATGGTAATAGCCCATATGGCCAGCCAGATGTCCGCCAAATACACCTATTCCGACAGCTACTATACCGAGGAATGCATACTGGTGGTAAAGACCGGTACCAGCGCCTTTGCGCTCAAGAGCTTTACCGTAGGGTATATACAGTCCAACAGGCTGAGAAAGACCGCAGAGGATATAACCCTTAAGGAATACCTGGCCGCAGGCGGCTCTCAGAGCATGGAAAAAAGGGCCTACGCCTCCTATTCGGATATGCTCGCCGCCCTGGACAGGGGCGAGATAGGCGGCGCGGTGCTGCCCCGGCAGGTGTTTAATGAGCTCCGCACACAGTATCCCATAACCGAGACCACGCTCGTTATAGGTACGATAGATTATAAGGTGATGTGTCCCGGAGACAGCACGGTGTTCTCGGAGCTGGCCTCAATAGTCATAAAAGAAATGCAGGATTCCGGGGAATTAAAGGAACTTTACGCTCAATATGGGTGGTAGCAAAAATCATACATATATTGTATAATAGATACATTCAAAGCAATTCGTACTCATCATAAATACACATATAATAAACTTTCAGGAGGAACTAACGTGAACAGCAAGGTAGACCTTTGGATAGAACAGCACAGCGAGGATATGATAAAGGATCTTCAGAAGCTGGTGAGCTTTAAGAGCGTCAGCCACGCGGAACTGGCACAGCCCGGAGCCCCCTTCGGAGCGGAGTGCAAGAAGGCCCTTGAACACATTCTGGGCATCTGCCGCAGCTTCGGCTTTGCGGATACCGATATGGAAGGCTATATAGGCTACGCGGATTACGGCACGGGGGACGAGACGCTTGGAGTGCTGACGCACCTGGACGTTGTACCCGAGGGAGAGGGCTGGAGCAGCGACCCCTTCGCCGCAAACATAATCGACGGAACCATGATAGGCCGCGGCGTGCTGGACGATAAGGGCCCCGCCATAACCGCAGTATACGCTCTTGCCGCCATAAAGGCCGCCGGACTGCCCTTCAAGCGCAAGGTACGCCTTCTGTTTGGCTGTGACGAGGAGGTGGGCATGGGCTGCCTTAAACACTACATCGCCAACGAGAAGCTGCCCGACATAGCCTTCTCTCCCGACGCCGAGTATCCCCTGGTAAACGCAGAGAAGAACATATTCCAGGCCCGCTACGCCAAAAAATACAGCTCCGGCATAACCCTCAAGGCGGGCACCGTCGTAAACGCCGTACCCGGCAAGGCCGTGGCCACGGTACCCTGCTGTCCCAAGTGCGTTGAGAAGGCCATAAACGGGCAGGAGGGCTTCGCCGTTGAAGCAATAGAGGGCGGCTCAAGGATAACCGCAACAGGTATAGCGGCTCACGCCTCCATGCCCGAAAACGGCAAGAACGCCATACAGATGCTGCTGGGCCTCCTGACAAAGCTGGAGCTTTCCGAGGAGGACGGCCTCGCAGTAGAGAGTCTTTACAGAACCTTCAAGATGGACGTACACGGGGAAATAGTGGGGCTCGATTCCGCCGACGAGTCCGGCAGGCTTACGCTGAACCTCGGCCTCATGGACTGGAACGAGAAGGGCTATGCCCTGAGCATAGATATACGCGCCCCCATGTGTACCGGCCACGAGAAGCTGCTCCAGAAGCTGGATGCCGCCTTTGATAAGCTGGGTGCGCACCGGGAATACGAGTCCTTCAGCCTTGGATACTGCGTGCCTGAGGATAGCGAGCTTGTAAGCAAGCTCCTTTCGGCCTACCGTGAGCGCACAGGAGATTACAACCCTCCAAAGCGCATAGGCGGCGGCACTTACGCGCGCCATTTGAAAAACGCCGTAGCCTTTGGCCCCGAGCGGGATGACCGTGAGAACCGCATACACATGGTGGACGAGGCGGTGCCGGTAAAAGATCTTATCGAGAACGCCAAGCTGGTGGCAGACGGTATAATGGCGCTGTGCTGCAAATAACTTAGAGCATTATGGGCCGTTGCCCACAGCGGCCCGTATTTTTTTCGCATTTTAGGGGGAGAAAATATGAAAAATAAAGCCCTTACGGAGCTCAGGCGTTATGCTGTAATGACTCTGGGCTGCCTGATATACGCCGTATCCATAGCCATATTTCTTGATCCCAAGGGGCTTGCCCCCGGAGGCGTTACCGGTATTGCAATAATGGTCAGCTACGCCACGAAAATACCGACCGGCACACTTGTGCTGCTCATAAACATACCGCTCCTTGCCATAGGCGTATGGAAGTTCGGAAAGCAGTTTTTGTATTGTACGGTGTTTTCCACGGTGCTGTCCTCCCTTATGATAAACGGCCTTTCGGGCGTTGTGGTGCCCACTGACGACCAGCTTCTCTGCGGCGTGGTGGGCGGCGCGCTGATGGGTCTCGGTATGGGCATGGTGTTTACCCAGGGCGGCACCACCGGCGGCTCGGATATAATCGTAAAGCTATTGCGCATAAGGTTCCGATACCTTAAGACCGGCATAATATTCGCCATAACGGATACGGTAATAGTCGCCTGCTCCGCGCTGGTGTTCAAAAACATCGAAAACGGCCTGTATGCGGGCATATCCCTCGCCGTGCAGACGATAGTGTTCGACCTTGTGCTCTACGGCCCCGATGAGGCCAAATCCCTGCTGATAATAAGCGACGAGGCGAGGACCGTGGCCCGCCGCCTGATGGACGAGCTGGACGTGGGGGTGACCTACCTTAACGGAATTGGGGCATATTCCAACAGCGAAAAGCTGGTCATACTCTGCGCCATGCGAAAGCAGCTTTTCCCAAAGGCGCGCACCATAGTCAAAGAGGTGGACCCGGGCGCCTTCATGATAGTATCCAGCGCCAACGAGATATTCGGCGAGGGGTTCAAGGATCACTTCGGAGAGGAGATATAAGCAAAGCAAAAAGGAGCGGCATTTACCGCTCCTTTATTATTTTTTTTTATTTACACCGCTTTTCTGTTGGCGTCCACGAACTTCAGCACGTTGGCTATGCCGGCGAACTTCTGTACCTCGCCGTCCTTCTCCACTATAAGGGTGGGGGCCTGGCGGAGGCTGTACTGCATGGCCAGCTCAGGGTGCTCCTCTGCGTCTATAACTTCATATACAAGCCCTATGGAATTGAGCTGCTCTTTTGCCATGGCGCAGTTGGGGCAGGTCCTGGTGGTGAAGAGCTTCAGAACGCCGCAGCATGGAGCCGCTTTCTCCTCTTCCTTTTCCTTGGCACCGGGCCAGGTAGAATGATGCTCCACGTCGTATTCGCGGCGCTCCCGGTATTCCTGGCTCTTGCCGTCGTTCCAGTTCTGGACGGGGCGGTAGTAGCCGGTTATGCGGCTGTATACCTCTGCGGCCTTGCCGCAGTGGGGGCAGGTGAAGTGCTCGCCCGCAAGGTAACCGTGGGTGGGGCATACGGAGTAGGTGGGGGAGAGGGTATAGTAGGGCAGCCTGTAGTTGTCCGCAATGGTCTTGACCAGCTTTGCGGCGGATTCCCAGCCGGGCAGCTTCTCGCCTAAGAAGGCGTGGAAAACCGTGCCGCTGGTGTACAGGGTCTGAAGCTCGTCCTGAATGTCCAGCGCCGCGAATATATCCTCTGAGAAGCTCACGGGCAGGTGGGAGCTGTTGGTATAGTAGGGCGCGTCGCCGTTTTTGCCGCCGGCGGTGATGATGTCGGGGTACCGCTTGCGGTCATGCTTGGCAAGGCGGAAGGCGGTGGACTCGGCGGGGGTAGCTTCCAGATTATACAGCTCGTTGTCGTACATCTCCTGATAGTCGCTGAGCCGCTCCCGCATGTGGTTGAGCACGTCCTTTGCGAACTGCTGGGTCTTTGGATCGGTCATGTCCGCCCTTAGCCACTTTGCGTTGAGCCCCGCCTCGTTCATGCCCACAAGCCCTATGGTGGAGAAATGGTTGTCGAAGCTGCCCAGATACCGCTTGGTATAGGGGTACAGGCCCTCATTCATAAGGCGGGTGATTATCTGCCGCTTTATGTGGAGACTGCGGGCAGAGATGTCCATCATCCTGTCCAGCCTTGCGTAGAAGTCTGCCTCGTCGCTTGCAAGATAGGCTATGCGGGGCAGATTGATGGTAACGACGCCCACCGAGCCTGTGGATTCGCCGCTGCCAAAGAAGCCGCCGCTTTTTTTACGCAGTTCACGCAGGTCAAGGCGGAGGCGGCAGCACATGCTGCGCACGTCCGAGGGCTCCATGTCGCTGTTTATGTAGTTGCTGAAGTAGGGGGTGCCGTACTTGGCGGTCATCTCAAACAGCAGCCTGTTGTTTTCCGTGGGGCTCCAGTCAAAGTCCCTCGTTATGGAATAGGTGGGTATGGGGTACTGGAAGCCGCGGCCGTTGGCGTCGCCCTCTATCATGGTCTCGATGAAGGCCTTGTTCACCATGTCCATTTCCTTCTTGCAGTCCTTATACTTGAAGGGCATTTCCTCGCCGCCGACTATGGCGTACTGCTCCGCAAGGTCTGCGGGTACGGTCCAGTCGAGGGTTATGTTGCTGAAGGGAGCCTGAGTGCCCCAGCGGCTTGGGGTGTTTACGCCGTAAATAAAGGATTCGATACACTTTTTCACCGCGTCGTAGGGCATATTGTCCGCCTTTACGAAGGGGGCAAGGTAGGTATCGAAGGAGGAGAAGGCCTGTGCTCCCGCCCACTCGTTCTGCATTATGCCGAGAAAGTTCACCATCTGGTTGCAGAGGGAGGCGAGGTGCTTCGCGGGCTTGCTGGTGATCTTGCCGGTGACGCCTCCAAGACCCTCCTTTATGAGCTGACGGAGGGACCAGCCCGCGCAGTAGCCGGTGAGCATGGAAAGATCGTGAATGTGTATATCGGCGTTGCGGTGGGCGTTGGCGATCTCCTCGTCGTATACCTCGGAAAGCCAGTAGTTGGCGGTGATGGCGCCGCTGTTGGAGAGTATGAGGCCGCCTACGGAGTAGGTTACGGTAGAGTTCTCCTTTACGCGCCAGTCGGTGACGTTGACGTAATTGTTCACCGTCTCCTTGTAGTCCAGTATGGTGGACTTCATGTTGCGGAGCTTCTCCCGCTGCTTGCGGTAGAGTATGTAAGCCTTGGCCACGTCTGCATAGCCCGCCTGGCTCAGCACCTCCTCCACGCTGTCCTGTATGTCCTCCACGGCTATAAGGCCGTCCTTTATCTTGGGCTCAAAGTCTGCGGTAACCTTAAGCGCCAGCAGGTCTATAACGCTGTTGTTATACTGCTTTTCCGTGGCCTCAAAGGCCTTTATTATGGCCTCGCTGATCTTTTTGATATCGAATTCCGCAACGGAATTATCCCTTTTGACTACGCGGTACATTATGATTCTCCTCCCGATAAATTTTGATGTATCTATCTGATGGGCGCAATAAAAGGCCCGGCTTGGATAAGTCACGGCAGAAATTGCCGCATGATCCCCTCTTGGGCCTTGAGTATACCATATATTGTGCTTGCTTGGCAATAGCAAAAGCTACATATTGTGCCCCAATTGCTGGACAGAGTCTATTCCACACCTCTCAGCTCCGCATTGGGGAGGTATTCCCTTGCGGCTGAAAGCAGCGCGTGCAGCTCGCCGTCCGTGGGGCGGGAGCAGCCGCCCTTCAGTATGTCGCCGGAATCCCGGTAGGCCTGAAGGAAGTAGCCCTTTGCGGCCTGAATTTCCTTCGCTATGGCGCGGATATCATCGGGGGTGTGGAATTCCCGCATTACCGTTGTGCGGAATTCGTAGTCTATGCCGGAGGACATTATGAGCTGTATGCTTTCCCTTATCGGCGCCGTGTCATAGCCGGATATGCCGCAGGTCTCGGGGTATTTTTCATAGCTGTTTTTTATGTCCATGGCTATCATGTCCGCAAGGCCCGCGTCTATTATCCGCTTTACGGCCTTTGGCCGGGTGCCGTTGGTATCCAGCTTGACAAGATAGCCCATCTCCTTTATCCTTGCCATCAGCGTCTCCAGACCGAAGGCCAGGGTGGGCTCGCCGCCGGTTATGCATACCCCCTCAAGTACGCCCTGCCGCTTTTTGAGCAGGGCGAAAAGCTCCTCCTCAGGGATGTGCTCGCCCTCGTCTGGCCTTAATACAAGGCTCGCGTTGTGGCAGAAGGGACAGCGGAAATTACAGCCCCCTGTGAATACTGTGCAGGCTACCTTGCCGGGGTAATCCAGGAGCGTCAGCTTTTGCAGGCCGTGTATGAGCATTACTTATTAAGCCCCCGCTCAGCTATGAGGTTATCCAGCAGCCGGGCTGCGTCCATTACAAGGCGGGTGCAGGGCCGCTCTGCGTAGTACGCGTCGGTACGCTCCATGGGCTGCTGCGCCTTCTTGCAGAAGGCCAGAAGATCGCGGCACATGAGGCTTTGGTTTTCCTCCTTGAACTGCTCAGCAAGCTTTCGGATAGTGGCGTAGTGGGCCGCCTTTTCGGCAGTGGCCTGGGGGTCGGTGTAGCCGTAGAGCATGTCCGCTACCATGAACATTCCGGTGACCGCACCGCAGGTGTCCCGCATGCCTCCCATGCCGGCGCCAAAGCCTGAGGTCAGCTTTATCGCCGTCTCAAAGTCAATGCCGGTGACGTCGCAAAACGCGGCGAATACAGACTGGGCGCAGTTGTAGCCCTGCTTGAAAAGCTCGTGTGCCTTTTCCTCGTGGTTTATCATAACGGTTCTCCTTTGTGTATTTTTATATGAAGTGTGTTTTATCTAATATTAGCGCGGCGTGCCGTCATTTTCAAGGCGCGCGCCCGGCCCAGGGCGGCAAATACGCAGAAGCATATTATGTTTACCGCCACGACGCTGGGCCCGGTGGGGGTGGATAAGGCGAAGCTTATGACCATGCCGGCTACAAAGCAGAAGGAGGACAGCAGCCCTGAGCATATCACCACGCTCCTGAAGGTTTTGCATAGCCGCATAGAGGTAAGGGGCGGGAAAATTATAAGGCTGGATATGAGCAGCGCCCCCATCATACGCATGCCGAGTACGATGGTCACCGCCGTAAGGCAGGCCAAAAGAGTATTGTAAAGGCCGGCGTTGGCCCCTGTGGCCCGGGCGAAGCCCTCGTCGAAGGTCACGGCGAACATGCGGCAGTAGAACAGCACAAACAGCGTCAGCACACAGGCGGAGAGTATTATGCTAAGCGTCACATCGCTCTGGCTCATTGCCAGTATACTTCCGAAGAGGAAATTCATAACGTCGGTATTCATGCCCGAGGTTACGGATATGACCAGTACGCCCAGCGCCAGAGAGCCGGTGGATATGAGGGCTATTGCCGCATCGCCCTTTATGGCTGCGGAGCTGCTCAGGCGCAGCAGTAATACGGCTGCCACGACGACTACGGGTATGGCCACGCCCAGCTCGGACGCGCCCAATACCGATGCTACTGCCAGCGCCCCGAAGCCCACGTGGGACAGGCCGTCCCCTATCATGGAATACCGCTTTAAAACCAGGCTCACTCCCAGAAGCGCCGCGCAGAGGGACACCAGCAGGCCCACTATGAGCGCCCGCACCATGAATGTATAAGAAAACATATTCGCTAAATACGCCATATGCTACCTCCCGAGGAACGCCCGACCCAACGGGCTGCTGCGGTATTCTGCGGCGGTGGCCCAGTATGGGCCGTTGGAGCTCAGATGCAGTATGTGCTGTCCGTCCCGTACCGCCGCGGGTATGTCGTGGGATACCATGATTACGGTTATGCCGTCATGGTGGTTTATATCCTTTATGAGCCGGTACATTTCCATAGTAACCAGTGGATCCAGACCGGTAGTGGGCTCGTCGAGAAGAATGAGCTTCCTCGTGGCGCAGAGCGCCCGGGCCAGCAGCGCCCGCCGCTGCTGCCCGCCGGAAAGCTCCCTGTAGCAGCTCTTTTTGAGGGCTGTTATGCTGAGCCGGTCCATCATGGCCTCGGCCCGCTCCCGGTGGTCCTTTGTATAGAAGGGGCGCATGCCGAGGCTGTTAAGGCAGCCGGACAGCACCACCTCATATACGCTTGCGGGAAAGTCACGCTGTACGTCTGTCTGCTGAGGAAGGTAGCCTATCTCGTTTACCTTGAGACCCGAGCCCATGGTCACGCTGCCCTCGCAGGGCTTTATAAAGCCTAAGAGCCCCTTTACGAGGGTGCTCTTGCCCGCGCCGTTTTCGCCTACTATGCAGAGATAGTCCCCCGGCTCCACCGTAAAGTTAAGGTTGGATACCACCTTCCGCCCGTCGTAGGCGAAGGCGGCGTTATTGCAGCTTAAAAGTGCCATATCAGTTCAGCGCCTCCCGGAGATTCTGAAGGTTTCCCTCCATGAGGGATATGTAGGTTGCCCCGGACTGGAATTCGTCCTTTGTAAGGTTGTGGCAGGAGGTGAAGGTGAGCACCTTCGCTCCGGTGGATTCCGCCACGGCGCATGCTATCCTGCCGTTGGAAAGCTCTGTCTTGAACACCACGGGGATATTCTCCTCCCGAACCCGGTCTATCAAAAACGCTACGGTCTTGGGGCTGGCCTCGCTCTCTGCGGAGCAGCCGGGAAATGCGGCGTAGTATTTGAGGCCGTATTCCTCTGTAAAGTACCTTACCGGGAACCTGTCCGCGAACACCAGCGTTTTGCGCTTGCCGTTATCCACTACTTCCCGGAACTCGCCGTCCAGCCTCTCCAATTCCTTCTCATATCTGTCCGCATTGGCTGCGAATTCGCTTGCGTCCGCCGGGCATATTTGGGATAATTTATCGCATATGGCACGAACTATCAGCGCTGCGTTCTTTGGGGAGGTCCATACGTGTTCGTCGTACTCTTCGTGATCCTCATGGTCATGATCGCAGTCTTTGCCGTGGTCATGGGAGTGACCGCGCTCCGGCTCCATGCCCTCTACCCGTTCCTCCTCTAGCGGCTCCACCACATCCAGCATCGCGATGGCTTTATCCGGGTCGAGTTCAAGGTTTTGTATCATGTGGGTGGCCCATTCCTCGTTTTCGCCTCCGGCGTAGATGAACAGGCTGCATTCCTGTATGGCTATCACGTCCGCCGGGGTGGGCTCGTAGCTGTGGGCCTCGCTGCCGGGGGGGAGGAGCAGCGTTACATTCGCGTCTCCCGCTACCGCCCGGGCGAAATCATAGGCGGGGAAATTGGCCGCCACTATGGTCATGCTGCCATCGCTGCTCTCCACGGCCTCCTCCGGGGGATTTGCGCAGCCCCCAATGGTGGCCAACATGGCTAAAACAAGTAAAAAAGATAAAAGATTCTTTATATTCATCATTGCTGCTTCCCCACTTCTTTTTTGCTGCACTGGGCGCAGAGACCGTAAAGTACGGTTTGCCGCATGTCGAGGGTAAAGCCGTGGTCCGCCGCCATGTGGCCGGCGAACTCGCTTATCCTGTCGCAGTTCAGGTGTATGAGCCTGCCGCAGCTAATGCACTTTAAATGGAAGTGGCTGCCGCAGTCCGGCGAAATATGTGAGTATTGATATAATATGCGCTTGCCGTCGTGGAATTTCCGAAGCTCGCCCGTCTCCGTCATCCTTGCAAGCTGGCGGTATACCGTACTTTTCCCGGCGCCGCCGGGGCAAACCGCCTCTATTATCTCGTCCGAGGTATACTGCTCCTTTGTGCCGCGCTCGAAAAAGTCGCACAGGCTCTTATACTGTATGGTCTTATACATAAAAAATCCCTCCGAATATGAGAGTCAGTCTCATATTACAGAGGGAAGGGGGAAAAGTCAATAGAAAATTATTCGGCTACATGCTCCAGTACCTTGTCTACCGCCCCGGCCCAGGACTCCTTGGCATTGCTGCCCACTATGGAGGAGCAGAGCACCTTGCCTGTGCTGTCAACGAATATCGTAGTGGGTATGGCGTATATTTCGCTCACAAAAGAATCAATCATGCTGTCGCTGAGGAGCAGGTGGGTGTAGTCCGCCTTGGTGCGCTCTATTATATCGACCGCGGCCTTGCTCTCGTCGCTGTCTGCGCTGCGGGCGTCGCTTATTATACCGATCACCTGGAAGTCCTTGTCGGCATACTCCCTTGAAAGCTCGCCCAGATCCGGCATCTCCATTATGCAGGGTGAGCAGAAGGTCCCCCATACGTTTATCATAGTGACCTTTGCCTTGGCGAAGACGTCCTTGCTGTCCACCTTATTGCCCTCCAGATCCTCGCCGGAGAACTCCAGCACCCTGCCGTCCTCCTTGAAGTTGAGCTGTATGTCAGGGTATATTATGTGTCCCTCCATGTCCTCCGCCGTGCCGTCGTCCCAGGTGAAGCCGCTGTCCATAGGCGGCTCGGAATCATCGGGGCGGGAGGCCTCCTGCTCTTCGGGGGCGGCGGGCTGCTCCGGCGCACTTGTGCAGCCGAAGACCAGCAGGGCACAAATTATCAGGGATATTATGACTGTAAGCTTTCTCATTAGATTTACAAATTTCCTTTCACGTTGTGCTGATATAATAATAATAATAATCGAAATTCCTGATTTTGTCAGCGGAGCGGCATCGCATTTTACGGATTGTACATATTTGACGGCAAAATCAGGCCGGGGAGCGCCGGGCATTGTGTATTTTTTGTGTAATCCATTGACATTAAAAAACAGTATCCTTATAATAAGTCACTGTTAGCTTGCTAACTTTTTAAAAATACAGCAGCAGAGGGAGAAAAAATGGGAAATTACAATCCCTGCGCGGATATAAGAGCGGCGAGCCATGCGATGCGGCGCAGATTTGATTCGCTGGATATAGGCAAGCCCTCGGGGCTTACCCCGAGCCAGTGCAGGATAATGGGCTTTATAATGGATAACGGCGGCAGCCCCGTATATCAGAAGGATATAGAGGCGGAGTTCAACATTCGAAGGAGCACCGCGACGCGGCTGCTGCAATCAATGGAGCATAAGGATCTCATAATGCGGGAGCCGGAGGAGAACGACGGCAGGCTAAAGCGCATACGCCTCACAGAAAAGGCGGCGGAGAGAAGCCGCGAGGTGCTGGATCGGATAAGCTGCATAGAAAGGCAGCTTGTCGAGGGTATAACAGCGGAAGAGATGAAGGTGCTCCACAGCGTGTGCCAGCGCATACGCCAAAACGCCGAAAGGACAGGAGGGGATAAATAGATATGATAGTTAAGACCCTTTCAAAATGTATAAGGGAATACAAAAAGGAATCCATACTTACGCCGGTATACATGGCGGGCGAAGTCTTCATGGAGGTAGCCATAACCTATGTGCTCTCTCTGCTCATAGACAGGGGCATAACCCCGGGCAATATGGGGGAGATACTGCGCATAGGCGGGCTGCTCATTTTATGCGCGCTGGTGTCCTTGGCCTTCGGCGTGATGTCTGGCCGCAGTGCTGCCGTAGCCTCCACCGGCTTTGCAAAGAACGTCCGGCAGGATATGTACTACAATATCCAGACGTTCTCCTTCGCCAATATAGATAAGTTTTCCACCGCCAGCCTTATAACCAGGCTGACTACCGACGTGACGAGGATGCAGCACGCATACATGATGCTCATACGCATAGCTATACGGAGCCCGCTGATGCTGATATTCTCCCTGATAATGTCATTCAGGATAAACGCCCGGATAGCCACGGTGTTCCTTTGCACCGTTCCCGTGCTGGGCTTGGGCATATATATAATGATGTCCAAGGCGCACCCCATATACGAACGGGTGTTCAAGACCTATGACGAGCTCAACCGGGTAGTTCAGGAAAACCTCCGGGGCATAAGGGTAGTGAAGGCTTTCGTCCGGGAGGATCACGAAAGGGAAAAGTTTGGAAAGGTTTCGGATACCATTTACCGGGATTTCTCAAGGGCGGAGAAGATAACCACCTTCGGCTCACCGCTCATGCAGGCCTCGGTGTACACCTGCATACTGCTCTCCAGCTGGCTGGGCGCCCACATAATCGTGGCGGGCAGCATGACCACCGGCCAGCTCATGAGCGTATTGACCTATGCCATGAGCATACTCTCCAGCCTTATGATGCTTTCCATGGTGCTTATGATGCTCATCATCTCCCGGGCCTCTGCCGAGCGCATATGCGAGGTGCTCAATGAAAGGACGGACATAGCCAACGCTCCCGGCGCCGAGACGGTCATACCCGACGGCAGCGTGGACTTCGACGGCGTATCCTTCAGCTACGGCGGCAGGGGCGGCAGGAGCTGCCTTGAGAATATCGACCTTCACATAAGGAGCGGCGAGACCATAGGCCTGATCGGCGGCACAGGAAGCGGCAAGTCCACCCTCGTGCAGCTTATACCCCGGCTTTACGATGTGACGGAGGGCTGCGTCAGGGTAGGTGGAAGGGACGTTCGGGAGTACGACATAGAGACGCTCAGGAACGCCGTATCCATGGTGCTGCAAAAGAACGAGCTGTTCTCGGGCACCGTTGCTGAAAACCTCCGCTGGGGCAATGAAAACGCCACAATGGAGGAGATACGCCATGCAGCCAGGGTGGCCCAGGCGGACGGCTTCATAATGGCAATGCCCGAAGGGTATGATTCCGAGATGGAGCAGGGCGGCTCAAACGTTTCCGGCGGCCAGAAGCAGAGGCTCTGTATAGCCCGCGCACTGCTTAAAAACCCGAAGATACTCATACTGGACGATTCCACCAGCGCCGTGGACACGGCCACCGACAGGGCCATAAGAGATGCCTTCAGGAATGAGATGCCTGACGTCACAAAGATAATCATCGCCCAGCGCATATCCTCCGTGCAGGACGCGGACAGGATAATAGTGATGGACAACGGCCGTATAACGGATTTCGGCACCCACGACGAGCTGCTGAACCGGTGCTGTATCTACCGCGAGGTATACGAATCCCAACAGAAGGGAGGAGGCGATTTCGATGAGCAGTAAGGATAATAGGAAAAAGGGCGCGGATATAGAGACAGATGTGGAAATGAAGGATAAAAAGGAGAAAAAACGCAGGCGGAGAGCCAACCAGCAGGAGGAAGGCCCCGGACCCCGGCGGCCGCTCAACGCCCATGACCTGAAGAACCTGGGCGAGAACAGCAAAAAGACCATCAAGCGCCTTTCCGCTATGTTCAAGCCCTACAAGTGGCACATGGCCGCGGTGTTCCTTGGCATAATCATCAGCGCCCTGGCGGGTATAAAGGGCAGCATGTTCACAAAGACCCTTATCGACGACTACATAGAGCCGCTGATAGGCCAGCCGGACCCAGTCTTTACGGGGCTGCTCAGGGCTATAGCCACAATGGCCTGCATATACCTTGCAGGCATGCTGTCTACATTTATATACAGCCGCATAATGGTCACAGTGTCACAGGGCATACAGAAGAACATACGCGACGATCTGTTCGACCACATGCAGACACTGCCCATAGCTTACTTTGACAGCAATGCCTACGGCGACATAATGAGCAGGTACACAAACGACATAGACACTCTGGAGATGATGATCTCACAGAGCATACCCAACATGCTCAGCTCTGCCATAACCATAATAGGCGTGCTGGCGGCAATGGTAGTGGTAAGCCCGCTGCTCACCGCAGTGGCGCTGCTCACTATGTACCCCATGCTGAAGGTAACTACCAGGGTGGCGGGCAACAGCGCAAGGTTCTTCGCCCTCCAGCAGGAGGCTCTGGGCGATGCCAACGGCTACATCGAGGAGATGATAAACGGCCAGAAGGTAGTCAACGTATTCTGCCATGAGGAAAAGAGCAAGAAGGAGTTTGACCAGCTGAATGAGGAGCTGCGCTTCAATTCCTCCGCCGCCAACCAGTTTACGAATGTGATAGGCCCCATAAACAACAACCTCGGTCACTTCCAGTACGTGCTGCTGGCGGTCATCGGAGGAATGATGGCCATCGGCGGCGTGGGCGGCATGACGCTGGGCGGTATAGCCTCCTTCCTCCAGCTTTCCAAGAGCTTCAATATGCCGGTGAATCAGGTTTCCCAGCAGCTCAACTCCATAGTCATGGCCCTGGCGGGCGCGGAGCGCATATTCGCAATGATGGACGAAAAGAGCGAGGAGGACGAGGGAAAGGTGACTCTGGTCAACGCCGGATACATAAACGGCGCGCTGACGGAAGTACCCCAGCACACCGGAACGTGGGCGTGGAAGAAGCCCACGGGCGAGCTTACCGAGGTAAGGGGCGACGTGCGATTGAAGGACGTGGACTTTGGTTATGTTCCGGACAAGATAGTTCTCCACGATGTGAGCCTCTTCGCAAAGCCGGGGCAGAAGATAGCCTTCGTGGGCGCTACCGGCGCGGGGAAGACCACCATAACCAACCTTATAAACCGCTTCTACGACATACAGAAGGGCGAGATAACCTACGACGGCATCAACGTCAGAGATATAAAGAAGGCGGATCTTCGCCACAGCCTCGGCATGGTATTGCAGGAAGTGAACCTGTTCACGGGCACCGTTCGGGAGAACATACGCTACGGCAGACTGGACGCTACCGACGAGGAAGTGGAGGCCGCGGCAAGGCTCGCCAATGCCCACGACTTCATAATGCGGCTGCCCAAGGGCTACGATACAATGCTGGAGGGGGACGGCAGCGGCCTTTCCCAGGGCCAGCGGCAGCTCATCTCCATAGCCCGCGCCGCCTGCGAGAACGCCCCTGTCATGATACTTGATGAGGCCACCAGCTCTATCGATACCCGTACCGAGGCAATAGTCCAGAACGGCATGGATAAGCTCATGGCAAACAGGACGGTATTCGTAATAGCCCACAGGCTCTCCACCGTGCAGAACGCCAATGCCATAATGGTACTGGATCAGGGCCGCATAATAGAGCGGGGCGACCACGACGACCTTATGGCTCAGAAGGGCAAATACTACACCCTTTATACCGGAATGCTTGGGTAAGGAGAAAAAATGAAGAAATTCACGGTCTGGATAAAGAAGCACAAGAAGCTGGCGGTATTCCTCTGCATAGCCATAATCATAGCCGCCGCCGTGCTGACGATACGGCATAAGGCTCAGGCCGCCATGGCTCAGCTTGCGGAGCTTACCGAGGAGACGGCCGTAGTGGAAAAACGCAGCATACAGAGCAGCGTGTCCTCCACCGGCACCATAATAAGCGACAAAACGCGGTCAATTACCGCCACCCTTACCGGGATGGAGGTGCTGACCGTGGATGTAGAGGTGGGAGACGTGGTGCAGGAGGGCGACACAATATGCACATTCGACACATCAAAGCTCGAGGATAACCTTGAGGACGCGGAAAAGTCACTCTCAGCCGCGAAGACCCAGACCAGCGTTACGGTAAACAACGCGAAAAGGGCGCTGGAGCAGGCCATAGAGACGCAGAACTACCAGATAGAATCCGCCGCAAGGAACGTGATCTCTGCCGGAGAGGCCTATAACAGCGCAAGGGAAGCCTATGATGAGGCGCAAAGCAAGGCCGATGAGGCTTATTCGGAGATGCAGCGGGCAAAAAGGGAGATGGATTCCATACCCGAAAATCTGGAGGGCAGCAGCGAGTACGCCGCATACCAGAGCGCCAAGGCCGATTACGACGCAAAGCTTGCGGCATATAATGCATATATAGTGACGGAAACCAGTACCGAGGAAGAAAAGCAGCAAAAAGAAAAGCTCTTCAAGGAGGCAAATGATGCGGCAAATGTCCTTTCGGCAGCGGAGACAGCCTTGAACAGCCTGAATCTTGACCAAAGGCGCGCTGCCGCCGAGGCTGCTTACAGGTCCGCAAAAAGCGCCTATGATACCATCGAAGGAAGCATGTCAAATCTTGAGTCCGCCCTCCGCAACGCCAAGACCGCGCTGGACAATGCCCAGGCCACATACGAATACACCGTGTCTTCCCAGCAGAACCAGTACGAGGGCAGCAGGGATAATCTTAAATCCGCCAGGGCGAGCGCGGGCGTAGCCACCCAGCAGCAGGAAAACGCCGTGGATACCTATCAGGAACAGATAGAAAAGGGTACCCTTAAGGCCGGCATTTCCGGCACCGTGACCGCCATAAACGTAAAGCAGGGGGACACCTACGCCGGGGGCGTGATAGCTACAATACAGGATTGCAGCGCATTCGTGGTATCCGCAGAGATAGACGAATACGACATAGCGGACGTCAAACTTGGTATGAAGGCGGTGTTCAAGACCGACGCCACCCGTGACGAGCAGCTTCAGGGAGAGGTGATATTCATCTCCCCCACTCCCACACAGGGCAGCAACGTCACCTATCAGGTGAAGGTAAAAATAAACAGCCCCACAGACAGGCTGCGCCTCGGCATGAACGCAAAACTGAACATAATACTCCGGGAGACGGCAGATGTGCTTACTGTTCCCTACGACGCGGTGCAGCAGGACGAAAACGGCAACGATGTGGTATACGTAGTTACCCGCACAGAGTCCGGCGGAATTACAAAGGCCGCCGTACCCGTTACAGTAGGGGTGGAGGGGGACTACTATGTGGAGGTCACCGGTGACATACAGGAAGGTATGGAGGTATCCATGCCATCAGATATAAAGTTTGACTTTTCACAGATGATGGCAATGGGCAGCTGATATGAGGGACAATAAAGAGCGCAGGCTTATAATTGATCTGAAGGGCATAAAGAAGCGCTTCTTCGAGGGGACCGAAAACGAGATAGAGGTGCTCAAGGGCATAGACCTGCAGGTCTACGAAGGGGAGTTCGTATCCATAGTAGGAGCGTCAGGCTCAGGCAAGTCCACCCTCATGAACATAATAGGCGCGCTGGACAGGGCAAGCGAAGGAAGCTATCTGCTGGACGGCGTGGATATAAACCAGGCGGACGACAATGAGCTTTCACATATACGCAACAAAAAGATAGGCTTCGTGTTCCAGACCTATAACCTTATCCCCCGCATCAGCGCACTCAAGAACGTGGAGCGGCCAATGCTTTACGCAAAGGTTCCGGGAGCCGAGCGCACAGAGCGGGCAAAGGAGCTTTTGAAGCTGGTAGGCATGGAGGACCGCATGAAGCACAATCCTGACGAGCTTTCCGGCGGGCAGAAGCAGAGGGTAGCCATAGCCCGCGCCATGGCCAACCATCCGGCCATACTTTTGGCCGACGAGCCCACAGGCGCCCTGGACAGCAAGACGGGAAGGCTGATAATGGACATATTCCATCAGCTCAACCGCGAGCAGGGCATGACGATAGTGCTTATCACCCATTCCGACAGCCTTGCAGAGGAAACAAGACGCATATTCACCCTGATGGACGGCGAGATAATAGGCGAAAGGAGGGGTACGCTTGCTGATAATTGAAAACATAATGCTGGCGCTCAACGGCCTTCGCAGCAATAAGATGCGCACCTTTCTTACCATGCTGGGCATAATCATAGGCATATGTGCCGTCATTACCATAATGACGCTGGGCCAGTCCGTGACCAATAAATTCACCGATTCGATGCAGTCCATTGGCGCGAGCAACGTCACCGTCATGATACAGCAAAAGGCAGACGAGGATGAAGACGGGGACGCGGCGGCACAGGGCATGATGTTCATGGCCGCGGAAAACCAGAAGGTCCCCACGGAAAAGGACTACATTACCGACGACATGCTCAGTTCCCTCAGGGAAAACTACGACAGCGAAATGCTGGGAATAGCCCTGAGCGAAACTGTAGGAACCGGCAAGGCGGAAAAGGGAAAGCTTTACGCTAACGTTACCGTGATGGGGATAAACGGTGATTACTTTCTCTCCAACGCCCCCGCCGTGCTGTCCGGGCGCATGCTCACCGCCGATGAGCTCGGGGGGGATCGCAGGATAGCCGTAGTTTCAGATAAGCTGGTTAACAACCTTTTCGGCGGCAAGAACGGGAACGCCATAGGGGAAACGCTGGAAGTCACCGTAGGGGACAGCTTTTACGAGTATACCATCGTAGGCGTATACCAGTACGAGCAGAATGTATATATGATGAATTTCGGTTCGGAAAAGGACATAAACACCAACGTGTATATCCCCATAGGCACAGCTCAGGCCGCCACCCATTCCACCGCCGGCTACACCATGGCTACCGTGATATCCGCCCCCGGGGTGGATTCCACCACATTCGCAAGCCGGGTGGAGCGTTATCTCAACGCCTATTACCGCACTAACCGGGATTTCAAGGTGAGCGCCTTCAGCATGGAGAGCATGGTATCCCAGTTTGCTTCGGTGTTGGGCACCATACAGACCGCCATATCCGTAATAGCGGGCATATCACTGCTGGTGGGCGGCATAGGCGTTATGAACATAATGCTGGTATCCATAACCGAGCGCACCCGTGAGATAGGCACCTGCAAGGCCCTGGGCGCCACCAACACCAGCATACGGCTGCAATTCATAATCGAGGCGGTGATAATATGCCTCATAGGCGGCGCAATAGGCGTGGCCTTGGGCATAGCTGCGGGCAGCATCGCCAGCAACGCCTTGGGTTTCCCCGCCAAGGCCAGCATAGAGAGCATACTTATCGCCCTGGGCTTCTCTATGACCATAGGAGTATTCTTTGGCTACTATCCCGCCAACAAGGCGGCAAAGATGGATCCCATAAACGCGCTGAGGTATGAGTAAAATAAAAGGAGCGGCGGATGCCGCTCCTTTCGGAGTGTCAAAAAAGTGGCTGAACGCCACTTTTTTGAGTTTTCTCATTCGGTGCTTGCGCCTATGGCGCGGCCAGCACCTCATGCAGGGAAAGCCTTGCTACGCAAGCGCCTTTTG
>JABLTN010047436.1_pt1 | contig 104697 bp, 127 predicted proteins | sample 7160141 | NCBI WGS metagenome assembly JABLTN01 (sample SAMN14651226, study PRJNA627086) | human gut metagenome | isolation source: feces | host: Homo sapiens | reverse complement strand
TTTTTACCTTTTTACTTTTTTACCTTTAAAAGTCTTTTACCCTTTTACCTTTAATACGATGCCTTCCCCCGTCGTGAGCGACCCATACTTGATAGCATCAAGCCTGCGCAGCCAACCTTTCAGAAAGCGCTTCTGCGAAGGTCTCTTTTCGGAAATTCGCTCATAGAATTGCTTACGGCGAGCCTTCAAGCGACTGAAGAATATCTGCGGGTCTTGACGGTTTAATGCCGCAAGAGTCTTTTTGCCAACGATGCCATCCGCTTTCAGCCCCAACATAGCCTGTGTAATCGTAATAGAAGGAGTACCGCTGCACCAAATCCAGTCAACGAGAATATTGGCAAGGTTCTGGTTTTTGATTTCGTCTGCACGCCATCGCTTCCAGAAACAACGGCGCATCACTTCGATGGCATCGGCATCAGAGATGAGCTTCAGATCATCTACATCAATATCGCCATCGCCATCCTTATCGTAGCCCTGCATACGCCAAGTGGCGATGGTCACACCCTTGTTTGTTGCGCCACCTCTATCCACAGGATCGTTGACAAACCCTCCCTCGAAAGAAAGGATGAATTTTGCGATAGAATCTATTTTAGCCATAATCTATTTTCTTTTTCTTATTCTGTTGCAAAAATAGGGAAAAGAAAAATATTGGAGGGGACAAAAAAAATAAAGGAAGCCTCCCTGCGGCTTGGTAGGCGCAAAGGAGGCTTAGAGAAAAAATATATCAACCTTAAAAATGTTATCCTGAACTTTTTACTCACTTTCGCTTACATCGTAGCGTGAGCGGACATATAGTCCCATATCTTAGTACAATCGTCTTCTTCGGGTTGCCAATCTGCATCCTGGAAATAGAAGAGATAAGCTGCCTTGATGATTTCATCTTCTGTCATATCGCTGCACAGGTCAGCATACATGGCATTGAAGGCAACATACTTATCCCAATCGTTCACCTTTTCACGGAACTTCATGCCCTTGGTGGCATTCGCTATCTGCGATTTGGTCCAATGTGCCCCGGATCCTACCAACTCACCATTCTCGCCTTTCTTGCTATACACAAGATGGCAGACATCATGGTTGGCCATTTTCTCGCTGTAATGACGATCATAGAACACTGCGTGCTGGTGACGGAGGATGCACCAGTACAATTCCGGATTTGTTTCTTCTAAAGAGGCGAGGTCGCAGCTTAACTGCTCCATCGCCTCCATCATCTTCTTCTCGGTAGCCACACCGTGAGCGCGAGCTTGATCTATTAACTGAATATACTTCATCGTTTCTTACCTTTCCTTTTGTTGGTGGATAGTCATGCGATGGTGAGTGTTAAAGGAGCATCGCACACGAAAGTCTTACTGCAGGAACAGCAGGCTACTTTGACAAGACGGTTTTTCACGCTGCCAAGAGATGTGGTAACATTCGTGATTGCCGTAGCGGAGAAAACAGGAATGGAGAAATCCTGACTTACCACCTGCGAGCGGGTACAGCAGGAGCCGCAGTTGCAAGGCACGTAACTGATAACACCCTCTACGTGAATGGTTATGAGATATTGCGAAGTACCCACGTTGGCAATACTCTTTACAGAGAACTGAGGGTTGAAAACCGGAGTCTCATCCACGCAAGAAGGAGCACAGAGCTGCTGCGTGATATTTACATCATAATAGGGAGCAGTGGCGGTTGCACCTACCGCAAGCGTAGCCATGATGCAGGCTGGAATTGTTCTTTTATTCATAGTCTTTTCTGTTTTAATAGAGCGACGACTTCACCGCCGCATTAATGTTTCACCTGATAGCCCTGCGCATTCTCTACCGGAAGGTTCTTCTGAAGAAGGTCGGCGAGTTCGTCAAGATCCTCCTCGTCAAAGGTTATCACACCCTCCAGGATAGAGAGCGGTCCTTTGTAGCGAAGCTGATCTACTACGTCGTGTGCCATCTGAGGAATGCTTTCTTCGGGAATATTCCCGAAATACTTAGCAAGCATCGGAGTGACAAGCGCATTGACCACAGGCTGAATCATCGGTTCTACATCGGCTTGCAGAGAGTAGTTGCCGCTTACCAGCCCCATGCTGCCGATGGTAGCCTGGAGAGACTGGAGCATAGGCAAGCGCATCAGATTGCCAGCCGCTATCTGAGAGATGGCAGGGCGTGCCCATTCGGACACCACCGCTGCCAGGATTTGCGAGTTCTTGTAATCCATATCGTTTTTCCTTTTATCCGAAAATACGGCTACTGATTACAAGCGCATCCGCATCCCATCTGACAAACATTGCCTGATGGAATCATCATCTTGGTAACATTCAAAAGTGAAGCCACCTGCGATTTCAGCACGTCGATGTTGGCGTTGGCAGCGGCATTATATGCCATCTGCTGTGCGTTGACCGCCTGCTGTGCATCCTTGTTGGCATCCACCTTGTTTTCGAGCTGACGAATCTTACCGTCAAGATACTGAGTAACATCTACCATCTTCTTGTCGGTATAGTTCTCACTCTTCTGGATAGCAAGTTCCGTCTTCAATGTAGAGTTCTCCTGAATAAGGTTGGTCTCACTCTTGGTTACAAAGCGTGCATCCGGATCACTCGGATTGGCAGTCATGCCATTGTTACCTCTACCGAGGTTAAACAAGGATGCACCGCCACCCAGCAAACTGGTAGCCAAACCTGCGATACCAAGTCCAAGGGCGGTATTACCCAATCCCTTGCTGGCAACATCATAGTTGCCATCATTCGTTTTTACCTGCATAGTGATTAAAAAAGTTTTAATTCTTCCAATATTGGAATCACTTGCAAAGATAAGGGGAATCGGGTAAAGAAAAACGAGATTTCTATGAAATATCCTTACTATAAAATCATAAAGAATGATTTCTAATAGAAAGATAAAGAAAAATTATATGCACCTTTCTGTTTGCTTGATTTTACATAATTTCTTCTAATGATGCAATATAAGGTATTGCTTCTTCCTTGATAATATCAAGCAAAAGTTGAGCGGAGCGTTTTATTGGAACATCTTGCATATAATGGGCATTACTCATTAGTTTTTTCTCTAAAGATACGATAGGTTTTGCAACGAGGGTAGGGTGATTCTTTAGGTATAGCTTAGGTGCGAAAGTTATCCACTGCGTTTCCTCTATGACTGCAAGTGCTTCTTCCGGATCACTAATCACGCATTTTGTGTTCAGCTTTTTTAGGTCTCTTTGGATATACTGCTGACAGGTGTCAAGCTCTCGTTCACCGACATCAGGCATAATGACAGGAAACTTCAGCAAGTCTTCATACGACACTTTACTTTTATGGGCCAAGGGGTTTGTATTTCTCATAACCGCATAGACACGGAAAGGAATACATGGCAAAGATTCGATACCTTCATGCTTATATGCGGTATTCATCGTGAAAGCAAGGTCAATGCTATGCGATCGAAGCGAGCGATTTAATATATGAGCCTTGTTGAAATCCGCATTGATTCTTACATTAGGGTATCTCTTCATAAAAGTAAGAGCGGCCACACGCACGTATGGAGCTATAAAAGAACCTACACCAATATGCAACTCACCAGTGATGCAATTATTAAGAGCATGAATATGTTCCTTGCAGTCTTCTGTCTGCTTGAGAATTTCTTTCGCGCGAGGCAATAAAGTTTCACCGCTTTCAGTCAGCATAATGTCATGCGAAGTTCGTATCAAAAGTTTGCAGCCGAGTTCTTCTTCCAATGCTTTGATATGCTGACTGACTGCCGATTGGGTTACACAACAATAGGATGCAGCTACACTGAATGAAAGTGTTTCTGCTACATAAACAAACGATCGCAAATGTCTTAACTCCATACTTCTCTTATTTTTATAGTTAAAATGATAAATTAAAATTTTACGGTGCAAAAATAAAGAAAATATTTCGCAAGACATTTACCTTTGCATTAAAAATACTTATAATAAGATTATTTTTCTTGGAAAAGCATAGCTTTCACATCATCATACATCGCCATTTCCAACTTCTCGCCATCGTAATGACCAAGGGCGAGCAACTGCCCGTTCTCCTGGGTAGTCTGTTCCACGCTCTGTGCAGTAGTGAGAATGACAAAAAGCCCCGACACTTCGCCTCACGTCATGGAAGGCTCAGTATCGGAGCTTTGAATGTATGGAGTAAAACAGCCGATTAAAAACTTATCGGATAGTCAGAGGGAGCGATTATTCATCAGTTTTGCCAAGCGGAGAGGTTTCATCATTGATAGATGCTACCTGCTTGCTTCGCTTAGATGACTGCCGGGAAGCGGAATTGGTCTCGCTCTTGTCAGTTCCGCTTACACTTCCCCCGCTGTGCCTGCACCGGAAAGGAGAGAATCCCAGCCACTTTCAGGTTCGGCAATCTCATAGCGACCGTAAGTTGTCGGACTCAAAGATCCGCTCAGTGTGACCATACGATCATCTTCTGGTTTTTTGCCCGTGTCTCCTTTAATATTACCGGAATCATACTTGAAGTCATGCTGCTTGTCATAAACAAGGATAGACGTTTTACCGTCCTCGATGATATAACCACACTTGAGGTTATTAAGACCACGAGCCACATACGCAGAATCAGCGCTTACGCTCTCAAGAACGTAGTCCAAAGTCTGCTTAAAGCCCTTTCGATAGCCCAAGTTTTCCCAGGTATGACCCTGACCGCCATCCTGACACTCGAACTTGAAAAGACCCTTACCTTTCTTGAAAGATGCAGCAGTCAGTGCTGCATAAGTATTCTTGCCTGCCTCTGGCTCAAGAGGGGCAGCAAGATCACTCTTGATAAAGACATATACGTTTACGCCAAGACCACCGAAGTTCTCCAAGCACTCATTCTCGGAGAGAATATCTTTGATCTCAGGGCATGTTACATTTTCTGCCATAATTGTATCTTTTTAATAGTTAAGAAAAAGCGACGGCCACTATATTCCGTCAGGTCAAGCGACCGTCGCCGAGGATTTATGTTGAGTTTAGTAAGATGTGAATACAGGATTACTCAGCAGCCTTGAAGAAGGCAGTAAAGCCCTGGCTCATGCCTATTGCAGAGAACTGAATCTTCTTCTCCTTGCTACCGGTGTTCCAGTGGTCGAAGACGAATTTGGTACCATCTACTGCCTCAAGAGTAACAATAGCGTTAGGAGTTGTCTCCACTGGCTTAGTGTACTCTGTATCGTTCACCTTCACCTTACCATCGATCTCGCCCTCTGCGGTAGATACGGTCTTGGCAAGAGAAACGGTAATGTTAGACTCGGTGTAGTCGCCTGAAACGAACTCTGCGGCTTCGAGGCTTCCGTCTGTCATAGCGAATGCCCAAGAGAATGGATTTTCCACATAACAGCCCTGAATGCTTTGTGCCTGGATAGTGATGTCCCTCAGGTCGTCTGGACTGCCTTCGCCAATCATAACCTTAGTGTCGTTACCCTCAGAATCTACTGCGTAAACGAGGTTGTCTTTGATAGAGAAGAGAACGCGATCACCGAAACCCAATCCCTCAACTGGAACGATAGTACACTTAGGAAGCTCTGGGATAACGTAGTTACCGTCATCTACCACATTGAGCTTATGAGTACCGTATGACTGGAGCGCGTAAGCATCAGAAATAGCGATGGCTGTCTCAGGAGTCATGTAAGCGAAAACATTCTGACGGCGCATACGTGGGTCCAGCTTCATGTAAGCCCCACGGAAGATCTTGTATGCAGAGCTGTCCGTCGCATTGGCTGGTGCAGTGATAGCTTCGGTGTGGATGAGGTTGTGGTTAGCCTCACTGATAAGGCCATCCTCAATATCGTGCTTGATACCGGTGAGGAAGCCATCGTAGAGAGCCATAGACTTCTCCAGATTTGAAGCGCCAGGAACGTCTCTGTCAATGTCACCCCACCAGAGGTTGTTGTAAAGGTCATCGGCATAAGTCTTCAATACCGCCTCGATAGCTACGGTAGAAAGAGGATAAGCGCCATGTGAATCGGTGCCGAGATTTGTTTCACAATAGCGATCCATGTTATCGGTACCGTGGAACCAAGCGAGCTTGGCTGTCAACTTACGTTCCTTGAGGAAACCAATCTCACCGTTCATCTTAGGATTTACGTCCTTACGGCGAGTAGTACCACCCTTACGGATAAATACATTAATAGTGCGCTGGAACTGGATGCCGCTGATAATCTTGATACCAAGACGCTGCATCTCTTCAGGGTTAGCGTAAGCTGGACCCTGAACAACGCTCTTGAATACCTGGTTAGCGACCTCTCTGAGGGCGCCGATACCAATAAAGTTGTTTGGTGCTGCCATAATTAAAATTAATTTAGCTTGTTTATGTATGTGATTTAAATTTCAGAAACTAAAGGAGACCGTTTTCTCTCTTGTACTCCTCAATAGCTTTCTTGGAACCTACTGGGTCGGCTGGATTCCAGGTTGGATAACCGGTCTTAGCGGTTTCTACCTTTGCACCCTCGCCGTTGTTCTGAGGTGCAGCACCCTGTGCTGGCTCCTCACCTGGGTTTTCGTTCAACTCGGCAATCTGAGCGTCCTTGTCGGCGATGGTCTGCTGGGCAGTAGCGAGTGAAGCCTGGGCAGTCTTCAACTCCTCATCTACCTTAGCCTTCTCCTCATCAGCCTTTGCCTTAGCGTCATTGAGGGCTTTGATGTCCTCATCGGCCTTAGCTTTTGCCTCTTTCAGATTCTTGATTTCCTCGTCCTTCTGGGCGATAGTCTCAGCGAGTGCATCGTGCTTAGCTTGCAAGTCAGCAAGGTTCTGTTCTGCGGTAGTGGCTTTCTGCTCTGCATCAGCCACCTGCTGCTTATTAGCTTTGAGTGAAGCTTCGAGTGTGTCAAGCAAAGGGGCATTCATGAATGCGCCTTCCTCCTTAACTTCAATCTCGCCTTCCTTCATGCCACAAGCGGCATTGATAAGTGGATAATTTGCCATGTCAATTTTATTTTTGTGATTAGAAGTTTCCTGTTTTGCAGAAGAAGCCTTGTCTGGCTCCAACTGAGGGTCGTGTGCCGGATGATCGGATGGCTCATTCAAACTGCCTTTCGTTTCGTCTTCATCATCAGATGGCTTTCTGATAATAGGCTCGGCTGTGCCATTGTAAAGGTCAAAGCAACGCTTTACGCAAGAGAAGAAATCACTTTGGTCATCCATCAGGATTCCCTTCACTTCCTCGGCATCGAATACCTTACCATGAAGGTGCTCATCCTTTGCAGCAGGACAGGCTTTCTTGATGTCAGCTCTGAACTCCACGCCTAACTCGGCAAGTTCTTTTACCAGCTTCTCGCTATCGCCATCATTGGCAATATCACGGAACTCTCGGTTCTTATCAAAACTCTCAGGGTCGTACAACTCGTGATAAGTTTCATCGGTAAACTGGTTTTTGCTACCATCAGCCTGCGTGTAGAAGGATGCCATCACACCGATGCAGCCGATTTCATCCTTCGGGTGCATGTAGTAACGCTCATCGCAGAGAGAAGCGAGATACATACCAGCCGATGCGCACATGCCATCAATGAAGGCAATGACTGGCTGACCTAATGAACGGGCATAATTGATAGCCTGCTCGTAATCGTTCTTTGCCCAAGCCGAGCCGCCAGGAGTATTGATGATGAAGATGTGACCTCGACAGAATGAATTGTTAGCTGCACGGATCATCATGTTGCGATGGTCAACCGAACCATAGGAGCAACCGCCACCATTACGGGTAATCGGGCCGTCGATGGTAAGTACCGATACAAACGGAAAATCCTGTGCCTCCTCATCATCTACAATCCAGTTGCCGCGAACCTTTTTGCCATCCTCGGAAATCTGATATTCCTCGGGGTAAAAGATTGAGCCATCGGAGGCTTTCACGGTCACGAAACCGCAGGTAGGTGCAGGGCGTTCATACAAGGCATGGGCATTCAGATTCTGTTCCAATGCCTTGCGGATTCCGTGAACAAAGTCAGGCGAAATCATCCACTTCTTCTCGGTAAGGATTTCATAGAGTCCTTTCATAGTGGAAAATCAAAAGTTTAATTAATGTATGTTATGTTATCCTTGAAAACAATTCTTTTTACCAGAATGTCTCATTTGTTCTTGTTGCAAAGGTAATAAATAGGGTGGTAGCGATAAGGACGTAAATCGGCTACACTTCGGATATATAAACAAAAAAAGCCTGCTATCTTCACAGACGGCAGGCTTCAAAAAATTTAAATTTTATAAAAAAAATGAATTTCAATTATTTTTTCATGGGTATAATTAAAAATATGAGAATCAAATATCTTTTCAAGGTTCCATCCCGATAGAGATAGGAATATACTCCGACATCGCCTTGCAGGTAGCCGTTACACTACAAGTCTCTACATCGTTCTGAGTAGTTTTGCTATCCGTAATAGCGAATGTAGGAGGCAGCGTATAACAGAGATATAGCCTGTCATCCTGCTTACGTAAGACTATATAATAGTCATTTCCGTGCATTTTTTTGATAATTTCGGCTATACGCTCCTTACCATTCTCAAGATTGGCGGTAATCTCGAAGGAGAAAACGGTACCCACACCGGCTTCCTGAGAAGTCTGCTTCGCCGTGATATTCTCTACCACCACACATTGTTCATTCTCTTGCAGCGATAAGTGCAAAGCCTCGCCAGCAAAACGACAGTTGTTGATCTGCAAAATGCGCTGCATATTCGGTGGAATAGGTATCGTACTATCCTGCACCGAATAGAAATAAGCATCCATGACACCTTCGAGAAATATTTCTTTGCAACTTTCTGGTAAATCCATACGTTCAAGTATTTTAATTTATTTTTTAATATTCTTTAAATATTCGTTTAACACCTATTTTAATATATAGAAATTATAGCCATTGTATGCCGTCAATATGCGTACTCTTGTCTCTCGAATCTTCAAACTGCATATCGGCACAACTGTAAGACTGATAATTAATATGTTCGGTCTTAAACCATCTGACGATGATACGTCTAAGATTGTCTTTCTCGGCCTCGCTATTCTCTATGCCGTAGCGCATCAGGTATCGCTCCAGCATGGAACTCCTGGAGCGGGCAATAATCTTGCCTTTGGAGGTACAGAAATCGAAGGTGCTCAATGCCCATTCTATCAGACTGCGCTTAAAGGTGTTATTCAGTGAGACTACGAGTTGCCTTACACCTTGCGCATCGAGCGTAAAGGTAGGTTTTACATGATAAACCGTATCTACCATTTCCACTTCGCTGGGCAGACGGATGCAAAGGTAGTCTTCGTTCAGTCCCTTGGCGAAATCCTTGCGACCATTGAGCTGCTGCACCTCATTATAGGAGGGCCAGTCGTTTGCGTCACGAGCCATCATTACCTTGCCTCCTGCCGGACCCTTGCCCGTGAGCATATTACACCATTGCTGTTGTGAGAAACAAGCCATATCGACGTGGATATTCTTAGCGGCATTGATGAGCGAGTTTCGCATGATGAAGTATTCGTGCGTGTAGGCATTAAATACCACAGGTTCCTCATGCTGCAAGATATAGTCTGGCTCTCGGTGTCTGAAGAACTGACACCGGCTCAATGGGAGGCGAAGGTAAATATTCGGCATAATTTCTTATTTATTTATCATAATTGTTGTTAGCATTCAAAACTTGGGTCTATCACTCTCATTCTGGTTATAATCAGATGATGAATCCAGAAACCCACTTCCTTAGCGTTAGGATGCGCCTTACCAGTCGTTTCACGGAAACGGAGGTCAAGAATATGCTTCCATTCACTGAGATTGTAGGTGTAAGCCACTACGGTGTAGGTATCAAGCGGAAGAATGCCGCGGGCATCCTGCGGTTTCAGTCCAGATTTCAACAATCGACGATAGAGCCAGTCGCTCACCCTGCATCCAGTCTTATACAGGAATTTCTGCCATCGTGTACCCTCGCTCAACCAGTGAGGTCGGGCAATCTGCACACCACCTTTCTTTTCCATATTCACATAGCGGGTACTTTGCTCGCTGATGCAGTTGGGAGAAGTGCGATTCAATTCACGGCTGGTGCTGATCTGCGTAGTCACTACCATAGTCATACGAAGGAGATAGAGCGCTTCCTTGCACTCATACTTCTGAGCCTTTTGGATGAACTCTTCTTCCTTCACGTTAAATTTGGATAGCATTTCCAGTACATTTCCATGCTCGCAGAGGAACTGCATATTACTACTGATCCATACCTTATGGTCTTTCACCTCATAGCTGATATAAGGCGATGCAGTCAGGAATGCCCAGATATAACGAGGCAATCTGCTTTCATGTTTAAGGAAGAAATAAACAGATCCATGGCGATACATCGAGCGATGCCCACTCTCCCAGAATCGGTTGGCCAACTTAGTAGCCTGCTCCTCCAGGAAATCCTCTTTCTGTTCATCAGAGAGATTTTCATCAGGCTCTTTTCCCTTACTCTTATAGCAGATTCTGCCTACACTGGCAATCTGTTGCGCAGCGGTCTTCTGTGGCCACCATTCCACATCAGGAATAATCATTTTCATATTGTTTCTTATTTGATATTTTATATATTAAAAATCTATTGGTCATTGCCTTTGAGCCATGCCGATACTGTTTTGCAGCGAAGGGCAAATTCATTTAGAACTTACTTTACAGTATGGTTGGGAATAATTCCTGCTCTCTTATATTTTTGGCTACAAAAGCAACGTAGTCCCAAAGATGAAACATCGAGCGGTTGTTGGGTATCACGTAGTCATAACTGTTGAAATCAATCTTGACACGGTACTGGTCTCTATCGGTCCGCTCCTCGGAGACACCACGCTTCTTCAGTGTTTCTGGCTTTGCAGAAACGTAGATGGTGATAATCTTGGCTTTTGGGAATCGTTCCATCAGCTCCATCAATCCTTTCTCGTCGATGACGTAGATGGCTGCACCATCCACCTGCTTCTTCTCCGTCCAATACTCATAATTTCCGTATCGGGTATAAGCCAGCATTTCGCTTTTAGGAACGTTGCATTCCTTGACGAAATGATGTTCCTGGCCATCTACTTCACCTTCCCGCATCGGACGGGTAGTGTAGGAACAAAGCACTTCATATCCCAGGGTGGCAGACAACATAAGTGCTACCGTGTCCTTGCCAGCCCCAGAAGGGCCAATAATCGTTATTAATTTCACAATCTTATCTTTATATTTTATGAGTTGTTAGCTCCAAATGAAAATCTCCATATCTCGCCAGCGATGGGTATTTCTGCAATACAATATCTCGCAGATTACCACCATCTATATTCACTACATATTTCTTCAGTCCGAAATCAAAGTTGCAGGTGAAATCCAAACTAATCTGATGGATGAACTTTTTACCCCCCCGAATCCGAGCATTACATCGAAGAATACCTTCATCCATCGCTGACCTTTCTGGTCTAACCATGACCCCTTCGGGATTTTTACTTTTCTTTGTGCCATAATCGTATTTTTTTACCTTTCTTTCCATACTTGCTGCAGAATAGCATGATATTCTGCCTCACCAAGGTTTTGCTTGGCGGCATGGATGAGGTAATAGTAGCTCACGGTGTGGCTATTACCCAACTGTCGCCACTTCTGTGCGGTCTGAGCGGAATTGTACTTCCGGCTACATGCAGAAAGCTCGTGAAACAGACGTTCCCCATAAGGATGCGCCTTCAATGCCCAACCTGCCTTAGTCCACTCATCATAGCTTTCCGTGATGTTGATATTACGGCTCACCATGGCTTTTACGATGAGTTCGATGATGCGGTCTTGTGTGCGCGGATCTTCCCAGAAGGCTTTATCGCCATAACCGCCATAGGAGGCATTACTCTGCGGTTGCCGATACATCGGTCTTGCCCTCGGTATCACCTGCGGTTCATCTGTCGCCAAACCCTGATAGGGCTGCACATGATCATTGATATATATGTGAGCTTCGTCATCCCATGAGGCAAAACGCACACGTCCGATATTGCCACATTGCTTGTCGAGCACGATGCCCAAGGCTGCATATTCCTTGAGGATAGCCTTGAACTGCTCCTTGTGCCTATCGGGATAAGCCAACCGCACTAACCCGAAATATCCGGTACCCGAACAGGAACGCATCAGCAAACCTATCTCTGGACGGAATCGAGCCACCATACGGATATTCTCGAAGTTGGTAAGCTGCTGATTGTCCTGAAGGTCGATGTCGATGGCGAGCCATCCAGTATGCCGATAAAGGTGTGTTTCACGGCGTGAAACCATTACCCGCTGTCCTGGGTGGGTCAAACTATCATCCTCATAAAGACTGAAGAGACCGCTCAACGTGGCTCCAGGAATCATCTTTTTAGTTTCGATATACTCCGGCATCTTCTTTGCTTTGCTACCAAGTTCCTGCCGCATGGCTCTCAGCTTCTCTACATACGGCTTCCATCTATCCGTCAGACAGAACTCACGGATAGACATCTGCGTGATGCACTCGCCAGTCTCCATATCAATGAAGTCACCATGGGCATCCGTAGCAGACTTGTAGATGGAACATATCTCATCAAACATACCTTACATATATTATTTATTCATTTTTCGCTGCAAAGATACAAAAATAAATCGAAAATGATATACCTTACCTATATAATATTTGAAATAAGTTATATTTTTAACATTTAATATAGGTTTGAGAGGGAGATTTGGCGTTTCTCCAAAAATGGGACCAAAATGCGAAATCTGGTCTCATTTTACCGATTCTGGTCTCATTTTATTTTTGAAGGGCGAAATGTTAAAGCCCATTAATTGCAAAAATGGTGTTTCTTGCCCCACCGCTGCCCCCTATTGTCACACTGTTAGCCCACTACGATTTTTTGCTATTTGCTTGTTTTTCAGCGATTTGCTTTATCTTGGTCGCATTTTTTTATTATTTTTCATAAACTAATGTACGCAGGAATGAAAAAATATTTTTGAAATATGTAGAAAATATGTAGAAAATTCTTCATTTTCTCGTCAGTTGCCATTTTTCCATATTCTCATAACTCCTTCATTGTCTGATGTTTACGGCAAAGCCGTTAATGCTACTAACTTCTAAATTGAGGTTAGGGGTTTTTGATTTTGGGAAGAAGAAAAAATACCCGAAAAATTTTATATAAGTAGCCGATTTTGGCGAAAAATGAGACCAAACTACCGTTTTGAGACCAAAAAGCCCACTAAATCAGTGAGTTACGGAAAGTCCACAGAAAATTCCATCTGGTCGCAAAATGGGACCAAGTATAAAATTAGAAATGAGAAATGACAAATGAAAAATGAAAAAATGAGAAATGAAAAAGACCGTTGCGCTTCACAGCGGAACGGTCTTGCGATAAACATAAAACAATCGAAATAAGTACAACCTAATCAATTTTTATCGTATCACTTCTAATTTCTAATTTGTCATTTTACTGCCATTTCTAATTTCTCATTTCTCACTTCTCATTTGTCATTTGTTATTTGTTCTTCATAAATTGATTAGCCTTATTCAGGCTATCATACAACTCACCACGACCAAACATGTTAATCTTAGCGTTGATAGGCTCATTCAGACGTTGCAGGAGCGCATTTACGGCTTGCAGGAGCGCCGCATTGCTTGCAGCGCTTGCAGCAAGCAATCCGTCTGCCGCTGACGCGCCAGACGAAAGATTACCATTGCCTGCTTGCGTGCCTGCTGCAAGAACATCACCCACATTGCCATTGTCAAATGCCCTTCTTGCTGAGTTTCTTCCTGAGTAGTTGCGGTCGTAGTTGACCAGCGCTTTCAGCAAGCCAGGGTTATTCATCATCATGGCATGGGTGGTTTCCCTACCAATCACGATTTCTGGTCCTCTCTCGGCTACGAGAGACGGCTGCCCGTTCACGGTAGTGGCGGTTGGAGACGTGAGCATCTTCACGCCCTGCATCTGCTTGCCATCGTCCTCCTTCGCCCAATATACTTCGCCATTATCAGCCACAAATGGCTTCAAGTCTTGAACGTTTCCGGAATCGTAGGTAAGCATACCAGTAACAAGCTTGGTGTTGGTAGTATTGGTAGTGCTCTTCTTCTTGCCGCCGCTGAAGGCTGAATTGAGTGCCCACTGGAGCAAGCCCATGAGAGTAGCCATCACACCTGCGGCTGCGATAGGACCAGCGATAGGACCCAGGAAGTCAAAGCACTTACCGATGGCACCAGCGATAGAGAAGGTCATTCCTGCTTGTGTACGGGCAGCATCCGATTCGGTAATGGCTTCGTTATTTGCTTGCGTTGCGGCAAGGTTGGTAGTGAGCGCCGTTTGGGTCATAGCCATACCCGCATTCAAAGCCACCTTAGTGCCCTCGTTCTGTTCTTTGTTTCCGGCATCAGTTACATCTGTGATGTTCTTAACACCTTGGGTAGTTACCTTCTCACGGTCCTTATTGCCCTTCTTTACCTCCTTGCTCAGTTCCTTCTGGTGTTTCTTCTCCTTCTTCAACTGCTCGGCTTTCTCCTTGTCTTCCTTGGATTTGCCGCCGCCAGTCTTGAACTCTGTATTCATCACGCCACCGATGAAAGAACCACCGATACCGGCTGCGACATCGGACCAGGAACCGCCACCAGAGATAGCATCGGCTGCTGCCGCACCCGTTTGCGTTGCGGCATCCTGATAAAACGCATTGGCGTTGTCGCGATTGCGATGTGCCCACGCATGAGGAGCACCATTGCCCTCTGCTTGCTTATTCGCCTGCTCGGGAGTTGCAGGGGGCGCGTATGGAGGCACAATAGCCGGACTGTTAGGATTGATAGGCGAGCCGTCAGGATTCCAACCGATAGGCTGCTGTCGTGAACTCATATTCTCGAAACTAGACTGCGGCTGCTGAGTAAGATAAGATGCACCCTCATCCACCAGTCGCACATACATCGGGTTCGCCTTTGTGCCGAGATTCGAGAAATCTTCCTTCACGGCATTGGCATCAGCGTTGGCTCTTGCTGCATCAATACCAGGCTGGGCTTTCTTCTTGGCTCGCTGGGCACCAGCATCGTTGATAGCCTTCCACATCTGCGTATTCACATCGTTGAGCGCCATATTACCCCACGATTCGAGCATAGACTTCAGAGCGTTCTTGATGCTCTCTTGTGCGCTGCTTACGTCGTTACGCATTTCGGCAAATGCCTTACCCACTTCTGAGCCGAAGGTTTCGATAGGCTGCACGAGCTGCTGCATCTGAGAGAGGCGGTTCTTCATCGCCGTTGCCACCTGGTTAACATAGGCAAGTTCTGCCTCCTGACGAGCCTTGTCAGCTTCATCGAGGAGCTGCTTGTTACGTGAGTTTTTGAAAACGAAAGCATAATAATCTTCTGCCATCTGCATCTTCATCTTCATCAGCTCCACCTCTGGGTCGGCGGTAAGGTCGCCGAGACCAAGATTCGACCACATATTGGTTCGCTTACCGAAGAGGGCGCTTTCCTGCTGCATCTTGCGAAGGGTTTCCTGGTTGGCAAGATTGCGCTGATTACGTTTCCACAAGAAATCAGTAATCTTTTTTGCTTCATCGTAATGTTTCTTTTCTGCAGCAGTATATTCATCAGAATACTGGATGAGCTTCTGATAGAACAGTTTTACGTCCTCCTCTGTATCATTCAAAAGCGCAAGAAAGACGGAAGGTGTATTCTCGTAATCCTTGCCAAAGAGGAATTTCAGCAATTTTTCTTTCTTTCCTTCAGTAGCAAAGAGATCAGCCATCTGCGTTCTTGCCTTTTCAAGAACCTTGATAACGTCATTTTTATCCTTCTGAAGTGAATCGAGAGATACATCTGCAAAGCGAGAACTGATCAGACCGAGGAAAGAGTTTTCCTGCACTACCCTTGTATAGTCGTGCTCCAATAACTCTTTACGGCGCTGCTCCATGCGCTTCTGTATCACATTAGCACTATCATTCTCTTTCTTAGAAGCATCGAGCCATTGACGGTCGAGGTATGCCCTATCCCGCTCATCGGATTTATAGCCAACAACCTTACCCTTCTTGATTTTAGGTAATTGCTTTAAAAGGTCAGCACGGAGTTTTGATACATTGTAGGCGTTAATCTGCCCTAACAAGGTGCGAGACTGAGACTGGCCAAACTCATCGTCCTTCTCCTTGCGGTCTTTATCCATTGTAACCTTAAAATCATCCCATGTTTTCTTACCGAGAACGATGGATTGCTTTGCAGCAGCAAGTGCCGACCGCAATCTTATATCAATATCGTTGACAACCTGGTCTTGAATCTCCTTTTCTATACCATTCTTCGTCATCTCCTCTACCATCGCCGTCTTCTGGCGCTCGTAGAAGTTTTTGATTTTGGTAATAAACTCGGAGATATTGTTGCGGGCATCATCTTCAGGGGTTGTAGCAGAGCCATGGCCACCTTTACCGCCCTTTCCGGTTTCATCAATATATTGTGGGGTTCCCGTCTCTTTACCAGTTGCCACATCCAATTCCGCGCCGAATTTATCTCTTAACGCGTTTTCCTGCGCAACAACATCATCCAATCGGCGTTGAGCCTTGTCACGAGCACTCTTTGCCGCAGCCCTCTGACCTGCTTGACCGATAGCACCCTGAACCTGAGAAGGCATCATGGCACCGCCGGAAGTCTGAATATAAGAGCCGTTAGGTGTCTGTACCTTCGAGTTGGCATAAGCATCTTCTTTTTTCTGCAAATCAAGAATTGCATCCACCTTCTGCCGACCCAACTCTGCCAGCTTAGAACGAGCACCTTCTAGTTCATAATACTTCTGCAAGCGGGTAAAGTTGGCATCCCATGCTTTAGTATTTTCCTTGACTACACCGGTTTCAGTATTAATTTTTGCGTTCAGTCCAGGAATAGCACTATTCAACTGGTTCATTGCATCGATTCGCAACTTCATAGAGGCAGAAGTATCTTTCATTACATTATGAAGGCGATTCAGTTGCTCCTGTTCCTCCATCGCCCTGCGCTTACCTTCCTCCTGTACTTCATTCAGTACACGCTGACCGGCTGAAGCCTGATTCAGAGAAGATGTATATTCAGCCAACTTCACAACAAGTATGCCTAGCAAGCCGATTATACCGCCGAAGACACCAGCCTGTTTTACCAATGACAGCTTATTGAAAGTCGAAACCATCTTAGCCCAAACCATGCTCAGTGAAGCCGAAGCAGAACTCAACTTCTGAGCATAATCAAGTACGTATGCAAACGCACCCGCCAAACCTGCCATACTGAGCATAGAAATGAGCGTAGGAAGAATATTCAACAGCATTTTGACAGAAGCAAAGATAAGTCCGATGGCTAACTTAACCTCTGTCATAAAACCGATGCTGCTAGTTAACTCCTTAGTTAACTCGAACCATGCCTTAGCTATATCGTGAACGGGACCTGCTGCTGCACTGGATGAAACAAACTGTTTTTCCCAAAGGTTATTGGCACGCTCCATATAGGCCATAGCGGTTTCCTGCTGCATATTGTACTCTACCGTTACAGCCGTACCCTCGCTAAAGGCTTTATTTGATTCCGCTACAGCTTTGGTAAGCATACCATTCTTGGAAGCCATCGTAACCATCGTCTTTACGAGTCGGGCACCATCAGAACCTAAGTCTTTAAACAATCCATCAAGAGCAAAAACGTTTTTAGTTTCTCCCATTTTTCTGAAGATAGTAAGGATTGCGTCCATACCTCTTCCGCTCTCGATCATCTTCTTCAGGCTTCCGGTAGCAATACCCAGAGATTTTTCAATAGGGCTGGTTCCTTTTCGCAACTCAGTTACCAATTTACCAAAAGCGGTTGCTGCCACTTCTGGCTCCAATGCCATACTATCTACCGCGGAACCAAGGGCGAGAATATCAGGCGTGGTAAGGGCAGCCTGTTCACCAAGAGCAAGCATACGATTTGAGAAATCCACAATCTTATCACTGGAAGCAGTAGAAGTAGCAGCCAGACGGAAGATTGCGGAACCGGTCTTCAGCATAGCTTTTTCGACACCATACTTGTCAACCAATCCCATTACCTCAGTAATCTTTGCCAAAGACGTGAGCGCTTCCTCACCCAAGTCTTCTTTAAGAGCCACGTTTACCTGGTCGGCAGCACGGACAAAACCAGCGAGTGCCATAGTGCCTCCCTGCGTCTGAATGCCCAACTTAGCGCCGGCATAGGCGATGCGATTTAGCTCTTCAAGGCTAGTTCTGGAATCAATTTTCGCCAACTCACGAGAAAGATTTGCGACTTCATCTGTAGTAGAAAGCGCAACTTTACGAATATCCGTCAACTGATCCGCAAACTTCATGTTCAGACGGAATAAATCAACAAAGTAAGTCTTTACCTGGTTGAATACCGCAAACAGACCTACGTATGCCGTAAGGTTCTTTAAAGCCGTATGCCAAGCACCACCTTGTTTCTGTGCTGCACCGGTCACATTATCAATCTCCTTTTTCAGATCTTTTAGAGCCTTCTGCTTATTCTTAAATTCCTCGTCGCCGGTATTGATTTTATTCAACTCGGCTTGTAACTGCTGATAGGCTTTTTTAAGTTCCTCGATAGAAGCCTTGCCTTTTTTGCTGCGGGCGATGACATCATTTACATCTACCACATCATCCTCCACCTGCTTGATCTCCTTATCCAGGGCTTGCAACTGCTGTTTTACCTGCTTGGCTGCATCGGAAGATGGAGCCAGCTTGCCAAGTTGCTTATTCAGTTCGGCAGACGCGGCTTTCAGATCATCAAGAGAGGCGGTCTTCATATTACTAAGAACCTCATTCAGTTTCTCAGCAGACATGGCAGACTTATCGGCATTATCCTTGAACGCACTGAGGCGTTCGTCCAACATACCAAGAGCTTCCTTTATTTCCGCTATCTTGACAGTTTCAAAAGGAGAAGTATTGCCCAATTCCTTCTGGAGATAGCTCTTAGACCATTCCAGGTCATTTTTAGTCGGATTGCGAAGGGAACCCTCTTTATCCAACAATCCATCCTGTCGAGCCATCTTCTGAGCGGTATCATAGTTACGCTCGAAAGGCGAGTTGCTGGCAACATCTGCCATTCGGGTCTTCACGCTGTCGATTTTCGCAGCCAGGTCTTCCCATTCCTTAGAGAACGGCTTCATCGAAACTTTAGCCTCCTGAAGAACTCTGAGCATATCCTGCAAACTCTGCTCAGACTGCTCGCCTAAAGTTTTCAATCGCTCATTAGTCTCAGTAAGTGAAAGCTCTTCCTTTACCTCCTTCGCCTTACCCGTGAGTTTAGCCAGACTCTCCTCTGCATCGGCAATAGAGATAGCGTATTTTTTCCATTCCTCGCTACCGATATGCGTCTGCGACTGAAGAAGTCTGAGGGTATTGATAGCCTCACGAACCTCACCTTCGGTATGACTATCCATAAAGGTAATAGTGTCCTTGGCATCCTTTTCGGACATTACCTGCTTCACTTCCTTTACCTTGCCGGCAAGCGATGCTATCCGCTCCTCTGCCTTGGCTATCTCATCAGCATACTGCTTCCACTCGCTGCCACCGATATTACTCTGACCTTGTGCCTGTTTCAGGGTATTGATGGCAGTCTGAATCTCGGTCTGCGAATGGTTCTTCATCGTGTCGGTAGATGAAAGCATCTGTCTTGACGATGCTACCTGCTGCTTGAACTGAGCCTGACGCTTGGCAGCAGCTCCGGCAGAAATGGCGGCATTGCGCTTATTCTGCTCGGCGGTAAGCATCTGCATCACCTGCTCCTGCTCTTTATACTCCTTCGTACCGCGTCGGGTATAGTCCATAAGGTCTTTCTGCTGTGCAATAGCCTTACTGAGCCATTGGTCGCTTTGCGTACCGATGCTTGCCAATCCCTCACGTATCTTTACATACTTTCCTTCCAGCAGACGTACCTGGTCGCCTACTTCCTTCATCATCGCACGGATGGAATTAGCCTGCTCCAGCTCTGCCTCCGACAAACCTTCGAGCTGACGCTTGCCATCGCCCAATGCACGGCGCAGATTGCGGAGTGAAGTATTACTGAGCTGGTCCACCACGCTCTGTAAACGCTCATTGGCAGAAATATCCTTAATCTGTGCAGAAGCCAGCAAATCATACTGCTTCTTCAAATTATTGATGGTTGCAACGAGGGCTTTATATGGGTCAGTGTTCGGCTTCAGGGTTTTCAGCTTCGCCTGAGCCGCATCTATCTGATCGGATATACCCGCTGCTGCCTCCTGCAACTGCTTCAATACTTGGAGCGGTTGCTGGCCGTTGAGCGTGATGATAGCCTCTGTTTTATTCTTTGCCATTGCTTTTTTATTTTTAATGTTTATTTTTGGGGGATATGAGACCGACGAAGGAATCGCCGGGAACGGAGGTGAGAGGGGTTAATCGTCTTTGCCTTCCAGGGCATTCATTATCTGCAACAAACCTTGATAGCCGTAGTAATCGGCAAGATGGTTTTCGTATCTCATTTTCAGTCTTCTCACCGTGCGCATGATGGCAGGACGATGAGATTTACCAGCCCTTCTATCCCATTTGCCGATGTAGCGGGTTTTGAACTTGGCTTTCTTCGAGCGGTCCACCTTGTCGGCAGTGATATGGGCTGCAGGGTCACGAGGATCACCCGTCAAACCTACACCAATATCCACATAGCGGAGATAATCGTTATAGCGGATTCCTACCATCAGATTACCCGTCTTTTCATCAGCCTGATATACCGTACCCTCAAAGGATTTCTTACCTTCACCCGTAGAGTACCACATGCCGTGTTCCTCACGATATTTATTCACCTTCTCATAGCCACGATATACTTCTACCGGATAAATCTTCTGGGTATTGAAGTTAACTTCTATATCAAGAAGGGCTTGCTTCAGATATACACCTGCCACCTCTTTCAAAGGGGCAAAGGGCGATTTAATAGGTTGGGTTCTGATAGGCATAGCTTATCCCTCCTTTCCGTCTTCTGTTGATGCAGGAATGATATATTTCTGCTCTTTTTCGCATTGGAAGTTATAGAGCGGACGGATAGTCTGCCAATAGCAATCGGCAAGAAGCCAGCTCGGTCCACGGAAGAGAGGGTTTACACCATAGGCAAAACTCTCTATATCGACGGATGATAGCTCTATGCCCAATTTAGGCTCTTCCGTCTTGAAGTTTCTGCCCGTGATAGGACAGACACCCGTGCGGCGAAGCTGAGTGAGATAGGAGGCAAGGTCTTCGCAATACTCCATCAGATCATCCGATGCAGCCTGCAATTTGCTGCCATCATATCTGCCCAACGTAGCAGAGGAATCTTTCAGCCGGGTAAGGAAACAGACCTGATAAGTAATCAGGGCTTGCTTATCCGATTTCAACTCTCCGGAGTTTACTACACGATAGAGCATACAGGGAGAATGAATGATATTGGCGTTTCGGGAAAAGATATTTTCCTCGTCAATATCACGAATGCGAAAGAAACTCTGATCCTCCAGCTTCTTGCTTGTCGGGTCGTGAGACAAGGGCTTATATATCGTAGCCCAATGTTCCAAAACATTTGATATTGTCATAATTCAAAGGGTTATTAACACATTATTAACTGATAGCGTACAGAAATTGAGAGATATTGGCACATTACATGCCCATTACCGGGTCTGCAGGTTTCTGCGGAATCCAGTCGTCATTATCATCTTCTTTCTTCTTGTCATCTTCCGGAGCAGCCTCTTCCTTGTTGTCCTCCTCTTCTTCCTTCATCAAGTCTTTCAGCTTTACATTGAAGTGCCTTTCGGTTTTATCGGCTACAATCTTCTGCATCACTCTTGCCCAGGGTGCCCCATTGCAGGTACTCTCGTTTTCGAGAATACTTACGAGCTGCACACCACAATAGATGGCGGCAAGATAATTAGCGAGATGAAGAGGGTTCTGAAAATCGAGTATGACGGTATCTACCATCGTGGCCAAGAATATCGCAAGAATGAGGACGGAGAAATCTTTCACCATCTTTGCCATTTTCTTAGATTTCAGTTTCCCGTCGATTTTGCATCGAGGGTCTTTCTTGATAGCCTCACGATAGCGAGAATAGATGCGGCAGTTGCAGCGCCATGCCGTGTAGCAGTCGCAGACAAGAGCGAAGAAGCATACGGCAATGTAGTTAAGAGATGGTTCCAGTGTGCACCACACTAAGCCGATAATGGCTGCAAGAAACCTGGTAAGGGTTGGAATTAAACTTTGCATTTCTTTTTTCTTTTTAATGTTATCCTATGTTTTTTAATACTATGCAAAGGTAGAATATTTTTGCCCTACGATGGGGACAAAAAAACTTTTGTCCCAACCATTTAGGGGCGATTTCGTAATTTTGTGGGCAGATAAAGAAATTAAAAAGGCGCAAAATGATAAACGAGCAATTACAGAAAAAGATAGAGCAGTCTATCCGTCTCCTGCAAAGCGTACAGAAAAGGTACGATGGAGATATAGAACTGGCTTATTCGGGCGGTAAAGATAGTGATGTGATTCTTCAACTCGCTAAGGAAGCCGGTATCAAGTATCGGGCGATATACAAGAACACCACCATCGACCCACCGGGCACTATCGCCCACGTGAAGGAGATGGGTGCGGAAATTATCAGACCTAAAGAGAATTTCTTTCAGCTTGTCGCAAAGAAAGGGTTCCCTAATCGCTTCAGTCGTTTCTGCTGTGAGGTTCTGAAGGAATATAAAATCCTCGATAAAACCGTTATCGGTGTGCGCAAAGAAGAAAGCAGAGCAAGAAAGGAAAGATATAATGAGCCTACCGAGTGCCGATATTTTGGTGCAAAGAAAGAAGAGAACCATGTGGAGCAGATTTACCCTATCTTAGAGTGGACTAATGAAGACGTAAGGGATTTCATTCTCGACAGAGGATTGAAGCTGGCACCAGTATATTATGATACGGGGGGCAAATCGACGTTACCCGAAGACTCGGCTGCATGTGCTGCCCCCTTGCTTCAAGACACAAGCGCCTTATCGAGTTTCAAAAGCATCCCCGCATAGCCAAGGCTTATCTGCGTGCCGGACAGAAATTTTTAGATACACATCCTGACTCGCCAGCAGTAAGCAGATACGATAACGTTTACGAATGGTTTACGCGTGATGTATTCTATGCCAACAATAAAGATTGGGAAAAGGCGAACGGCACGCTATTCGGTAAACCTGATTTCAAGAAGTTCCTAGAAGGTCAGTTTGGTATTGATTTAACATTGTAACACATAACATTTTAGATAATGAGTCAACTTACGCAGAATACCCTACAAAGAATAGACAAGTGGCTATCAAATGGGCTGAGCATCGACACGATGTTTCCGAAACTGGAACAGAAGTATCGGATGCAGCTCTGCTACGAGTTCTATAAACGCTGGGTACAGAACAACGATATAGACCCCAAGACTACCTGCCGCAACATAGCAAGGCGCGACTATGCGCTGTTTATGGAGCAGGCAGGCAGAGGTGTGAAGGAAGCACAAGAAATGGTAATGGCGCTGCATATTGATATTGACGAAGAAGGCAATATCAGACCTCGTACCATTACCGAGCTGACAAATGATGTGGCAGTCTGCAACCACATCATCCGCTTCTTTATGACCGACGAAAGCCCACGCCACAAGGCGATGTATCTTAATTCTGCTGAGTGGCTTATCCGTACAGGCAAGCAGCAGAACAACGACCGTGCGGTGGATAAGGGTATGCAGGCATTGGCTAACGTTTATGGCAACTTCCTGGAAGAGAAGGATGCTACTGAGGAAATGCCGGATATGAGCCGCATAGCTATCACGCAGGATGTAAGCATCGTGAAGCGTGACAGGGTGAACTATACTGACGAGTACAAGAAGAAGATGGCTCGCAAGTATGGTCTTACCGCAAAGGATATGCAGGATATTGCCGAAGAGGAAAGCCTGCAGGAGCATAATGAAAAGGTACCTGACTATATGGAGTATATGGAAGAGGTGCTGGATGATCGTGCTGAGAAGAAGGAAGGTAAAATGGAAATTCCGGAAGAAGAAGGTGATACTGAAAAGGAAGGAGGCGATGATGAGTAAGCGCAAAGGTGATCATCACTATCACAACAAGGTTCCTCCCTTCACACCAGACCCTGAGCATTACACCCGAAAGCAACATACCTGGAAGGCGAAGGTGACATACGAAACAGAAGATGCCGCCTGGGAGCTTCTGAACCAAAGACCGGAATTGAAGGCGCAAGGGTATGTGGCGTATCAGTGCAAGACTTGCCAGAAATGGCATGTGGGGAGGGTGAAGGAGAAATGAGAAATGAGAAATTATATCAAAATATGGCAAAAGACTGGGTAGGCGGCAATGCTGCCGTATTTAAGACATTGGGTGCAAGCAACCACAAAAATGGTGAGCGCCAAAAAGAAGACTACTACGCCACGGAACCTGCTGCTACGGAATGGCTATGCAAGATAGAACAGTTTACCGGGGGGGTAATTTTGGAACCCTCTTGTGGCGAAGGGCATATTAGCGAAGTGTTGAAAGCTCACGGCTACGATGTAGTCAGTCGTGATTTGATAGATAGAGGTTATGGCGAGGTAGCCGATTTTCTATCTATCGACAACTTAGAATGGAACGGAGATATTGTCACCAATCCACCCTACCGATATGCCTTGGATTTCGTGGAAAAGGCTTTGCAGATTATTCCGGAAGGAAGAAAGGTTGCTATGTTCCTGAAACTTACTTTTCTTGAAGGGAAAGGAAGACGCAGGTTATTTCAAACGCAGCCACCATGCAGGGTATGGGTAAGCAGTTCACGACTGAAATGTGCTGCCAATGGCGATTTCGATGCAACGATTGGTAGCGCCGCAGCTTATGCCTGGTTTATTTGGGAAAAAGGATATAAAGGAGAAACTATTCTAAAATGGTTTAATTGATAAAAATAGAGTTATAGAGGATGGAATTAAATAAGATATATAATGAGGATTGCCTGAAAGAAATGGAAAAGATTCCAAACGCAAGCGTGGATTGCATTATCTGCGATTTGCCGTATGGTACGACTGCTTGCAAATGGGACTCTATAATACCATTTGAGCCTCTTTGGGAACAATACCATCGTGTCCTCAAAACGGGGGGGTAGTTCTCTTATTTGGCAGCGAGCCATTTAGTACGTCTATCCGTACAAGCAACTTCAAAGAATGGAGATATGATTGGATATGGAAAAAGAATACTTCAGCGGGTTTTATTCATGCCAAGAATAGGCCTATGAAAAATTACGAGATAATATCCGCATTCTGTTGTTTCGGAATGGGGCATAAGAGTACAATGGGAGATAGACGTATGCCGTACAATCCACAAGGTTTGCGACCATGCCACAAGGTTGAACATAATGCAATGAATAAATTCGGTAGAGTTTTGGGCAAAAGACCTTCTCAAAAAAATACCATCGTAACGGAATGGGAAAACTATCCTACGTCCATTCTTGAGTTCAATGTGGAGTCTAACTCCTTCCACCCTACTCAGAAGCCAGTCGCTCTTATCCAGTATCTCATCCGTACATACTCCAACGAGGGCGACACTATCTTAGACAACTGCATGGGCAGCGGCACTACTGCCATCGCCTGTATCAGAGAAAAGAGAAACTTTATCGGGTTTGAGCTGAACAAAGAATATTACGACAAGGCTTGCAAACGCATTAAGCTCGAAATGGCGCAGCCGAGCCTATTCTAAAACATATAATTGCAATGGAATTAAATAAGATTTATAATGAGGATTGCCTGATAGGAATGGAAAAGATTCCAAACGCAAGCGTGGATTGCATTATCTGCGATTTGCCTTATGGCGTTCTCAACAAACAGAGTGAAGGTGGTGGCTGGGATAGCATTATCCCGCTTGAGCCATTATGGAAGGAATATCTGCGCATAACGAAACCGGATGCAGCGATTATTCTTTTCTGCCAGGGCATGTTTACCGTGCAACTTATGATGTCGCAGCCGAAACTCTGGAAATATAATCTTATTTGGAGCAAGCAGCGGGTGACAGGCTTTCTGAATGCCAACAAGATGCCTCTGCGCTCGCATGAGGATATTGCAGTATTCTATCGAAAACAACCTATCTACAATCCTCAAATGGTAAAATGCGCGCCAAACCAACGGAATCATCGAAGGGGCGATGGTTCGCACAGTTTGAAGCGAGGCTGTTATGGCGATTATAAAGAAGTGCCTACCATCGTATCTGATGAGAAATTCCCAAGGAGCATTATCTGCTTCGACAAAGAGCATTCCGCCGATACCTTCCACCCTACGCAAAAGCCAGTCGCCCTTATCCAGTATCTTATCCGTACATACTCCAACGAGGGCGACACTATCTTAGACAACTGCATGGGCAGCCGCACTACTGCCATCGCAGCAATCCGTGAAAAACGCAACTTTATCGGCTTTGAACTGAACAAAGAATATTACGACAAGGCTTGCAAACGCATTCAGCTCGAAATGGCGCAGCCTTCTCTGTTTTGAAATCAACATACATTCAGGATAACAATTTTACTATTATGCAGCAACCACATCAGATATACTTAACACGATTTCAGCAGCAATCACTATATATGGGTGCGCGAGACGAGAGAGATATTGCAGCACGACGCACGGGTAAAACCGATGGTCTCGTGGCACCCTATGTATGGATGACCAGCAACTCCATGCCGGGTATGCTGGGCGCATGGGTAGCCGTATCACGACAACAGGGTTTCTCCAAAACCATACCGGGTACCATGGCGGCAATGGAGCGAATGTTCGGTTTTCAGATAGGCATTCACATGGGTTGGGGGCGACCACCCAAGCATGTGCGCCCTTCTATCTTCAAACCGAAAAGCTATGAAAATATCATCTGGTTTGCCAATGGTGCCCAATGGGCATTGATTTCTCTCTCTCAGACGGCAAGTGCCAATAGTTACACTTTTAGTGCATGTGTGGGGGATGAGTGCAGGTTCTTCCCGAAAAAGAAGGTGGATGAGGAGCTGATGCCGGCATTATCAGGACAGACACACCCGCTGGGTGACATCAACTTTTCAGACTATAACCCACTCTACCGCTCTACCCGTTTCGTGAGTGATGCCTCGCTCACGGCAAAAGGCTCATGGCTGGAGCGTGAGGACGAAAAGTTAGACTTGGAAATAGAGACGGGTAAGTTTAAGGGCAAGACCTACCGATGGGTGCAGGGCGAGCTGGAAGACTATGCCGACAAGGTAATCAGATATAACGACCTGCTCTATAATGCCAAGAAGACGGGGCACACGCCTCACGTAGTACCCGCAGAGGTAAAGACGATGATCCGTGCCGTGGCACTGAAAATGCTGAAGCATGAAGGTATGTTCCGTATTCTGCCTAACCATGGTAAGAAAATCACCAAGAACATGGTGGATATGGCAGTAAACTACAAGTTGGTTACTGCCGAGGATGCTGAACTCATCTACGATTACGAATATCTGCTGACACCGGAAGAGGATTTCGAGATGCAGATGTTCCTGCGCTCAAAGAAGTTCCAGGATGAGTATCTCAGAGAACTGAGGCGCTCGGCTTTCGTGGTACGCAGAGCTTCCACCCTTGAGAACGTGGACGTTCTGGGTGAGGAGTATATCCGTCAGATGAAGCGAGATCTTCCACCCTACACCTTCATGGTCAGCATACTAAACGTGAAAATCAAGAAATCGAATGATGGTTTCTATTCCAATTTGGATATAGATCACGTCCATGGGTATATCAATGACAGTGGAATAGACCCGCTCACGATGGCCAACTGGAGCACTCAGAAGGCTACGGGCATCATCGACGGCAAGAAGATTACGTCAGAAAGTTATCAGCCGGACTTGAAAGAACTGTCCGAGAGAAACGACTGCCGTATGGATGCCGACTGCGTGAACGACCTTCCTCTCTATCTCGCATTTGACTATAACGCCAACATCAATACATTGGTGGTAGGTCAGGTATATCAGCGCGACGGAGTAGAGGCAGTGAATGTTATCAAGAGCTTCTATGTGAAGAACGAGCGCAAGCTGAGGGAGTTGGTAGATGATTTCTCTCGCTATTATGCGCCCAAGAGAGCCGTAAACCGTGATGTGGTTTACTTCTATGACGCTACGGCAAAACAGGGTGCCTCGTATGCGTTGACCGATGAGCGATTCTATCAGGCAGTGATTAAAGAGTTGGAGCGCAATGGTTGGAATGTGACGGCCATAGATATGGGTGTGCCGGAGAAGCATGAGGTGAAGCACCGCATCATCAATAATGGTCTTGCCGGCATAGAATATCCAGCCATCCGCATCAATCAGCTTAACAATCCAGACCTGATTATTGCCATGCAGCTTTGCGAGGTAAGTATCGGCTATCAGGGATTCCGAAAGGATAAGAGTCAAGAGAAGAAGCCGGAAACGGAAGAAAATCTGCCATTGCAGCAAAGAACTGACTTTACCGATGCCTTTGACTCTCTATATTTGGGATGCAAATTCTGGCGAGGCAATATCGGTTGGTTCGTACTGCCGGACGGAAGGAACGTTTAAGAAGGTAAAAAACGAGGGGCGGGTGTCATCGCGACAACCGCCCCTCTTCCTCAAAATAATGAAATTGGTATTATCAATCGGTATATTTCAATACATGAGAACTTATGAAGAAAAACAAAGATTCCCGCGTTTCACAACGAAGGAGTTCCTTAGATTCAATTTAACAATAAGATTAAGACTACTATAAATAAAAACATTAAATAGATATTATAAAACACTACAAGACTATTTCTGTTATTTCTTGTCTGCAAAGGTAGTAAATTGTTCTTTATTGGTAAGGACAAAGAATTTTAAGAGAGTTCCTTTACCAGCAACAGCAGATCGTTTTCGCTCGATGCCTTTACATGATAGCCAAGGCGTTTATACCATTCGAGAACGAAAACCTCGGTATCTTTATCGTTCCACTCCAGTTGCACTGATTTGCAGCCAAGTTTCTTGGCTTCCCGCTCTGCGGTCTCCATCAGGAGGCGAGCCGTTCCCCGCTTGCGGTATTTTTCATCTACCCAAAGGTTGTAGATAGCGCAATCGGCATACTGGTAATACTCATCCTTGTATGGTCCAGGCTTTGGTATCTCCACCTGTACGGTGCCGTGATTGATTTCATCCACGATAATAATCTTTTGGGATGACTCCCAATTTTGAATTTGTATCATCATATCTTTTCTATAAATTATAGAGACTACTTGCTAATCACATAAACACCATAGGCAAATCTTCTTTCATTTCTACCTTTAAGCCATGACTATCCATAAGCTGCAGACAAACGGACTCTGTAAGATTTTGCCAGTCGATATGATCCTCGTCCTCGTCAGTTAATGGAATAGGTAAGGAATCTTTGATCTTCATAAACAGGTCTTGTACTCGCTCCGTCCTCTTACTTAGATAAGCCTTATAATCGAAATACCCAAATACGAGACCTTCCTGGAAACCATCAGAACTGCAATAAGGTGTTCTAACACGCGTCCATCTTAACATAGGGAAAAGAGAAGATTCTACTGCCAAGAGAGCATGGAAACGCTCTAAAGCTATTGCTTTTGCCTTGTCGCGATTGAGAGCTTTCAGATAAAATGAAAAACAATCATCTGCACCTTCTCTAAGCGTAAAACTTACCGCATCGAAATACCTATCAGACTTGCATAAATCGTTAACAAGAACGCTCTTGACTTTTGAGGATTTACTTATAAAAACATCAATTCCGTACCAGTTTTCCTCTCGAAGCTGCTCCTCGTCATCAATATTATATCGTTCAATAGCCCTATCATAGGCTTTGTTAACAAACGAATTTGCTTTCTGTTTATCAGAAAACACTCCATCGACGTGGTAATCGCTATACTTACCCGATGTTACCACATAAGCGATTTTAGGCTCATCAAGAGGAGCCACAAATAGGGCATAGAGGGAGGTTGCAGGAACCCGATTTAAGTTAACGATATACTCTACATCATATAACCCAGGATGACCTGCAGCAAACTCTCTGCTCATCTCAGGAGTTCCTTCGTATAAGGGAATACCATTCATCTCGAAACCGAAATGATCAAACACCTTTGGTCCATATTTATCCATAGCGAACAATACTGGTCTCTCTTGTTCACCTTTTACGTCTTCGAGGTACTTTCCCTTTGCCCATTCTATTGCCTTGTAGAAATCTTCATCGAGATACATATAGCCGAAGTAATTATCTCGGAAATATTCTTTTCCTTCTTCAGACAAGGTTTGCGCCTTGAAATCGAAGAATTGTTCTTGGTCCATGTAGTTCTCATACAAATCCTGCAAACCATCTACGATAAAGAGTGACACCTCTTCTGTACAAACGATAAACGGCTTACTGAAATCGATGTTGAAATCCTCATCGGTAATAGGGTGCCAAAGGGATTTCACCTTTTCTTGTTTTGTATATAAACTCATAATCTTTATATCTATTTAAAATCATTAAAATGCGTCTTTCATATCGCATCTTTTCTAAGATTGTCATAAAAATCCTTTGGGCACATGCAGTCCCAGAAGTTATCTGCTGGCTCATTGTATCTGTTGCCAAAGAAATCACAGGCGCAGTTTACACTTGTCTGGTTGAAAGCGATTGCCTCTATATCATTTGTGCTGTGAGTCTTAATAAAGGCACTCAGTTTTTCGTATTGTTGTGGATATATGCCTCCACATTCATCAGCGACAACCTTTAAGCATTCAAGGTAAACTGGTATATCCTCGCCCAAGACCTTTGCGAAATCAAAGGTAGATCTGAACACCATCATTTCCTCATAAGTTAAGCGGAAATCTTTCTGTAGGTCCTCGATCTCCTTTCTGGATGAAGCATAGATCCATCGACTTACATATTCACCTTTTGCCTGTTTTTCCTTCACCCATTCCAAATCCAGCGGTTTTCCATCAGCTCCTACCGGTACGTAAGATGGAAGGTATTTCTTTTCCAGGTACATCCAGAGGTGAGGCATTCCACCCCAAGCGTTGGGAACCTCTACAGCGAGTTTCCAGCACTTCTTTTTCTTCATTTTAACGTATATCTCAAACATGGTCTATTTAAAATCTTCAAAATGCGTCCTTAATATCACACCCGGCTACTGCTTTGTATTCTGCCTTGAGGAAATCAATCTCATATTTCAGGCGCTTTACTTCCTCGGTAGGCTGATGATTCTCCACACGCTCCTTCCAGTTGCGATAGGCGTAATAGAACTTATTGCACAAGTTCAAATCCTCATCGGTGTACTTATCAGTATGCAGGGGCGAAGCTCGCCTTACCTCGTTCAGCTTGCCATTCTCCGTGAGCACTATCAATCCGGCATAACTCGGAAGGAGGGGAAGTACTTTTTCTCTAAGGTACCATGGTACGCAATAATAGAAGTAGTTTGGGCGGCGATGCTTTTCATCCCCATTCTTCAGCAATTCATGTTTCTGCCACTTATGCTTAAAATCGTTCTTGAAATCAGCAAGGGAGATTTTGCATTCCACCTCATGCCAATATCCGCTTCGAGTCTTGATGAGCATATCACTCTCCCAGTCGAACACGTAAAGGTTTTCTACGATATACGTATGGTTCGATTTCCAGCCGCGCAAATACTGCTGAAGAAGCAGCTCTGATACCTGCTCCTTAGTAAGGAGCGGTGCTTGCTTACTCTTCGTTCCCATCTATCTTTTTCATTTGTCCGTCCTTGAACTCATAACCGATTTCACGCAGTTTAGATTCCAGCATCTTGACTTGAGCAAGGGATGCCAGGCGGATTTCTACACCATCAAAGTTATTAGAAGCGAGACAGGGAGCGATAATGTTGGCAAAGCCTTTTGACTGCTCGCTATGCGCGGCATCTACATTATCATCGCCCACTTGAAGCGTATCGCAAACGTCAGCACTCTGCAATGAGAAGTGAAAGGTAACAATCCTGTTCTCACGCCATAGATTACTCTTTACACAGATAAGATCTTTATCCTTCGTGTTGTACTCTCCGTGTGTCAAGAGATAAATCATACCTTCCTGCAAGTCTTCCGGACGAATAACTATAGTACCAATATTCTCTCCATACTCACAAGGCTTAACGCGATACTTACAGTTCTCTGTATCAATATCGCAAGCCTCCGGGTCGAAATCTCGCCAATCAGGTTCCTCCAATGGGCGATATTCCACCGGCTTCCCCTCCTTGATGGCTTGCAGCACCTGCAGCAAGCCATCAACATCAAACAAATAATTCTTTTTCATAATTATTCTTCATTACTTTTTACGCTTCGCCACGAGACAGCTAAATTATAATTGTTACACCAAGTGTTATATCCGAGAGTATCAAGATAAAGCTTTACTTTATCTCGTTCTTCGTAACTTTCGAGAGTTACAACAACATCATGCTCTGACTTATCGCAAGCGAAACAGATGAGCGATTCTATCATTTCGAGCTGGTCTTTATACGTCTCCTTAATGGCGTTAATGGTTCGTCTTCTTGCCTCTTCTGCTGTTGTCATAATCTATGGCTTTATGATTCTTACTTATGAATACGGACGAGTCTTGGGATGAGCTTCTCGTAGCTTTTATATTGTGGTTCTACGTGGCTGACATCCAGATTCGCATCACGCATAGTGTTTATTTCATTCAGGTAATAAGAACCCATGAAGTAATGAGTGAAACCTATGTAGAGGACAGAGCTTTCGTTATCATAACCAGCAAGAAAACCGAAATTTCCTTGCCGCTTACCAGAAATAATCAGGACATCACGACCGTGATAGAGATGATAAATCTCCTTAACCGTCAACCCGGAAACATCTTCCCACTGGGAATCAGCAGATGTAGGCATATTCTTCTGTCCTGCCCTCTCCTCGATAGGCTCTACTTTCATTTCGATACGCAATCCTAATTCCTCATGCTCTCTTTTGGTTTTTAGACCGCTGAGCTTTGCCTTTCTCCATTTATCAGCCCAAGAAAGGAGCCAGAAGCCTACGAAAAAGCCAGTCATTACTACAATGGTTGCCCACAGACAACAATCATATATCTCCTGCGATATAACATAAGGATTGGTGCAGGCATTCTTTAACTTGCCGAGACCATAAATAAGGATAACGGCAAGGATTGGTATCAATGCTGCCAACAAATTGATACCGATAAGCTGAGCGTAATATTTTAATTTACTTTTCATCATTTTCTTTTTGTTTTGAATTATAAATCTTTTTTTATTTCATCAAGATTTCTGACACACAAATCTCGATAAACACCTTCAAAAGTTTCTGCCTGTTTATACATGCTGTCCTTTACCATAAAACGGCAATCAAAAACGCGTGCCAGGGTTTTAACCGCAACAATAAAACCGACAAACTCGTTGGGATCATATCTATCTTTCTTGATAGGAGATTGAGCACCGATACGTATCTCGTCCGCAGTCTCGTATGTTTTCTTGATTACTTCCGATGCAGTATGAATACTTGTTATCGGCTCTAGAGATACAAAGGTCTTAATCTTGTATTCATCGTGCAACTTGCGTAAAGCTTCGATGCGCTTCTCTGTAGAAGGAGCATTAGGCTCCAGCTCATCTTTACCGGTGATAGTGAAACCGATGGTGAGGAGTGCATGATGATTTTGACAACAGATAAGTTTTGGATATTCTTCAAGAAGGAGCTTCCAGCTATCTTCCTTTAACCACGCTACATTCTTAGTCAACAGCGTTACAGGAATGCCATATCCGAGAAGTTTTTTTGCCGCGACAAATGTATAATGCTGCGCATTCTCGTCAGTATCGAGCGGGTCACATGTAAACGACATGAATACGCCTCCGTCTTCTATCAGACGAAAGATACCAATCCTTCTTGTATCATTGTATATCAAAGAAAGAATAGCTACATTGGTGCAATTCTCGATAACTCCGTATGGTATCGGATCGTGCGCAGTGAGTTTTTTGCGTTCCAAGAAATAATTAATTTGTCTGTCGCGCGACTTGACGATAGGTGCTGCCAGTTCCGGCTTATCACCAAAAACGTGGCTCAATACCCCTCTGCGGTTATAACAATATGTGCAGCCATTAGAGCAACCATGGTATAGATTGATTGCCCACTTAGCATATTCACCAGCCGCACCCTGCGGCTGGTAAATCAATGCTCCCTTTACAGGAGTTTCTTTCGTTTCTGTTTCCATACACTATTCTTCCTTATCTTCTGCCTTTTCTATGAGAAATCCGATGCCAGCGTGGATATTACCCAGCTTATACCACTTCTGACTGAGAGTCATCACATAGCTACTGAAGGCATTATCTTCAATATCCAGCTCGAAAATCTCATCAGTATCAGGCTCACCGTGTCTTATATAACCTTTACCTGGGGTATAAATGAGACGATAGTAAACGCCATCTTTACAGAGATACAGACCGCTATTCTTACAATCAGAACTCCACCATTTCGGCTTACTTACATAGCAAAGCATTACATCACCATCGTAAATAGGAATATATGATTTCTTGCCATTATTCTCGCCTACGTAATCTTTGGCATCAACATTATCTACCTGGCGGGCGGTAGCCGTTAGCGTATAGCCGTTCTTTATCATTTCGGCTATATCAAGATATGCAACCTGCCATTGCAAATTAAACTCCTGCGAAAAACGCTCAACGCCTCTTTTAAAGAACGCAAGGATATTTGGCTTTCTATCCTCGCCAATGGCTGCGGTATCTTCGATGAGAGAGTTGAAGACTTGAATCTTGCTAGCTTCCAACGCCATTTTTATCATGGAATAAAGATACTCGTCCTTCTTATCTTTGATACTCCAATACTGACCCGAAGCTATCTTACGCAAATCACCGTACATATCCATCGCTTCACGCTCCTGAATATTATGCAGATGACAGACAAACTTATATTGGTCGGGATAAACGCATTCCACCATATTGCTAAACTCTAGCATATTTTTGATGATGCTTACATAATCATTTGTTTCCATACGCTATTTTTCTTTATTTTCTAAATCCTCACTCTGTTCAAAGTTCTTATTCCAACAGATAATGGTACCTTTTTCGGGTACTCTACACACGAACCCTGGGCAGCACCAGCAATCGGTTGAATCTGTTCTAACAGGGCAGTGGCTCTCTTCATCCTTTTCTCCGTGAGGACAAGAAATGTTCTTGGGATACTCCGTAGCTACGACTTTCACCTTTTCATAAATAAAACGAAGTCTGCAATGTAAGTCGTCGATTTCCTCATGCAGTCTGCTATTCGTTTTTTCCAAATCGTAGTTACGGCTGCACATCTGATGATAATAAGTAGCATTACCCACCACCACCCGTTCATACTGCTTACGGAAGCGATGGTTGGTGTACTTACGGAAGAACTTAGACTTACTGCCCGATTCAATGATAAGATCAAAGATAAAGCCTGCAATCTTCTCCTTTACCTGTTCTATATTTATCTTCATACGCTACTTTTCGTTATCACTATTAATAAGATCCTCATATTCACCAATCGTGATTTCCTTGAAATCAGGATTGCGCTTCTCGGCTCGAATGCGATCATCAAAGAAGGCAAAGTAACGGTCATTGCAGCGGAGAAGCTGAGTGATAGAGAAAGAACTACCTTGAGGAACCCCTACATCCAGATCCTTCAGTTCCAGATCCTTCAGTATATCAAAATGGCAGGTAACAGCTTTGTAGGAGGCAAGTACGGCGGCAACAGCTTTACCCTGCTTGGATCGCTTGTTAGGCGCTACGGCTACATAATAGCCATCCTCCAGCATCTTGCTATCACGTTTCTTCCATACCTTTTTATCCAGCGTTTCGTATCGCTCTGAAGGAATCCAGATAGCGGTTATATTGTACTTTCGCAGCAGATGGCGGTTAGGCTGATAACCTTGCCACTTTTCAAACTCGAAGCCTACAGCTTCTTCCACTCTTTTCATGTAGGCTTGATACTCTTTTTCTTCAGCATCGAGAATACCCTTAATGTATTCGTAAACCTTTGTTCCTTGTTTTGCTTCGTATAACATGCGCTATTTCTCCTTTTCTTCCTGTTTGGTTTCTTCTTTCTTATCCTCCACATATTTCTTGCCGCAGAAAGGGCAATACTCGGGGAGGATATTTACCTGGTTCCATTTTTCACAGAAAGAACCATCCTTCTTCTGCTTATGGAATAGACCATAAATGTTCACCATCGCAATGCCCGATGGAACACCGATACTTGTATCAAGACAACCACTCTCGTTGGTCTTCGCCTTAACCAATTTCTCAACTCTGCTAATACAATTACATGCCATAATCTTTAATATTTTTATTTGTTTTAATATCTATCAACTAATCTTTTTTGTGGAAGAAACCAAATGAACCCGAGTTATATTTATCGCTCAAATCCTTAACAAGGAAATGAGTATGGCCATCCTCTTCCACTCTTATTTCATTATATCCACGACGCTGGTACCAGGCTAATACCCAAGGTTCGCTTTCTCGGTCATCCCAACGCAATCCGACAGTAAAACAGTTATACATTACACACACTACCTCGGCTTCTTGCATCATTTTTCGAGCGACACCAGCCTTCCTTGCACAATCATCTACGTAGAGTGACCAAATGAAGGCATCGCAATCTTTCCAGAACGGATCACTTTCTTTCACTTGTTGTTTTGGTATATCAAGATGCAAAGAGCCATAAACCTCAGACTTCAGTATTTCAGATAATAAACATCTGCGAACGTGGTACCAATCTTGCATCTGACATGAAAGTTTGACAAAAGAGTAGATCTTGGCATTACTGGCATGCTCGCACTCATCGCCTTCCTGCTCATCAGCTTTGGATTCCTCTTTGTCCATTTGACGGATTTTCGCTATCGTCCAATCAATCAGGCTAGGGTATATCAAAAAGGAAGCGGCTATGCTCGAAAGAACCCAATACGTAACTAACATCCTATTAGAGGGGAACAGTTCTGAATATAGTTTCTCACAAAGAACTGTATTAGAAGCTAACGCCAATATGCCATAAAAGACCAGCGTTACCATAATCACTGCAAAAACTGGTACCACAGCGATACCCACTTGTTTCAAAAATCTTAATGCTTTCATTTCTTTCTTCTCCTATTACGTTTCTTCTGTTGCAAATACTGCCCGAAGTCTTTTGGAGTAGGAATCATCATTTCCATTAGCTCCGGATGCTTATAAATACCCAGAGGATAATCTCTATAATTTATTTCCATACGCTTATCTGTTTAAATGATTATCACAAACCAAATCACATGACGTTTCGCCTTGCGAATCGATGCACCAGCCTTGACCGTAGGCATCTTCGTTATCAAACCAGAAGCAGTTACCGCAACATTTCTTTTCTTTCTTTACCATACGCTATTTATTTAAACCTGATAACGAACATATTCTTTTTTAACCACGCATCAGGGCACATGCCCTTCTTCGGTTTATCTACAGTTATCTCATCGATTTCCTTCTCGATATACGGTTGGTTATCTTTCGGATAACCGAGGAGGAAATGAACATGAGTGAAAGGCTCTAATACTTCCTTGCGGTAAATTCTATCTACCGGACTGTCCGAAGTGTGCTTGAGTCCTCCGGTAAGGTAGCCTTGCACTAAAAGACCTCTATCGGAAGCACGATGATATTTGGCTACGCCAGCTATCACGGCTGACCTATTCGGTATATCCTTTCTTAACAGACGAATCGTCCAGAATACAGAGCATTCCCGATACTCCTCTGTCTTCTCTCCGCTAGCTATTTTCTGGTACCACTCATCAGTAAGATGAATAGTTAATACTTTCTTTTCTGCCATATAGTTTACTTTTTAATTAGTTCATACACTTTCTCTAGCACATCTGTTGGTAGCGTGCTAAGACGGCAATTTCTTATATAGCTGATGATGACATCACGCTTATGTTCCTCCTCTATCTCGGCAATCATCTGTTCTGTAGCTCTCAAAATAGAGCTGACATAAATTCCGCAGTCTCCTGCTTCAAAGCCATCCTTCTTGCGATACTTGCGGCCTTCAACTATGATGAAGTTCTTAGTCAGTCTCTCTACCTTGCAGACAGTTCTATCTTGAAATCTGCGGTATAGGATAACCTTGTCTCCTACCTTAATATCTTCTAGATTTTCCATACTCAAAACGCTTTACTTAATTCCTTAGACGATTTCTTCCTCTCAGCAGCTCTACCTCGAATTTCTCTGAGAGTTGGCTTGAAGTCTGACTTATGGCAACCACACTGCCCAACACGAAACCAATAGTCTATCTTTCTGAGATTGACAGGCTTGGCGTTTTGCGAGAAACTATACTTCTTCATTCTTCCACCTCCTCCCAGTCAGTTGCTGATTTATCTCTCGTACCCTTAAATTTACTATAAGGATTCGCTACAATTCCATGAGTTATATGACTTTGATACATAAGGGCTTTGTTTTTAATGAAAACATATAGACCTTCTGTCCAAATTTTTCTTCTCACTTTCTTCCCTTCCTTCATTCTTCTCAGAGCCTCCGAGAAGTCAAATGTTTACTTGCTCATAGTTAATTATCATCTAATAGTTTATCTAAACTTAACACAAGATTTTTTTGCCAATCATGTAAAATACCTATAGATGGTATTATAAATCTCATGAAGAACCCTGCAATTCTATAGAAAATACAAGATACTAAGAAGAATGGTATTGCCACCACCATAAAGAAAATTACAATGGGAAATATAATATTTACAGTTACTTTCTTCATTTTTCACCTTCCTTTCTACTGCAAGTTCTTGCCTCACAAGGAGGGCTAAAAGATGCCATAAATTGACTTTCCAATGCTTTTGCTTTTTCAAGTGTATCAGCATACCCAAAGCGTTCATTATATGTGACTAAATAAACTTGCTTTATCATTTTTCACCTTCCTTTCTGTCGTATATTGAGCCACAGACCACACAGCCCTTGCTTAAAGCAGGGAGTTTGAATATAAATGTATTTTCTCCAATGTAAGAAGCCGCAAATTCACTATTGGCATATCCTACTTCATACATAGGAAATCTTTTTTCTGCCAGAAGGTCTCCCTCGAAGATGTCATTTTCATCCTCATCTTTCAGCCCCGTGAACTGGCAGACGGAAGAAGGGTCAACACCAACAATACTATAATCGCTCATACTGCTAAAGCTATCTACTATGTAGGCTCTTTCCTTTATCCCAGCAGTACTTCTGACTAGGCTGCCCGAAACCCATTCTCCATTATCAAGACGTTTAGCCTTGAACTTTATGTCTTCTAATTTCATATCTATTTTGCTTTAACGTTATACACTCCATCAATGGTCTCTACTTCATAACAATCGGGACAATAGTGTTTACCATCTATCATTTCCCAATCAGAGTAGTCACCAATATCGACTTCTTTGTTGCTGAATAGTGCAGAGCAAGTATCTGTACCGCAAAATACTTCTCCGCATCTATCGCAAACAATCTGATACATTGTAATCGGTCTAAACATACTTACTCTCTATAAGAATCATATATCTCCAAGGTAGGAATATTGCCTACCTCTTCAATAACTAGATTGCACCCACAAGCCTGCTTAAATTCTAGTAGCTCTTCAAAACTGTCAATCTCGATTGTGTGAAACCAAGTACGCTTGACTTCTTTTGACTTTATTTTGTCTGCAAATTTTGCTGGCTTATTGTCAGTTCCTAGTAATTCTCCAAGCAAGTCTTTAGAGTATTCATCAAAACCGCTTGATGTTATCAATTTGAATTTCAGACTTACTCCTTTCCATTTAATAATTCTGCTTCCGTAATACACTCTCTGGGCACATAAGCCCAAAAGTTTGGTTTTACAGGGAAACATAAATTAGTCACCCAGCATCTATTGTTGTACTCAACAATTTCGTAATGCACATCTGAACCTATATTATATTGTGCTATTACCAAACTATTGTCTTCTGGTCTAACATCTATCTCCTTAGGATAATCTTTATGCAAGAAGAACTTTTTAAGTTTATCTTTCAACGATGGAATATATTGCGCAGTAAGACCGTTCCATAATAAGGTAAAAGAGTTCAATTTCCATTCCTTCACTACATATTTGCTGTCTATGTTCCAATCACCATACATGTAAGTATATCCTGCTTTATAGAAATCATCATAGATTTTTCTACAAACGCAAAGTCCTTTTGCGTGAAAACTACCTTTGCTAAGTACTATCACCCAATCAAATCTTCTATTATCCATATTTACTCCTCCAACTTTTCGATTCTACGCCAATGTGTGAACTCTATATCATTGCGTACAACGTAAGATAAAGGAAGTACCCATTTATCTTTGTAGCACACAACAATATCATTCCAAGAGCCATCCCATTCAAGTCTTGGTGCAGGTTCATCCTCAACAGAAATCCAATCAGACTTACTTAACTCTATCAAGGCATCGTGCAACAACGTATTTGCCTTTCTTAGAGGTGCATTGTGCTTGTCATTGCCAAACTCCAAGCTATCAACATTGTTGTGGATAACTTCCTGTATCAGCTCTTTAACTTTCTTCTTATCCATAGTTACTCATTTAAATCATTAATTATTTGATAGACTATATACATAACGAAATAATGAACAACTAAAGCGCCATATATAATTACAATGAAATATTCTAATTCCATGAATTGATTACTATCATTTTTTAAAATGAAAATACTCAGCTATCTGCTCCATCAATATGATAAGAGATATTGTGAATATCGTAAGGAGCATAAGTTGTAAATCTGAACATTGTTCGAGTACCATAACTATTCCTCCACTTTCATACCAAATGGAGTGCCGTCTGCAAAGGTGTTGTCTTGATAGCTGTTTTTTGAAGCCAGCGAGATGGAGCTATCATAGGGATCTGCCAGGCCCACGTAATTGTCATCGACATAAACGATATTAAAAAGACCTTCTTTGCACTCTATCCACCCAAACGGCTGATGTTTTTGCATCTCAGCCCAGCACTCTTTTTTGTCCTTAAAAGAACGATACTTAACTTCCGGCTTAATGCGGTAGCATTCGGGGCACGTTATGAGCGTACAAAGATCTATTCCTTCCCCGTCAAGATCCATATCCACCCAAACGGCTCCTTCATAAATTTGAATAGTCTTGCCTTCAGCTATTGCCTGAAACAAAGGATTCAACTTCTGGATTGTTTCTTTGTTTATTTTCATCATATTCTCTTCTTTTTATCCTCTCCCTGCTGACCAGCGATAGAATCGCTAGGGACGGAGGCGAGAGGTGGGTTATTACTTCTTGACTTGACAGGGGCAGGAGGCTGAGTGAATGCAGCAGGTGTAGCCTCTGTCGATTTTAAAGATGATATACTCGTGACCTTTTGATGTTACGGTGATGCTACTACCTTTTATGCGGTTATCATCTCTTTTAGCATTGGTGATGATCGAGTGAATAAACAGATAGAGTATAACCAGCATAAATACTGTAAATATCACATCTGAGGTTGTTGCTTTCACCTCATAAAAGAGTTTCTTTAACTTTGTCTTATCCATGTCGTTTTTGTTTAATCTTCTAATAGAGACTGAGGGATCTTCAGTTCCTCACAACCGCAAAGACGGAGGAAATGTTGCAGGCCGTGAATACTGTTTGACTGCATGACTCCTACTGGTCTGCAAATATAACGTCCAGGAATCTTTGCCAAAGGATTCATAGCTGCAATTTGCGCTATCGTAGCCTTTCCTTGTGATTCACTGAGACAGGTAAAATAAGATACACCTTCACGACAAAGGCGCTGAAATTCTTCTTCGTTCTCATAATACAAATCGTAAACCACGATACGATATTCACAGCTAAAACGCTTGGCAGTAAACTTATACTGACAGGAGAATGAAGGATTTCCATCCAACGGCTTCATATCATCGCTAGGCGCAAACACCTGCGGATTTTCCTTTAACCATTCCTCTGTTATCGGCACAAGATAAAGTTCATCGTATTCTCTATAAACCGTGCGCCCAGTCTGCACAAAGACGATAGAGCAACCATCTTTATCCTGCTGGCCGATATAGGCTAACTGATTCCCCTGTGATGAGTCGTCAAGAGATACCGGAGCATAGACGTAATCGCCCAACTGAAAATCGTGCGGTCCATACTTGACGGGTTCAGAACCGCTTATCTTTATTTTATTTGCCATTGTCTTCTGATTTTTGTTTAAATTCTTCCGGAATTAAACTTCACGTATTTTCCCTATCTCGTAGCCTTCCTTTATAACGTTCAGCATGGTGGCGTAAGTAGGCTTTGTTATTGTTTTTATTTTCCATATCGTTTATTGTTTATTATTGATTGCCACAGTTACCATCCTGCTGCTCATCTGATGTTTCTGAAGTATCGTCCTCGCCCTCGATGATTTCAAGACCATGCTTTCGGGCGGTTGCCTCACTGCGCTCCGAGCGGTCGGTTTCACTATCGTAGGCTATCCACCAGGTATGACCGGGAACGGCGAAGTAGTTGCGCTTATGAATCATCAAAAACTTGAATGATGCGGCAGAAGATGTGATCGGCCGTTGTGGCAGACGTAATTTGGTTTTGCGTTCTAAGCCATACTCTTCACGCAAACGCTCTCTTTGGATAAGTTCCTTGCGAACCTCTGCCATACGGCGAATTACAGCTTTGAAACGACGGGGATTTTTCTTCTTGAGTTCCCTCATAGGATGGAAGCCAGATTCAAGTAATCGGCGGCGGCCTTCCTGACAGGCTTCGCTTACCGGTTTACCGCGAAGGGAATCATAATAGCCGTTCTCCTCACAGATTTTCTTTACATCCCTCGTTAATTGGCGACGGATAGCTTTCATATCTTTCTTCAATCCAAGCTTTCCTTTGAAACGACGGACGGTTGAATGAGATATGCCGAACCATTCCATCATTCTGCGGTTGGAGTTCTTCGGGAAGAGTTCGATAAACTTCTCCTTCAGTTCGCCTTCGAGCACATAGGTTTTCTGACCATTACTCTCAGGCGTTACCCTCATTGGCAACTGATACTTCGCTTTGCCGGTTGGTTTGAGTGGGGTTTTCGTATTTCTGAAACTCATGCTTCAGCCTCCTCCGGTTCTGGGTCTTCCGGCCAGCCGTCCTCCTGATAACCAGCCTCATGTTCCTCAGCTGAACGCTCACGGCGATTGGCATAATATACAGGCTGCTCACCTGCGGCTACTCGCTCCTTATTATACTCAGCGTAGGCAATGGCTAACTTATCCATATATTCCTCGTTGGCACGGCGGTGAGCAATCTTGTAGTCTTGTATAGCTTTCTGATACTGGGCGTGAGCATCGGTACGATCGGCATTCTGCTTGACGAAGAAAGATTTCTTTTCCATCGTCTGTTTGCCAAGAAACTCTTTCAGGCAGGATTTCTGATGTTCCTTAAACTCATGCTCCTTCTCCATGATTTCTTTCTTGCGCTTCATAAACTCAGCCCCCCCATCGGTTTTGATCTTTAACGCAGTTTCGTGTTTGTTGTCTCTCTCCTTACGCAAAGGCGCAAGGACTTCCTTCTGAAATTCTTCTAACGTTCTCATTTCTTTATTAATCTTTAATGTATTAAAACTTTTTTTAGTCGAAGAGGGAAGGATTCTGCTTCTTCTCTCTTTTTTCTCTTACTTTCTTCTCTAACTCCTCACCCCTCTTCTTTACATCAGAAGCCTCGGTGAGGATTGCCTTCAGCTCTTTGCGAGATGCTGAAGGGTTGGCTTCGACGATAGCGATAAATAAAACTCTACCCAGCTTTTTATAGAGCGGAATAAATTCCTTATCTACTAGATCGGCTGGGTCACCAGCAGGAATACTAACCTGGCTCAGGTCTTTTCCTTCTTGATTGACAACGAGGAAAATTCTTTTCTTACCATCATCGCCAGTGATTTGTACGCCTCCGGTATATTTGGCTACACTCAGTTGACTGCACAGCCAGTTTTCCTTTGTGAATAATATTGTTTTCATTGGACGATTATTCTATAATGGGATAGAGTTGATACTATGGCGAAGCTCTACCAGTTCCATTCTCGATAGCCACAAATCCTTGTCGCCTATATAGACGTGATAGCGGTCGCCTTCCTTTAATATCTTGATATTCATATTTTATTTTTCTGCAGTTAAATCGTTCTTGATTTCATCCCACATCGCCATCTCTACCTTCTTGCCATCGAAATGACCCACGGCTACCAGATCACCGCCTTCCTGGGTAGCATCAGCAGAAGAGATAGCACTGCTACGGATAATCATTATATCAAACTCATGGATAGCATCGAGGATGCTCTTCATATCGATGTGCTGCATATTCTCTCTCGCATTCAGACGGATGCGCTGAATATCAGCATCGGTCAGTTTGCTGGATGTTTTCTCCTGCGCCTCTCTCACTGCCTGCGTCTCGATAGTGATACGCTGCTGCTCATAAGCATCAGCGAGCAGTTCTGAGTTTTTGAGCTGGGCGGCGATGTCCAGGAACTTCTTGAACAGTTTACCTCCCTGCGCCATCATCACGGTAGCCAAACTCTGCTCAATGAGAAGAGTCTTGCCTTTTACCTGCCAGTAAATCAAACCAACCTTTTCCCACTTCTTAATCATGGCATTTACGATGGTCAGACTATCCAGTGTTTTGAGAGCTTTCTTTGCTCTATGTCTTTTAAACGGATTCCACATAATCTATATCTTATTTAAATTACCATATTAATGCGTGATAAACCTGGTACCATCTACTTCGAGCACCAGAATATCATTCACCACGCGGATTTCTCCGCTGTTGACAAACTGCACTTTTCTCTGGTGGCGAAGTACATCTACCTTCAGACAAACACATTCACCTTCATCCACATGCCCGGTCTTGGTAAGGAACTTAATGTAAAACGATTTGCGCTTTACGTTCCTCGCTGTCTGCGGATGCACATAGCCAGTAACCTGCTGTCCGCTACGGGGGTCTATCCACGTCCACTTCTCGCAGAACTGACGGAGGTTCTGATAAGATTGATGATATTTTGCCATAACTCTTATCTATTAGTCGATGAATTTATACGAAGCCACCGAAATCATAATGATCACGAGGACCATCCTGCTCCTTATCCTCTTCGTAAGGAGGAAACTTTGCTTGCAGGAAACGATTCAGGATGATACTATCTACCTTCCGTTTTTCCTTGGCTACCCTTTGCCGATGCCGCAATATATCGGGGAACAGAATGTTCTTGAGCGGGTTCGACCAATCGGCTGCATCATTGCATGCCGAATAGTCGGGGTAAAGCACCATGGAATAATGCGATAGCTTACCGGTGGGGGTATCGAGCATCGGACCAGCAACCGTAAAGGCTTTCTCCTCATTGTAAATGACCATGTGCGAGGTCTGTAGGGTTACATCCTTATGGTTCTGATACAAGATCCTGTCTCTGTATTCCATCAGGTGAATATCTATCCAGTCCTCTACGCTCTTATCGGTAGAGAGCACCAGGTGGGTTATCCATTCCCTCTCAAAGCAAGTCTGAAGGTAGTTGATGATATACCCAGTGGCAGATGTTCTGCTGACCGTCATTGCCAACACCATCACACAGAAATGATTTTTCTGTGCCCGGTTGGGATTTACATCAGCCATATATCCGATAGCATGGAAGAATTTATCTACCAGCACATCGCCGTGAGTGTAGAAGCTCAATGCCCTCCGTGGGGCTTGTATGATTGCGCTTGGCAGTTTTTTATCCACACAACAAGGAGGAATAAAGAGCAAAGTATCATTCATAATCTTATCTTATTCATTCGATGTAAGTTTATTCATCAAGAATCATCGGCATGAGCAGGGTCAATGCTCTAGGTGATGACTCGTTGGCGGTAATTACTCCTGCACGGCTAGGATCGCCAAGATGCAGGCATACGGTATCAGACTGGATAGGTGCCAGAGCATTCAGCATAGAGCTTGCCTTGAAACCGATACGATAAGCTTCCGGACAAGTGCCGTCGGTGATGAGCACCTGGTCGTTGGCTGACATATTGAAGTCTAAGTCCTGGGCTGAAATATCCAGGAACATGCCATCCTTCTTCAGGGCGATCATATTACTGCTCTCGTCGGAGAAGAGTGCCACACGTTTCACTACGCTTGCCAACTCCCGCTTATCTACTGTAACCTTATAAAGGTTGTTGCGAGGAATAACTGAATTATAATTTGGGTACTGACCTGCCACCTTCTTGCAGACGAAAGTAATATCATCTCCAGATGTGAAGCGTACCATGCTATCGTTGGTTTCAATATCAATATCCTCGCAGTCATCGAAGACGGCAAGAGGTTTGAAGAATGTACGTTCTACAAGAATCTTACCAGGTGTTCCACTACGGAAGAAATTGCTGCCTCCCGTCTCCGGATTGTTGGTGTGGATGAGCTTGATGAGAACGTAACCATCGGTTGCGACAAAGATAACTTCGCTTCTATCCTCGGCTACATCGATACAGAGGCAGTTCATAATAGGTCGAAGTTCTGAATTGCCTACAAAGTTACCGGCATGAGACAGCACATTGCCGAAGGTTGCCATCGGCAGGGAGATATGAAGACTGGCATTATCAGGCTGCGCTGCACGAGGGAAATCCTCTGCGCTGAAATAAACCAGACTGACGTTGCCCTTCTTTACATTTTCGCCGTTCTGGGTGCAGTACTCGATACTCATTGAGCGGTTCTCGTCCTGAGACAAATCCATAGTGACTACGCAGTCAGCAGGAAGTGTGGAGAGGAGCGACAACAGAGACGTGATAGGCAGGACGACATCTGCATCAAAGCTGCCTTCTACAATACTGAGAGGTGCAGGGATAGATAACTCCGAATCTGCGGTAGCTGATACGAAAAAGAACTTGCCGTCTTCCTTGCGCTGGGTAAGGAGCACATTTGCAAAGATGGCGATAGTTGACTTGCTGTCGATACACTTCGCAGCCTTCTGCAAGGCTTGACGGAGCAAGAGGGATGATTGCGCTTGTATTTTCATTTTACTTCTATTTATTATATAAATTCAATTTCTTTATTGACGAACTTAATGTATGTATTGAAGAACTGCGTTACCTGTTCGCAAGCTCCGCTACCGGTATAGGTGCATCTGCCCGTGCAGTTTGTTCGAGTACCATCAGGATTCTCACAATAGTTTCTTCTTTTTTCTTTACCATAGTCCTTCATTTTTACCTTTAAAAAGCAAGAATGCTCTTTTTACTTTTTTACCTTTTTACTTTTTAAAAAGGTAGGCTGCTCTTATCTATTTCATCTACCGTGGCAGCAGCATTGTTGTTGCTATCACTGCCATTTGGTATGGCTTGTCTCCTACCCTGCTTACGAGAGGTGAATGCCTTCCAGCGTTCCTCCTCTTCAGTAGTGAGCGTAACGATATTGCCATCATCATCACGGTAAGGTAATGGGTCGGGACCCTCAACATATTCCTTCGCTATCCGCTTCAACTCGTCATAGTTTTCAGGAATGTGATCCTTTCCGCTACGGAAGAAGAAATAGACGTGTTTGCTCGTCTTCACCCTGCGGATGAGTTTCGGCTCTACACTATCATCATTCTCCCACTCTCTGCCTACGAAGTATTCCTCCGTTATCCAGGCTCGAAGCTTGAAGCAGCCATGACGCTTGTTGTCCTCACCCACCAATAGATTATCAGGATTGCAGGTAATACCCATGTGTTCGCAATACTTCCTGATTTTCTTCTTGAAGGTAGCTCGGCTATATTCCTTGCTCTTGCCCTCACTGGCATCAGCCCAATCTCGCATGAACTCATTAAACATGTCGTCTGCGCAAATCGGTACTCCATAGACATCGTTTCGACTGAAGAACCATTCAAAGTAGTTCACTGAATTTTCGGTCATTTCCCTTACCATCAATCTTCTCTGAACGTTCTTCTGAGGAGCGATAGCGAAGGTATGATAGCGCATGATGAACTGCACGGCAAGAGCACAGATGTAAATGATTTGATTGCGGTCTCGCTCGGCTATCTTTTCGGGAGAGCCTGCAAGACTTTTCATCAAGTCTTTAGGAGAACGTTCCAATTCATGCAACATCGGATTGGCTCCTGCAAATCTGTCAGAAAACGATACCAGCGGAAAACGTCTGGCGGTAGAACCTGCCGCATTATTCAGCTGTGAGTTACTTGATATGACATTGATAGGAGAGTTATCCAGATTCAGTGATATTGGATCTCCGAACTTCCGTTCAACCTGCGAACCTGATGTGACTATATTATAGAAGTATTCCACCGAGAAATTAGATGGTTTATCCTCCCAATGCACTACCCTATATTTTCCAGGATACTTCAGAATATCAGTAAGTGCAAACTGCGCTTTATCTTCTGTCTTGTATTTCTTCAGGTCTATATGCAGTACATTTACGGCCGAGTTGACGAGGATATTAATCATCATGGATTTTCCCGTACCACCACTTGCCTGCTTTTCATCCTTCACTTCATCTTCCAGAAGATATGGGCATATAGTTGTCATATCTGCCCAAGAACGATAGCACACTCTTCCGATGCAAGAAATCATGTTGGCAAAATGAGAATCAATGATAGCCTGTTCTTCTTTAGTAAGAGGCTCCTTATTACGAATCGCATCACGTTCTCTCCGCCACAATACGTTGGAACAGCCTCTGATAACACGGAGCGGTGCCCAAAGTTCTTTTTCTTGCTTGCCTCGCCAATCAACTTGCCACTGATAGGTATGCGACCATTCCTCCAAGTCTTTCTTCTTCTGTTCAATTTCGGCTCTCGTAAAGACAGGCGAACCGTCCTCGTTAACCTGCGCTTCCTGCTGAGCAATGGCTGCTACCCTATCCTTATATTCCTGGCTCTCGCTGATTACAAAAGGAGGATTGAACACCCTCATTGTGAAATCATACGGCTTCTTTGCCAGGGCCGGGATAAAGAAGTTCAGCTTTTCATAACTGACTGGCATGATGGTTTCGGGAGTGATTTTCAACGCTACATTGCGGAAGAAGAAATATTCCGTATGTGCATCGAAGCTCTCGGTGAAATCTATCACCATACCCTGCAAACCACCAGCCGATTTCTCGCTAAAATTCTTGTCTATCAGGTTGGCGCAGTCTGACATCATCTTGCGCTCCTGATCATTATGCCGCCAACTCTGTTCAGTAAACTGCAGAAGTTGGTTTTTCGTTGCCTGGATGATACTCTTCTGGTCGATGTATTCTACGAAACATCTATCCAGATGGATATACTGACCTACGAGGTCGGTACTCTCAGGGTCTATCATTCTGTAATAGCCGTGACAGGTCATAAAGAGCCACACCTTTGTAGGCGATACCTTGCAGGTAGGCGGTTTAGGTTTGCCGCTTCTCGGATCACGGGGATATTCTATCTCGAATGGGTCCGTATTATTGGCACCTCGCAGCCTTGAGTATAGCGGCAACCTTATATCGTGGTCGAACTTGAAGTTGTCGGCATCATCCATGTGATAGCACATTAGATAATCTCTCACGCTTCGCGGTGAACAACCATACAACCAGTTCCACCTTTGATTATATCTACTTCTAAAGCCATCGGGCAGCGTGGCATAGCACATATCACAATACTTGGTTGCAATAGCACCACAATCCCTCTGGCTGGCGATGTCGTTAGGGTAAAGCATGATGACCCTCTCGGCAAATCGCTTCATCTTCTGATACTGCACAGCATTGAAGTCGAGCTTTTCCTGCCTCCACTGCCCACGCTCGATATACCAGAAGTTTCTTCTGCCAAGCGAGAAGGCTACGTGGTACCAGCAGTATTTCTGAAAATGACCATCCTGCGCCTTATCATTGCGCAGGGAACGCATGGCGTAATAAATGCTCAATGCGTCTTCAGGTGTCCGGCAAAAAACGATATTCTGCGCCTTGATGTCACCCACTTCTATGGGTTCCTCTTCGCTATGATAAGTACCTTTCGGCGCTCCTTCCTTCGTTTCATTCTCTACCCATATCTCCTTAGTCTCTGTATAAGGCTCATCCGGTTGCAACTTTTCTATGGCCGAATGAACGGCAGTAGAGTTGTTACTCCGATGGTCCATGGCATAAGTGAAGACCTTATCACCCATCAGCCATTTGCTCACCTTTCTTACGCTATGATCCTCACAGGTAGAGAAGACTATCGGGTCTTGCTGCATCGCCGGACGGAAGAAACATCCGCAACTGCCTTGAGGCGCTATCACGTCTGTAGCGAAGCAGACGAAAAGAGGGTTCCATGGAGTACCATAGATCACCTCACTCGCTAATTGCCCATTTCTCACCACGTTGGGCAAGGTCACTTTATCCACGGCATAGATGCGGAAATCATCATTCAGCATGGTCGTGCTGAAATCCTTACCGAAGCCAAATTGAGGGATTCCCTTTACCATTGTGACATCGCACCCCAAAGCTGCGAGCTCCTGGGGATTGAAGTCAACTTTTGGTAAAAATGAAAACGTCTCAATCGTTTGCGGGGCAATGGTACGATAGTCCATCTTAGCGAAGAGCATCGGCCATTTGGCTCTTGTCTTCTCATTGTCGCCATACACCCTTACCACGAGGTCATGGCAAAAGCGCAAAAGACTTGCCCCGTGCATCGGTAGGTTGCGCATGGCGGCATAGAGTTCCAATGTTCCATAACCGCTTTTGCCCGTCTTGGTACACATCCAGCGTAAGGCTCCATGCTCTGCCTGGTTGTTATCATCCACACCTACCCCGTCATACAGACCACCTCGCTCATTATTATAGATAATGAAATGCGGAGTCTGTTGGGCAGGTGTATCTGCATTATCATCCACACCATCATCCGCCTTCTTCTGACAGAACGGACAGAAGCAGGCAGTCTGATTTGCTATATGCTGCTCGTTGGCAGGCTTCACAAGGAAAGCCATGTCAAGATTGGCAAGCTGGTTGATTATAGGATGATATATCATTTTCTTGCTATCGTATATTTATAGTATCAACGAAAATAGACCCTATGAGATAGGCGAGGCCAAACTTAAGAGTTAACGACCCTGCATTCCAGTGTTATAAGCCTCCAGCTATGTACCTGTCCGAGCGCCTCAATAGGAATGTATCAGTAATGGCACGACACATAAAATTATGTAAAATTGATACATCTCCCACCTATCCATTCAGGTATCATTGCTATTTCGGCCGCAGGACCGCGTATGAACGAGTTCAGGACGCATTACTGCCATCCTTCGCCTCCCATGGGTCTATATCGTCAATATCATTATTTCACACTATAAAGAAGACCTTCGGGCGATACGCCAAATTTCCAAAAAGACACGGGATAACGGTCACTTTCTGAAACAGGATTCTCAGGCTTTTTTATCAGACTATTCCTGCGTCGTTTTGTGAGCCGTTTATCGTGGTGGTAGGGACTATCATCTATCGCCCTTCCGGTCTTCTTGCCATTTCACCGATGGCTCGGTTTTGTCTAAAAAATAAAAGTTCGGAACGTATCGAAGTACGTGCTTTACTCATATTTAAAAACTCCCGCGTTTCCCAACGAAGGAGCTTTTTTCATCACATTATATATTATAAATGTTTCATAGGCAAAAATTGTTGCTATTATGTATTCAAAAACGTCTCAAGTTTCAGATGCCGTATCTTGCAGTTGCAGATAACCTGCATCCGATGTATCAGCATTCGGGTGAAGCTCTCGAAGTTCAAAAGCTCCGTGTTCAGCCCTATGACCTGCACCTCTGTTCTCCAGTAGCACTTGCCGTTCTTGACACGGCAACTGTGCGAGGGAACAACCCGAATATCTTCTACGTGATTCTTCAGAATGTCATAGATGTATTGAGCAGCATCTTTGCACAATGCGAGTGGAGCATAGAAGAGCAAGGTGGGAATATCATCCCTGATGCCTCTCATCGTCTCGGTGTAAGCGATGCGATGAATAAAGGCATGTTTAGACCTTTGCCCCGATGCCTTCAGATTCTGTCTATTGGGCGTATATTTCATGCCCAGATAGTCATATCTTTTCATAACTATTGCTGCATTAAAACGTCAAGACTCGCAGGCATTATATTTTTCGAGTTCAGATAACCGAATCTGGAAATCTCGCATTCTCTTCATCATCTGCCAAGTGCTATAGATACTGCGCTTGCAATCAAAGGTAGGATTATGAGCTGCACCGTCATCGGCAATATCCTGATAGTCTTGAGTTTGACGGTATGCCCAATCAATACTAAAAGGAACACTATTGTGATCAAATGTATTGTTTGCCTCCCATAGGAGACGCGCACCCTCCAAATAGTACGTGCGATGGTCACGGAACTGAGTATGCTTGACATTGAACTCGATGCCCAACTTGTAGCAGGCATATCTTAGTATGGCGACGTCGAAATCAGTACCCTGCGCCCAAAGGCAAAGGTCTGTATCTCCCAGCGTTGCCAGCACCTCATCCTTTATCCAACCGAGCAAGTCCGTGATAACCACGTCTATCGGAAGACAAGGAGTGGTCCCATCATCATCATCGAGCAAAGCCTGTTTTGCTTCTTCGCTCTGCTGTGACCACCATTCAGCAGTTTTCTGGTCAAAAGTGAAGCCTTTCACAAAGCAGCTTCGCAAATCGACGTGAGCCGAAAAGGTTGGGTACCTCAGCAATCCGTCTCCTTTCCCGAAGAACGGACTTTCTTCGTCATACCGCTTCCACGCTACCGCGCCAACACTCATGATGGCTGCGGTAGGTGCAAGTGAGGTCGTTTCAAAATCAATAGTTATGTCAATCATTTATTGTTCGCCATTTCGAGTTTCTCATTTCTCATTTGAAGAAATTCTTCCAGCAAGGCTTTGATGCCTACCTTCTCCCAAGTCTTCCAGTCATCAGACGAGAAACGCTTGATGATGGTAGTACGGCTCATGCCACGTTCTTCCATGAAGGAGAATAGCCTCATACACAAGCCGTTTGCTGCCTGCTTCAAACAGGCATAGAATGCACCCGGCTTATCACTCTGGGCAAGAGTATAGAGATAACCCTTATCGCCTATCTCGTTACCCAAGGCATCACGCTCTACGTACTCAAGTAATACCTTACATATATCAGGCATACCTAAGAACTGACTTTTGCAGTTATTGATACCCAGGATTTCCCAAGTATCGAAACCTTTTTGGAAGAAACGAAGGTAAAAGGTAGAATCAGTAAAGCCTTTGGCCGATAAAAACTCAGCCAACTTCTTCTTCTCTTCAGCATTTAGGTCATTAACGTCTAACGAATTACCATGCTGCGTAACTTTTTCTATAATTTCCTTTGTCATTTCGATTAAATTTCTTAAATTTGTTGCAAATTTAAATATTAAAATTGAAATAAACAAACGTTACGTATATTTTTCTCCTAAAATTAGGGGAATTTAACATAGGTTAGGTATAATATTTAGTGTAGAGTATGTTTTTAACGTATTCACCTTTTTAATTTTTAGAGATATGAGATATTATTTTAATTACAGCTTCCTCGAAAAATGGATACAGGCAAATAGTGATATTACAGATAGGCAGATACTTCATGCGATAGGTACAACAAGCAACAGGAGACTTGACTACTGGGAAAGGATGGAAGCACCTATCCCTACCATCCAACTCTTGAGATTCTGTAATGCGTTCCAAGTACCCATTTCCGCTTTTATCGTGGATGCGGATGCCAACTACGATAAAGGCATAGAAGAAATTGATTATGTGCAACCGAGCGTTGATGACCAGTTTGAGCCTGCTGGTGGGTATATTTCGCAAAACGAAAAGCGTCCTATTGGCGGTCGTGCCCTGCGTGATCCTCTTGATGTGGATTATATCAAGTCCATCATACCAGGGTTGGCTACTATCAAGATTGGGCAGAATGTTCAGACTGGAGGCAGTCGTCAGTCAGCTGCTGCCCCTCATGCCTTCATCAATCAGTCTGCCTCTACCCTCCCGAAAAGAGAAACGGATGTAAGCTTCTCTACGCTCAATAAGATGCTCGATATTATCGCAGAGCAACAAAAGCAGATGGCAGGGCAACAGGCACTCATCGCTGAACAGCAACAGGAGATAGCTACCCTCACCCACCGCATACTCAGCATCAGCGATATGAGATATAGTACAGATGCCGCAGGTATGGCCGCAGACCCATTGCGACATGATGATAAATAACAAAAAAAGGTCGCCTATCCATCACGGACGGGCGACCAAGAAGATAATAAAAAATCTAACTACCAAAAAATAATAAAAAAATAAGATCCTTTCTAAAATTCGATTAAGAATACTTCTAAGAAAAAGAATAATCTCACGATTACTTATGACTCATTTGTTGCCGACATTCTGCGGCGATAAAATTCCTTCTCTGTGATTACCTGACAATCGTCTGACAGGCTCTCATAAGGCACATCAGTGTACCAGAAACCACGATACTTGAACAAGGCAGGAGCCGTGTTACCGAAAGAGAACGGAAGGATGACTGCATTTCCATCCTGGTCCTTGATAGGATTGCCATCCTTATTTTTCGCCTCAATAGGTTTGAGCAGAAGAATACCTATCAGGTTCATTTCGCTCACAACAGGCAGCCCCATCATTTCCTTCTCCAACTCGCTATCCTGCTCTGGAACGAAGTAAGGAGTTCGCTCGATACCCTCCACGTTAGGGATTTCTATATTCTTCCATCCAGGCTTGCTGATGGTGTTCTTGAACTCTACCATCGCCACACCGCCAGCCATGCCAGCCACCGACTCAAAGTAGGTATCTCCACCCTGCTTTTCCACCCAGGCTCTTGCCGTTTCACTCACCCTATTGCAATCGTCAATAAAGCTTTGCAACTTCTTACCTGTCTCGCTTTCCTCACTTACCTTGAGATAAACGTGAGGTCTGTTGTTCTTTCCCATAAATCCTTTATTTTGATAATTAAAACTTTGCCTTACAATAAATGACCGGCTCACCACTTTCATCGTTGTGCATTTTGAAGCCGTGATAACTCAATTCCTGCAGATACAGGCTCAACGGGTCACCCAACGGACAGACCACCGCCTTGAAGTAACTTCTCAACTGGTAGTCGGTATAGGTATCGCAATCCTCCGTCCAATGATCCAACGGAGCATACTGATTACAGAATGCCGTTATCTTAGCCGGAATAACGAAATCGTCTAAAGTTACTTGCGCCTGATCATTATTGTCGATTCCGTCAAAATCATTTCCTCTTTTACCCTTTCCCATTGTCAGTATGTTTTTTGAAAGATGTGAGTATTAAAACGATGACCAGAATGACGAATAGAGCGAAGGCATTCTTGGATGCCTTTTCGATGAAAGACTGCCGTTTTATGTCTTCCGTATTCTTCTCCTGCCTATCCGATAAACTGTCGTTGATTGCCCAGTGGGTACTCACATCACTCTTATTGCTTAGCGCAATACTATCCACGCTCTGCTGCATCTGTTCGACTTCATGCTGCTGATGGTGGGCAGTTGACTGGGAGCTGCTTTGTTTCTGGGAGCCATAATTGCGACGGATAGTTCTATCCGTGGTAGTCGTCTTGTTGCCTTGCGCATCCGTGGTCTCTGTTATCAGCTCATGGATGGTTTCAGAGAGGCTATCGCCTTCAGTAATAGAAGACGACACCTGCACCTCCAATTGTGTACTTTTCTGCACGCTATCCGATGTTACCACCGTCTTGCGTACACTATCCGTCTGCTCGGTCCCTGCGCTGTCCTTTACTTCCTGGTGGCTCATATCAGTCACTCGACGAGAAGAAGCGCAGCCTGTAAGCACCATCACTACCGACATCATCAGTAGTAGTATAATCTCTTTCCATTTCATAAGTATTCATTCTTAATTTTTCTGGTGCAAAGATACGAAGAAAGAAATAAATGGGAAGGACAAAGTTTTAAAGGTAAAAGGGTAAAAGAGTAAAAAGGTAAAAAGAACAGCAGGGCAATATCCCGCCAGGCTCTTTTTACCTTTTTACTTTTAATTTCGGTAGAATACTGGAGCGAAGGAACCTTTGCAGTCAAAGAACTCCTTGGCTTTTTCCTCGATGCCCAACTTCCGGAGCATATCAAAGTCCGCATCGCTGCACTCCACGCAGAACCTCTCGTTCTTCATACCGACGAAAGAAATGCGGGAAACCAGTGATTTTTCTGCGTCGCCTATAATGAGCTTACAGAATGCCTTCCACTTGTCGGTGCCCTGTCCGCTCTCGGTTATAATCTTGCTTTCCGTAGGTTGATGCACATGGGCGAATATATCACCCTCTACCAGTTTTCCGGCCTTCTGTACGCTGTTCTGCTTATATCGCTCATTCAGAGTAGCGGCAATATCGGTGTTCTTATCCTTGGATAAATGATTCTCACCTACCACCGTGCGCTTCACGCGAAATCTGATGAAGTCCGGATCACCTTTCCGTTTACCCGATTTATAGATAATATCCTCATCTTTCAATTCGTCAAACACAATATCTGTCTGGGATAGCTTTTCCATTCTCTGCAAATCTCTGCATACCACATCAAGAACTTGCTTTCTGAACTGAGAGAATTTAGGATATTTGTTCATAACAGGCTCTCCCGATTCATTCTTTAAGATTTCTTTCTTATTGCAATCAAGTTCCACTAAACCAAGATAAGATTTCAGCTCCAGGAAGGGTACGACTATATCCATACTCCTGCTCAATCCTATCTGTCGCAAAAGATAGATATAGACACGAGGGGTATTCACATTCTTAGCAAACTTAGCTATCATAGATATATGGTGAATATACCCCTGCCCCATATCAAACACCCGCTTAGAAAGTTTCGGGTCAATTTCAAGCGTAATATATCCCAATATGCGGTTCACCTTCTTTCCGTCTTTAGTCGTATATCCGTTCTTCGATGACGGAATACTCATACGGCTGAATATATGGGCAAACTCATCGCTACCATCGGGCAGCGTACTCTTCACCGTCATATCGAGAATGCTTGTCTTTAGCTCCGCTCTCAACTTCTGATAGCTCATATTCTCGCAAGTAATGAAATCATGGATGTCTATCTTGATAGGCGGAATATTCATCACAGCATGGTCCACGCCTTGCTCAAAAAGAAAATCAGAACGAGCGTCGCCCAACTGCCTTTTCTCTAAAAAGTACTCATCTACAAACTTCTGTAGATGCGTGCTTGTTATCATCAACACGTTCTGCTGAAACAGAGAGTATTGTCTATCCAGTTTCGTGAGCGAAAAAGGAGTATTTATCCAGGCTAAACCCTTGTTTTCATTATCATCAATCATATCAAATCTGACTTTTCGTTTACCACAATCTGACTTTTCATTTACCAAAATCTGACTTTTCGTTTACCAAAATCTGACTTTTCATTTACCAAAATCTGACTTTTCATTTACCAAAATCTGACTTTTCGTTTACCAGTAACTTTGTAAGTGTCTGAAAACCAAACTATTAAGATTTTCCTAATATATATAATATCTATAATCTTATAATTTTCTATTTAAAGTTTTCATTTTTTGGTAAACGAAAATTCAGATTGAAGGTAAAATGATTTAGTAGGATTTCGCCTAAACTTAGCCACAAATGTAGTGAGTTGGTACCAAATCTGACTTTTCGTTTACCTACAAAAGCCTTTTTACCTTTTTACTCTTCTACCTTTTTACCTTTAAAAAAGTCGTCGATAAACTCCATAACAGCCTGCGCAGCCAAGTCCTGAAGGCTCTTGCCAGTACAAGCCTTAATCTGCACCAACTTGAAATAATAATCCATAGGAAGCTGGATTTTTACACCCTTGTCGGCTCTCAAAGGCTTCATGTTTAAAGGTGTCACACTCTTAGGAACTACTGGGGTCTGTACCGGTTCCTGCGTTTCTGGAACAATCGTTTTCGCAGGTTGAGGTTCTGCTGCCGGAGCATTCTTTGGCAGTGCAGGTTGTTCTGCTGCCGGAACATCTTTTGATGCGCTCTGTTCGCTTGATGGTTCAGAGTCGTAAATATCCTCAATATTCCTCATTGCCTCCGATGAGTTAATATCAAACTTGGAGAATCCATTTTTCTGCTGTCTTGCCATAACACTCAATATTAAATATAAAACATTATTCAGGCATACTCTCTAAGACTTCTCTTGTGAAAGCCTCGTAGTCATTGCCCACTCTACTGTAAGGTGCATAAGTGAAAATGTCCTGCGCCATTGCCTGTGCCTCCACCATCTTAGTATCACGGCGGGTATAGGAATCGAACATGTAATCATCAAACTTATCACCCAAATACTCCTTAAACTGTTTGGTGGCTTTCGTCTGATCATTACTCATTACCATCAGCAAGCCTCGAATATCCAGGTTAGGATTCAAGTCCTCTCTTGTTTCCTTGATGGCATTCAGGATTTCTGCGATACCCTTCGTAGCCAGCATTTCCAACTGCACAGGTATGACTACACTTGTGGCGCAAGAAAGCGCATTGTGAGTGAGCAGTGACATGGCTGGTGGGCAGTCTATCAGGACGTAATCAAAGACTTCTTCCACCTTCAATTCTTTCTCGTTGGAAAGTTTCTCACCCTGCATCACGGTGAAAGGTTTAGCCAATAACTTAGTAAGAGCTTTGCGAGGTACGGGCATCTGATTCAGAAACGGCTCGATACCTATTAGGCTGGCTGATGCAGGAACGAGGTGGATGCCTTCTCTTACCTGATACACTGGCAGTGGCGACTGCTTGATAAGCGCATCATACACCGTAGGCTTGCCCACATTCTGCACTTCATTCCATCCGAAGAGGAAAGAAAGCGAACTCTGAGGGTCCAAGTCAATGAGCAATATGCGAGGCTTACGATCCTTGCCATCCTCACCTTTGCCAAAATAACCTTTGCCGTAGCGACGCAATCCGGCTGCCAAACTCTGTACTGTAGTAGTCTTGCCAACACCACCCTTGTGGTTTACGAAGGCAAGCACTTCTATTAATCTGATTTCTGTCATGATCTTAATTTTATTATTCTATTTATTATCTTCTTTTCTCCGAAAGTACCAAGGTACGTAAGTACCAAAATACAAATGCAGGTTTTGGTGATTACACGAATGTATTATAGTAGGAATGTACGATTGTACTAAACTTCTATAGTGTAGAAATACATGTTTACAAAAGTACTAAAGTACTAAAACTCTAATCCTCTTTTCTTCTTCGGTACAAAAGTACTAAAATACTTTGGTACCACCAAATAAATTTATATATATTAATAATAAAAGTTGTTTTATTCTTTATATATATAATAAGATACAACTTATCTTATATATATAAAGTAGCAAAGTACAAAAGTGTAATTGTACGAAAGTACAAAAGTGTAATTGTGCTAAAGTACTAAGATGTAAATGTACTAAAGTACTATAGTAGGAATGTGCTAATATAGAAATGTACGAACGTGCGTTTGTATTTTTGTACGAAAGTGTTAAGATACAAAAGTGCAAAAGTGTAAATATATAAAGCCACGAAAGTGCAAAAATGTAAAAGTACAAAAGAAGAAAAGTATTAAAGTGCAAAAGAAGAAATGTATTAAAGTATAAAAGTACGAAAGTACAAAAGGAGAAACGTGCGAATATGCAACTCCATAATCGCATATCCGCACGCTTTATAATATGACTAAGTAGTGCAAAGGGTGCGTGGATATTGCACCCCTTGCTATAATTGTCTTTACTTGAATGCTCCAGCAAGAAGTGGAAGGAAGAATACCGCTACGCCGATGGTGGAGAAGAGCAGCACGGCTACACCTACGAAGGCGAGGGCTGCAAGAGAGTAAGTAATTGCTTTTTTCATAATGCTATAATCTTTTAGAAGTATTAAAATTGATGTTTCTTATTTCATGTCATTAAGTACCCAGTTCTGCATCATACCTGCAATATCGTTTGCAGCAAGGAGCAAAATCAGATTGACGAGCACACCCACATAAGGCTTTTGTTTCTCCAACGGCTCGTTTTCGAGTTTATGCGAGTTAAACCAATCTACGACCGGCTGCATCGCAATGATGCAAGGTTGCAGGGTACCGCATGCGTTGGTAATATCCGTAATGGTTTCCTGGCGAATCTGCATTTCGTTAAAGTTCAGATCATTTGAGAGCTTCTTGCAAACAAGCTCTTTGATTTCTTCTCTATTCATAGTCTTGAATGTATTAAAATTGATGTTTGTATTTTTATCGCAGTATCAGTGAAAAACACCGATACTATAAAGATGGGCTCTCCTGCGCTTGTAAGGTCGTAGTCTTAATAGCTCGGAAGGTATCAGCAATATACTTGCTGCCTCCATGACTCATGATCCACTCATGCACATCGTCAGGAATGACGTACTGTCGCTTCTTGCCTTCAGCAGCAGGTCTGCCTTTCTTATTTGATGTCTTTGTATTCTCCATTTTCTTTGTGAATTTAAAAAGATACTATAATCACTTTATTTATCTTCATTCTCTATCTGCTCCAGCTTCATATATACCAGCGCATTCTTATCGTAGTACTGACGAGGAGCAGCGCAGGAATAATATTGGTTGTTGGCTTCCTTAATACATAGCGCAGCATCTACGATACGTTTGCCGAAACTTTTCAGGGCGTGAGTCTTGCCGATGATGGTGATACCGGACTGGTACACCTTACGAACCTCGACAGCAAAACGATGCAGGGCAGCTTTTTGTATTCTTCTCCTCTTTCGTCACCTTCTCCAATACGTTCAGATGATCAGCAGGACGTGGGTTTCTGCGCAGCTCAACAACGCCCTTTTTCTTATAATTGATGCAGACGGAATACTCGCCAGGCTTCAAATTATCCAGGTGAGCCTCCAGCAGATCGTAGTGCTGGAGCACAGCACGAGGGGTGATACTGACACTATCTTTCGTGGCGGTTGATGATGCCTGATTTTTCATATCCTCCATAAAAATCCGCTTCGCCGTGCTGCGGTAGGGCTATAATATCTTAATTAATATTAATAATTCGGGTAAAATGATACAACGTATCGTTTTATTTCTTAAATTTGCAACGTCTTCGGAAGATTTCAATTGTACCTTTATGGAATTGAAAGAGCAATAGCACTTCCGTTGACAGTCAGACTCTTCAAGGTCTGTGGATTTAAACGCTCACAATGAGCCAAATTTCTACTATTGTAGATTCGAGCCAGAAGGCTCGCGGTGCCCCGGCTTAGGTCGGGGCTTTTCCGTTTTATGAGTAAATACCAATTTTAAAGGGTTAAAATTCTCTGTTGTTAATATCCTCGTATGTAGCTTTATTGGTTCTCTTTACTGCTACTGCGACAGGATAATTTCCAAATATCTTGTTATACTCTTCCGAATATAATTTCTTTGCCTTTTCGGAATTTTCAGCCTTTACAGCATAGTCCAAAAACTTAGTTGCACCAAATCCTTCGGCTACATTAGCTAAATAGTAATATTGTCTTGTCATAATTTCTCCGCTTAACCGTGATGCGGTAGGGCTGAATATAATCTATAAACCAATAATAAAACTCCGATGTTATAACGAGTAAATCTCGTCACCGAGAAGACGCGGAATGATTTCAGCATCCAGGATGCTGTCGTAATTCCAGAGGTGGGCACCTTCTTCTTTCTGTATCTTCGCTACTGCCATTTTATATGCCTCCTCGCCATTCTCGGCATAGCCTACGTACTCATAATATTTATATGTAGAATTGACGGTGGCATGAAGGCAGACGGTAAAGAAACCTTTTGGCATCGCAGCCAGTTCCTTGCGGCGCTCGTTGATTTCACGGGCGATGCGCTGCTTCTCCTGGATCTCCTCATCCTGCTTGCGCTTGCGGTCTGCTGCCTCTTTCGCTATGATAGCCTTCTCGCACTCCTCTGGAGTATCAGCAAGGGCAGGGTAGCAATAGATGAAGGATGAAGGGCTACAGCCTGTAGTCTGCAATTTTCTGCCTGCCTGCTCGTCCTGATAAATCTTCTCCAGAAGGGAATGAACGTTGTCGTTAACCTCCAACTTTCTGCCGTCAGGCTCGTTCTTGTCGGTCAGGCTGTTAATAAACTCCTCGGCTTTTTCTGCTGAGTCAATAATAACTTTCTTGTCGAAATATACAAAAAACTTCTTCATGTTCTTGCGCTTAACCGTGATGCGCCTAGGGCTGAACTATAAATGTATTATTGATTATTCGCTTTTGCCTCCAAAGCTATAACAGGCGTTCCGTCTGTCTTATAGAGCATTCTTACTCGCACCCATACATATTGACCCTTCAGCCAGAAGGCTTCGTATTCGTCCTGCCACTCTCCCGTATATCCTCGATTTTCCAAGGTATCGCGGGTCTTGTCGGTGATATTGTCGAGGTCGTAGGCTAACACGCCCATCGCCTTCAATTCGATGGCAACCGCAATCTTTACCTCCTGCGGTGTTCGTGGATAGTCTTGATCTGAACTATCATGCACACCCATTAATTTATCTATATTGATAATAGATGTAAGCAAGGATTGGATTTCTACAAAATTCAAATTAAAGGAAATTGTTTTCATATTGCTTGCGCTTAACCGTGATGCGCCTAGGGCTTAGTAATAATTATATCTGCTTAGTTCTCTTTATCTGCTCACGCGCCCACTCCTTTGCGGTTCCCGGCTCAATATCGCCATAGCGCTCCATATCGTGCGCTTCGTTCAGGAGACTATCATAGATTGTATTATTGTGACGTTTGCTTGCTGCAATGATAGCCAGGGCGTGGTCGTAATCTCGGATAGGACGAAGAGGATTTTCACGCTCCATCTTTGCAATGAGCTGGCCGCGCTTTACGCTGTAGCCTTGCTCAGACTGGCGTGAAATCATCGCTGATATTCTGTCGTTCTTATAATCTACCTTTTCCTCTGCCATCTGCTGCGCCTCCTCAAAGGTAACTGCATTCTCTGATTTTCTAACCAGCGAGCGCGCCCATGCGTCACGAATGTCTTCCCAGGTTTTCACCTTCTTCACGACCTTCTTCTTTCCGTCGAGCATTTCGATGAATGTTTTTCCGTCCTTCGCATTCAAGTAATAATCGTGATAGTGATCCTGATAGCCATAGCCGTTGTAGTTATCACCAAAGGTATGATAATCTACCTTATTTTCCTCAACGAAAGCCTTCAGCTTACCCAGAAGTGATGCGGTACCATCGAAGACACAAACGTTTACTACGCCGTTCTTTCTGCACGCTGAAACTCTACTCTTATGCTTTTTGTTAGCATTCTCAACAGATGAAAATTTGGAAGGAATAAATACTCTTCTATAAGTTCCCATATTATTTGCGCTTAACCGTGATGCGCCTAGGGCTGAAAAGTTAGACAAATTACATCTCGGCTTGATCTTTGAGCGCTTCTTTGAGAGTCCAATCGCTCTTGGGATAATGTGCCTCGCCTGAACCTGTGCGGAAATCAATATGGTAATACTCACTATCCTCGGTAATATTAACGTGATAGTTTTCATAATCCATAGAGTATGACTTCACGTATTCATTGAAGTATTCGGTGAAGAATGCTGCTGCTGTAGCCTCGTCTTCATTTAGATCTTCGCAAGCAGGATCGTCGTATATAAGAACGTCATCTCTCATCAATCTCCAGGACCCACCTACATTCTGTTCAAGCGAATATCCGTTCTCTTCTAATATAGAAATCGGATTTACACACATTCTACGAGACTGCTCTGGGGTGTTCTTAGCTGTTACTATATTCTTTGTAGTCATATTGAATCCGCTTGACCGTGCTGCGTAGGGCGAAAATGATTATTGTTGTTATTATTATCTTCTTATTTTATCTGATGCAAAGGTACGGATAATTTCTGAAACCACCAAATAAAATACACATAAAATACTATTTTAGATGTATTTTTGACATTTTGTTACATTTTTAGTACTCTATACCTTATTTTCAGCCATTGCTCGCTCTGAGGTGTCGATCCTCACATCTTCAATAGATGGTGCCAACCGTGGCAGCGATGGAAAAAATGCTGCTGCTATCCTCACAGACCACAAACAGCGTGTAAATCAAATGCGGACGCTTCCGCAATAAACATTTAAAATTTCAAAGTTATTCTCAAAAGAATAATGCACCCCGCCGTGGTGTCGCTCCACGCTGCCGGTCTGCCGGACGGGGTAGGGGAAGGCTCTCAGGCTTCCCCTATATGGGATGATGGGTTACTGCTTCGTGTCTGAAGGCTCGAATATCTTCATCATGCGGTTGATGCGGTTCGTAGCCTTAGATACAAATCCCCAGCAATATTCAAGAAACTCCTGTCTCTCTTCTGGTGTGTGGCTGTTGTGCATTTCTGCGCACTCGTACGCCTCTTCACGCAGGGTGATAGCATCGCCTATCCAGCACCCTGATAAGAGTTCATTCTCCCCATCCGGGTCTTCCTCGTCCTCCTCCATCCGCTCATCGAAATGCTCGATGGCGTACTTAATGAGTGTGCGAATATCCTTTGCCCATGAGCTTGTGTCGTCAGGGCTGATATTACATTCCTGCTGCACCATCTTTACAAGCTCGTCGATGCTCGCGCGGCTCTTGATATAGGCATTATGATAGAAGTCAAAAGGGATAACATGATCCAGCTTCCAGCCCTTCTCCTCGTTAACAGATGGTCGGTCGTATGCCTTGCGGCTCTCTTCTGTTACCTGTACCTCATTCTCTACATTCTCTATAACGTTCATGCCGTTCTTATTATTATTCTTTGCTTCCATAATTTCTAAATTTTTAATGTTGTTATAATATGATGATCGTGATATTATTTATCGGAAAGTATCACTATTAATATATACATATCCTGAACCACGCTTGTAATCTCTTACAGATGAAGCATGAAAACAGGCTCTACCTATACCAGACAGCCAGCGATCTCTACCTAACTTTTTAAGAGCTTCCTCCTCGCTGATTCTCTGATCATCTTTGGTGTAATACTTGTAATTGGCTTTTTCTATCTGATTGAAATCCTCTTCGAAATAGCCGATTTTCTTTAAAAACTCCTTATCTTTCTTTGTTAACTTTGCCATAATTTCTATTTTTTTTATGATTCTACAATACTACTGATAACTGTTAAACTCTACGAGCTCCAGCGAGCCGCCTTCCAGTTTACTCTGGATTTCATACGCAACTGTAGCACCGGAAAACTTCACGTCGTTTTGAAAGTTTTCTATCTGCTCCAGTACCGGAACTTTCTCGCCATTCGTAGCCCAACGGAAAACGCGCTCCCTAATACCTTTTGTGATAGCTGCCAGCAGTCGGCGGGTGCCCACCTTGTCGGATGATCCAACATAATATCTAATCATTGAGCCGCGGGATTTCCAATCGTCGCAAGTGCTCAGAATATAGATATGCTTCATACGATTTTTTAATTTTTCATTGTTGCTATAATATTGCTATAATACCATACCGCTGCCTGAGCCATCGCATCCTGCAAGGCTTCTAGATACTTGTCGATAGCTGCTGGCGTATCAGTATTGATATGCTTATCAGGATATTTGCCGCCCTGGTCTCCACTACCAAGATGGATGATGCAGAAGGAGCGGTCCTTGTCGTGGGTAGCGACCATACCACGGCGCTTGCAAAGCTCAACAACCTTATCGAAATATTGTGGCTCGAAAGTCACTACCTGGAGCACGCTCCATGGGTATTCCTGGGCAGTCAGCAGGATTTTACCCTGCTGCTGCGAGATGGCGAAATTATATATAACTGATGATTTCTTCATTTTTCTATATGTTCTATAATGAATGATTACTAATTTTACCGATGGGCTATAATAGGGCAACGCTTAGGCTGCCTTACCCTTGTCTATATCGTTAATATAATAATTTGTACTTACACGATCACAGACCTCATCATAGGCGTAAATCTCAGGGCGTTCATCGGTATATCCATCTGCCTCCAATTCTGCCTTCACGATATAATAGAGCATGTATGCCAGATAATTTGCCTGGTGAGAAGCCTCCGTATCGAAAAGTACCCAGCCGCCCCAGTCGTCGATGTCATTACTCAGGAAGGAGATAAAACCACTTGAGCTGGTGCAATTCTCCTTGATCCATCCGGCTATTTTATCACGGTGATTTTTCGCCTTCTCTATAATCGCCTTCTTAGCCTGGTGAGTAAGTTTGATGCGAACCACGCAAGCATCATTCTCGTAATTATAAAAGCGTGGCTGCCATACCTGAAGAAAATTCAGTTTAATATCCTCGTGTATATACTGCTGCATCCATCCTTCCCAAACCTCGGTGTACTCCTCGCAAATGGCCTTGTAATATCCCTTATAATCAAAAGAGAAATCCTTATCCTCTTCAAATCCATTCTCAAGACCATAATAGTAAATATCATCGTCTGGGCTCCAAATAGAGCAATAAAAGCCTTCAAAACCGGCTAAACGTGCATCGCACACCGTTGTAAATTTCTTTTTCTTTTCCATAACCTTAAAATTTTAAATGTTCTATAATATGTTTCTTTTTATTCCCAGGGAATCCTATTTTTGAGGATTCCCTGATTTTACACGCACGCTATAATAAGGCGTGATAAACGGGTATCTTACTTCGTTAACGATATACTCCACCGTTGGAGTGCTCAAAGTAAGGGTATCTTGGCAGATTACCCGTCCGTTCATTCCGTGAATCATCATGTTCAGGGCGCACATCTTACAGGCCAGCGGATCTGAATCTTGTGCAATATAGCTATAAGGGCGACCGGCTGAATGATTCTGCTTGCTAACCTCGATAAAATGAGATAAAAGGAGGCGACCGCTGCCAGCAGCACAATCATTCACTTTTAGCCCGTCTTTTTTCATGCTGGAGGCTTCTTTTTTCTTCGTGCCTACAAGTTCACTCATAAAATCCGAAACAGCCGGAGGCGTGAAAAATTGCCCCGTTCTGGAAGCCTTACCAGCTATCAAATACATTTCCTCATACAGCATGCCGAAAACATCAAGCCATTTTCCACGCTCCATAGCCTTGGTTACATCATCCATCCAGGCCAAAGCCAAAAAACCGAAATGCGGTTTTGCCTGAAAGCGTTCCTGCTGCCATTTCAGAAGACCCTTGAAATCATTCTTGAACGCCTCCACACTGAATAAATCCAGAAGGTAATCGCAGAAATCATTCAACGCCATCTCATAAGGTCGGCCGTCTTCCTTTACCTGCTTGGTCAAAACATCTACATATAACTTTGCATTAAACATAAATCTATAAAATTTAAAACGTTCTATAATAGGTGAAAATTCACACGTTCTATAATAGGTGCCCTGGATGATGCCCAGGGCCACCTATAATATTTTAACTACACTTCCAAATACCGGTAACTGGAGGATACTGCTGCAGGTCGTGATTCATTGCAAAGCCTCGAATATACACATCTTCGCGGCTGAGTTCCTCGATGAGTTTTTCCACTTTGCGCACCTTTTCCACATATTTTATATATTCCTTCTTTGTGCCCTTGAGTCTCTTAATATCCTCCTGAAGGTCGTTTAATTTTATATCTATAATAGATACGGCCTTTTCTGCCTCCATACGGTCGCCAGTGCTCCACTGCCAGAAATTTTCCATGTTTCCGTACCATTTATAATAGAAATAAACGTGGTTTTCCTTAAATTTATCTAAGATCATGCGATCGTCATCGAAGTGACAGAAAAAGCCTGTAGCGGCTTTTACTGCCTCATTGAAGCGCTTATTTATCACTTTTCCGTCGAAGGTTCGGCAAACGTTTTTTAGCACCTCCATGGCTTTTATTTGCTGCTTTTTGAGATCCACTATTTTTGCAACATAATCAGCGTACAATTTAGCCTCCATCTTTGCGCGGTCATGTTTCCAGTTTTTCACTGCATTCTGGTAGTCTTTTTCCGTGCCTATAATATAGGAAGTTTTAGGTGCGTGATCACCCATCCAGCGGCGAAAACGTTCATTATTCAGTGCCTCAAACTCCTTTGCGTTTTCCTCGCTGCTGAAGGTACGGGCTGAAGGTGGGGTGTCTTTGTCAGACTGCCAGGCGTACACGTCGCCGCTATCTGCCACCAGTTCCTTATATCTAGTCATAATTTTCTCCTGGTCCTCGTTCTGGATATTCTCAAAATCTATTTTTGCTTCCATAATTCCTCAAAATTTAAAATGTTCTATAATATAGTGATATTCTTTGCAGCCTAATATAATTTAAGATACTCGCTTATATACATCTGATCCATTACTAAAACGGCCGATTTCTACAATCTGATCTGTAAATGGTGCCACTGCTTTTTCTATATTCTCTATAATAGAAGAATATAGGGTCAAAAGTCGCTTTTCTAAATTTTTAGACTGCATAACCGCAAAACCGTGCACCTGGCCCGTGCTGCGAAATTGGCATGCTTGATCCGTGTCCCACACACCTTGCTCCAGAATGTCGGCAAAATCTATATCGTGTACGTCGTCGTACTCGCTACCATCTAGGTAAATTCTGCCATCTAGATAGGCTCCCTCGTAATAACCAGGTCGCAAAAATACATCTAGAGAAAACTCAAAAGGCACGCCGCAAAACTCGATTTCACGGAAAACACTTGCAATCTGGTATGGTTCCCCGTTTTCCGGATAGCCTCCATATTCGCTGATCGCTCCGGCGATATTATCACGCTGAAAATCGAACTCGATTTCGTCGTCAACCATAACAGAATAATATCTGTTAAAAATTGTACTGCCAAAATTACATGTTGCCATAACTCTAAAATTTTAAATGTTCCATAATCTATTTATTAATTCTCCGTGATATTTTGCAGCCGCTATAATAGGGCTATTATCACTTATTAGAAGGTGCCGGCGGGAATGATCCGCCGTTCTGGCCTTAAACCTTTGCACCCTGTTATTTGTATAGTTTGAAAAAGCGTTATAAAGAGATAGACAGCAATACACACATGGCCCCGGCTATTAAATTAATGCCTATTAATTGAAGCCCGTTGACTGTTACCCCGTCGCCGTCACTGGCAAAGTAGGTTTTCGGTGCAAATAACCATCGCCAGGCGGTTTTTGCAACCGCAAATATACATTTATTCAAGCGTGCAAAAAGAATGGCACACACGGAAAATAAAACACTTACCAGGGCCGCCGTACTGGTACGGCGTGAAAAAGTAATATTATAATTGTTCATTTTCTTAATATTTTAAAGATTCTATAATATAGTTTTTTTGTGGGTACCCTGAGAGATTCAGGGTACCGGGTTTTTATGCACAACGCATGAAGTTATCGAGATAGTAACGGGTACCGTACACCGTGAAATAAGGACGCGCCTCCGTCTCCTCGTTTCTTGAGAACGTGTACTTTATTTCTTGCCATCTTTGCGCCGTGTGAGATTTATCCATACAATAACGGCGCCATAATACGCCGGAACCGTCACTATTTACAACTATTCCCAAACCGCCGCAATTACTGGTCGCACAAAAACATTCTCCATACTTTGCCAGTCTGTTATATTCCATTTCTTTTGTATTCTTTGCCATGATGTTATATATTTAATAATTAATACTTTCTTTTCTCGCTGTTATCTTATATTATTTAATTAGCACTTCTTTTTTTTTATAGTCCCAATCTGCAGCGATACAGGCAAGACCAGCAAAAGCGGAAAAAAAAGACAGAAGGCCGAAAATAACAATACCTTCAACGGCTGTTGCAATATTAGGGCACCCCGCAGAAACAAGTGAAAAAATGCAATCAATAACAATTGCAAAGAAGACGATCGCCAGGTAAACAGGCAGAAAATATAAAATTTCTACTTTTGAGAGTACGGCAAAGAAAAACTTCACCTTGGCGGCTATTGCCTTTACCTTTGCAATGATGCCGAAAAAATCAAAATTCTTTTTCATAATTCTTAAAATTTTAAATGTTCTATAAATAGGGGGTACCGGCGGGAATGATCCGCCGTTTTGGCCTGGTTACCTTTGTACTCTGAAATCTTATATATTATAGTGCCGCCATCATGGCAACGGCCGCGCTAACGTTTTTTGCCTGATTCTTGTTTGTGATTTCCGGTGTGTGATCACGAACAAATTTCTTTTGCTCGTCGCTTAATGCTGCGAAATTAGCCGCGAATGCTTTAATAAAGCGTTCCGCCTTCTTGTGTTCATCAAGGGCCAACGCCTCCACTTCGAGGCGCAAAGGTTCACGTAAGTTCTTGGGAAACTTATTTATAGCGTGATATAGAGCCGTCTCATACTCGAAGGACTCCCAAGTGCGATTATAATATGATACGCGGGTGTGCTCATAATCTTTGCCGCCACCTATAACGTAAACATGATGACAAAAACCATTTTTTGTATTTGTAGCATTGCAGAAAAAAGAAATCTTTTCGCCGTTAACTATAAAATCGAAATTTGTTCTATTACAAATTTTTGTTGCCATAATTTCTAAATTTTAAAATGTTCTATAATAAAGGGATAATAAGGGAGCCGGAACCGGCTCCCATGGATTTATTTAATCGTCGAGTCTAATTTGTTCTAAATTATCTAAATCATAAATAGCCAACTGTCTGTTAACTCGTGCAAGTTCCAGGGCTTTTGCACGATCCTTCACAATTACGGTTGCATCGTAATAATAACGACCATTTTTTGAATTATACCAGCCGCCAAAAGCGAGGCCATCAAAATGAGAGGCTTTTCCCTGATTCTGCATTTTTTCAATTACATTAACTACCTTTACGAGACCTTCAGCGCCAAACGAGTCTTGAGTAACTAACAAGCCTACAGCGTAACCTGAAGTTATAGGCTGCAGAGTTGCAGCGTTAACGGTGTAACCTTCTGGATTTTGCGCGGCGATTGCTGCGATAGTTGAAATAACTAAATCCTTTTTCATAACTTTTAAATTTTAAATGTTTAATACTTTCTTGTTTTAATTTTGAGGCTATAAAGGGATCCGCCCCCTTTCCAAAAGCTAATGTATTCACCGTTTTGTAATGTATCAATACGATATATTACCTCTATACATTTCTTTCTAATAGCCTTTTGTTTGTACCCGCCGTTTCCTTAAGGTTAACGGCGAAAATCCTTATATATCTAATAATAAGTATTTACAACTTATTATATATTTTTCATTTCATTTGTGATTTTGAGTAACTGCCTGCAGTTACACACAAAATATAAATATGTCAAAGAGCATTTGTAAAACTATTACCTTTTGTTTTACGTTTGCAAAGATACTGATATATTTTTATTCCACCAAATAATTTGCGAAAAAAACAAAGATTTACCCTTATATTTAACGTTTAAAAACAATATATACCTTTATATTTACAGTTTTTTACAAAAATATACGCTTATATTGATAAAAAATATATTGTTATACCTTTATCTTAGTTATACGTTTTACACCTTATTATATATAAGGAAAAATTAAACGGCGGAGGTGTGGCTGGTGGGGATGAGTTCCGGCGGTGGCTGCATCCTGTTGGCGGTGGCGGCTCCTGGTGGCTGGTGTGTTGACGGTGGCGGCTCCTGGTGGCTGGTGTGCTCCCTGTTGGCGGTGGTAGCTCATCGGTGGCGGCTCCTGGTGGCTGGTGTGCTCCCTGTTGACGGTGGCGGCTCATCGGTGGCGGTGGCTGCATCCTGGTGGCTGGTTGCTCCCTGTTGACGGTGGCGGCTCATCGGTGGCGGCGGCCTCATATTGCCAGCCGATCCCAAGCAGGGGGGCAGGGGGAGTCGTTTCAGGGCGGCGGGGCTAATCCGTGCGACTTAAAGTTTTCGGGACAATCGTAGAGAACGGATTGCTCTAAATATCAATTATTTATATTCTCCAGTAGGGAGGAAGAAAACACGATAATGGTTTTATAAGACTTTGATTTTCAATACGTTATCGGGGTTTAAAAATAATTCAGAAATCAACCAACACGTCTTATCCTTATTAAAAATATGGGTAAAAAATACTCAAATATACGTTTTTATCTTAAAAATAAATAAGTATATAGATAAAATTGCGATTTTTCTTGCTAAAAACTAAATAAATATAATGGTAAAGCCCAGGGCTTTTTGCTCTAGGCTATTCTGTTTCTGTCTATATCTTAGGCATCTGGATAGAACTATCGCCATCGGTATATCTCAATTCCTTCAGATATTCTGTGCCGTCACACTTGGCTACTCCTTCCAAAAAGGTGAGGTCACTGATACAACCACGGTATATAAGGTATCCTTCGCGATAAGTTTTCAGTACCTGAGTTACACAGGAACAACCTCCAGACATCCGATATGTTTAATTTTTTAGACGGTGCAAAGATAAGGAGATTTCTCGAAACCGCCAAACGTTTTTAAACAAAAATCTTTATTTTAACCATTTTTTTAGCTAAAAACTTGCATAATATAAAAATATATTATACTTTTGCACCACATAAACAACAATATAATAAAAATAAAGCAATATGAAACACTTGGATATAAAGAAGGCATTGGCTGATCATAATATAACTCAAGTTCAACTTGGCGAAAAATTAGGTCTCTCTCCTCAAAGTTTAACATCGGTAATAAAAGGAAATCCTACTGTGAAGAAGCTAGAGGATATTGCTACCGCCATCGGCTGCGACATCACCGACCTCTTCTATCCCGACCCTACGGAAGAGGCAGAAGAGAAGGAAAAGAAGGAGGAGATAAATATGAAACCGCTGGGCATGGATGCGATGAAGCAGATTGCAGACAGAGTGCCGGACGTGATAGGCGGCAATAGCGGAAGCAGCGTTGACTGGACAAACGTTGAAAACGCTGAGAACGGAGGCGAAATGCAGCAGCAGATGATTCAGACCTCCACCTTCTGCCCTCACTGCGGTAAGAAAGTAAGGGTGGGAGTGGTGCTATTAGATAGTTGATAATTTATAGTTTATAACAACTTAAAAAAAATAGAAGAAATGAAACAGAACTTTTTAGCTATGATGAAACATTCCATGATGGCCGTCTTCACAATAGTGGCCATGGGAATGATTACGGCATCGCTGACGGCTTGCAGCAGCAGCGAGGATGAGAGCGAGAAGAATGCGGCAAAGGTGAAAGAATATCTTACCGGCAACGAGTGGACCATCAACAGCACCAACGGTACTTATTCTTATTACAAGAACCACATGGTTTATTATGAGGATGGTGGCGATCTGACTCCAGGCGGTTATGTTATCGAGCCTAACACTGCCTTCGGTTACTGGCAGATGGAGGGCGACAAGCTTACTACCCACTTCGAGGTGGGCACTCCGAAAGGCTTCAATATCGGCAATCTGCTGAATGAGACTATCTCGGGCGTGCATCTGCAGGAAAGCAACAAGCTTACGGACAGCAGGGTATCGGTGAGCATCGATATGCGCCCAATGATTGTGGGTACCTTCGCCAACGGCAATGAATGCCAGATGAGATGCGGCAGTTCGCTGAATGATATATCCGATGAGACGGACCACGACGCTGCGCTGAGGGGTACCTGGTATTGCGTCATTACCATTACCAAGGACGGAAAGAAGGAACAGCGTATGGGATCCATGACGTTTAATGAGGACGGCACCATGCGCATGGTGATAGAGGGTAATGAGGATTTCACTACTACCTATACCACCAGGAACGGAAAGGTTACGCTCAATGGTTATCTGGTAAAGGATCATGTGGCTACCTTCTATTATATGAACCTCTACGGTTCGCTCATCAAACTGTATAGCTGCGAGAACGGGTATCTTTCATCTATATGGAGAAAGAACAGAGATGAAGCATACCAATAGCTGATGAAAAGGACTTTTAAAGGTAAAAGAGTAAAAAGAACTTTTAAAGGTAAAAAGGTAAAAGAGCCTGGCGGGACGGGTGCTTTACTGTGAAAAAACTGGACAATTCTTGCGGATATGACCGAAGATTTACAGATGATTTCTCTATTTTTCTCCGATTTTCTCTACGTATCTCGTTTTTTCTTCGTATCTTTGCACCCGAAAATCCGCTGCCCCGCAAGGGTTGCGGTGTTATAATCTTTAAAAAAGTATTAAAAAACGATGCAGCCCTGCCGTCCGCGATGGATAGCAGGGCTTTTTTACCTTTTTACCTTTTTACTTTTTTACCTTTTTACCTTTACAATCGCCTTTATTGGATTGTGACGGTTACTATCTCATTCCGTCCCCAAGCCTCCTTCATCTTCTCGATGATGCGAAGGGTCCAAAGCTTCGAGTCGCTAATCCATCCCACCTTGTCGTTCTTGCCGAAAAGTAGGCAACCCTCGGTGTCCTTGGCTGAATTGCCGGGGTGGATGCGGATGCCTGCAAAGCCGGTGACGTTCTCCAATAAGGGCAGGCGGCGCTTAAAGCGAGGGGAATAGGTGTAGTTGACATGGTAGGTGCCTCTCGGAATGGCAGTCTTGCCTTTTTCCTTTACAGCCAACGCGTCCTTCGTACTCATGCCCTGATACAGTCCGCGGTCGGTGTCCTCAAGGCAGTTGCAGTGGAAATCCTCACCATCTACATACACCTTGCTGATGGTATAGCCTTCCTTCTTCCATTTTCTATCTATCAAAATGTTCATAACAATAAATTTAATAACCAATAATTAACTATGCTGCCGATGATGATGACAAGCGAATATCTAATGACATCTTCCCACTCGAAACGGGAAAGCTGATATTTGTCGTACTGGTAGAACTCTCGCCAAATCATTAGCGGAAAGGCTATGATGCCTATCAGCACACTCAAGAGAAACCAACAGGCAATACCTATCCAGTCTCGCCTGTTGAGGGTAAACAGTCTTTTCAGCATACGCACAGCCAATATGTGAGATATACATCAAGGAAACCCGCTATCTCTATCCAATACCAGGGATGCAAGTGCATTTCCGGCTCACGTCCATCACGTTCTGCCAAATATTGCTCCCACTTTACAAAAAGATGATAAAAAAGCCATAGTACAAACCATAAGAATATTGCAAGCCAAAGCGTAGGAAGGATATTCACGCTCATACACCAACCCACGCACCCGATGGCTGCCACAATCGCACCGCATTTATGGACGGGCAGGGTGTCCTTGTCAATATAGTTGGGTGCAGCTCCTACGAACATCAACCCTGCGCACCCCAAGAAGGCAAGGCATTGGATTCCCTTGCCAGAGTCGAGCATAGGAATGAGCATCAGTATCGCACTCGCCACCATGACAGCGGTAAATACCCACCCATAGTTTCGCTTATGCTTATCGCCTATCACTTCGCTGCCCGTGCATTTCTGCAACAGGTAATACACATCGCTCATCATGTCTGGAATGCCGAACCGCATGGCTGCAAGCAAGAGAAATCCTGCCCACAGGAGAAAAGAAATCATACTTAATACATACATAGTCTTTAGAATTTGAATTAGTTACACGTTAATACCATTTTATCGACGTCAACAAAATGGTGTTACCATTTTCGTGATGTCAGGAAAATGGTGCTATCATTTCCCCGATGATAGGAAAATGATATTAGAGTTTAATATCCAACTGCTTAGGATAACCCGTCTTGTAGTCGTAAGCATCCACCTCCTCGATGGTGGTCAGTTCGCTGACGGCTTTCTTGTGAGCTGCCGTCACATTGAAGCATTCCAGGGCATACATCTCAAGCGTGGAAAGCAGCATGATGGCCATATCACACCGCACCTCCAACTTGTAGCCATCAAACCAAAGGGTAGTGGTATCTTGACCCATATCACGGGTAATCTGAGTGGAGTTCATCAGACCCACACGGGTTTCCTTGTCGAGCCATACCTTGTTGCCATTCAGCATAAATCCGTTCACATCACTGCTGGTGTCATAAGCAAGGATGGCTGCTAACTTTTCTTTCTTTGCCTTCTCCAAGGTAGCCTTGCATCGTTCCTGCCATTCCTCACTCACCAGATCGTACTCCTTTTCTCCGAAGTTCATCAGATAGGCAGCACGCGTCTTGCACTGGTTGCACCATGTGTTTAATGCCTCAAACTCATCCGCTGCATCCATCTTCTTGCCGAGAAGGTTGCGCATGATGGCTTCCACTTCATTCTCGGAATATCGGCTGCGAATGAGGGCTGAGACGATGGCACCATAATTCCATACGGCTACGGGTAGCGTGACCATACGATCGCTCCCCATACCTACCTTTACACTCGCCACAAATCTGCCGCAGTCATAGTCTATAGAAATATCCTGCGACTCATTTACTAAATTTTCATTCATAGTTATTTATTTTTAATAATTGATATTTTACATTCAGATCTTTCTTCAGTTTTACGCTATCAAATCTGCCCTTGATATAGAAGTAATGAAAGAACAGAGGGCAATCATCCTTGATGACCCGCCGCTTGACAGCATACTCATTCTTATGGGCCATGAAACCGAAATAGCTATTCAGGCTTGCCAAATAGTGTTCCAACTCGTAAGAATCTTCTACACTGCAGGTATCAATATGCTCCAGGAACGTCTGCAATTTCCGAAGGACGTTGATCATGCCGCCTATCGTGCGGTTGGAGAGATATACCCTGTTCATCTTGATAACGGCTCCTACAAAATACACACCCTTGGTTACGTCCTGAATGTACTGCTTATCATGGTGCATCTTCAGGTTCAATTTTTCCAGAAGGAAAGCGTCTGCCTTATCACGCAACATCAGCACATCCTGCTTTCGGAGGCATACTACGGAGAAATCATCCACAAAGCGCTCGTATCTCGCATGTATCATCCGGCATAGACTGATCATAAACTCATCGAAGAACGGCATATAGAAGTTGGCCAATAGCTGCGAGGTGATATTGCCGATGGGCATTCCCCTGAACCATTCTGCGAAGAAGAGCGACTTGTGTTTAGGCAGCTTCTGCCATAGCTCCTCATCGCCACGCTTGATGCAGTTGGTCTGCGGGCGGTGCCTGATGGTTACTACTAGCAGATAGACCAATAATTCGATGTCATCACCCTTATAGTGCGTTCTGACGAATGCCACGGCATATTTCTCCAAGATACGTATGTCGATGCTCATAAAGAAAGACTGGATGTCGAACCTGCCGACAAAAGCCTTTCGTGTATAGTTCTCGCTAACTTCGAGAATATCCCTTCTGAGCGCCATCACTGCCTTCTGCGTTCCCCGATTCTTGCGACAGTTCCACGACACATCATCCTGCGCAATAAACCTTTCCTCAAAGAGGGGTTCGATGCGGATACATATCCAGTGCTGCACGATTCTATCCCTGAAAGCTGCGGCGAATATTTCACGCAGCTTCGGGAAGGTGACGATGAAGCAGATGCTGGTGCTCGGCACATACTGCCTCGCCTCGCATTCCTCCATCAGTCGGAGCAGATCGGTATCATTTATCCGATAAAGTACACATTGCTCGCTTGTCATCTTGTTGGAGATACATTGATTGTAGGCTTCAATCCATCCTCGCTTCCTCTCATCACTTAATGCGACGGCCGCCCTCACCTGATTAGCGTTGTACTTGTTGTTGTTGTTGAACTGCCCGCTAACAGGATTCAGATTCCAAGAATTGAACTCAGAATACTCCGAAGACAGCATTATGCGCACTACCTTATTCTTAACAAGCGGATTGCCGATAGGGTTTCCACTTGTGGCGCATCCATTCAATAATAGAGAAGAAATATCAGCCATATATAATCGTAATCATATTTACCGAACATTAACCTTGTTTCGACGGTTCGCAACAACACCACCGTCACGCTTGGTCAGCTGCGACTTATACCAAGCCCCAGTTTCTCTTGCCAGGACATCAAAATCCTTCAGAAAACCTGGATATTGCCCATTGCTGATAATTCTGCCATGCAGAGGAACCTTTACCTGTTTAGCCTCTCCATCGACATTTATCATACCCGACTTCTCCTTCCTGCTATACTCGTGGAGTTCTCTTACGATAGTTTTCACGATGGTCAAGGAATGGATAAGGGTGGCAATGTATGCAATTCTCTGGTTAATGTCTATCGCACGCAGCGCATACTCGCACACGACAAGGGAATCTACTACCTCGTTGATACATCTTGACATAGCGGTCTGCAGACCCATGGCGTTTTTAGGAACACGTTCCGATACTGCCATGAGCGCCCCTAAGAGGTTCTCTAACTTGCGATAAATTGAGGATTGTCTTGCCTTCATCTAATGTTCTATTGTTTTAAAAAAATAGCTTGCTCGTCAAAGATGACGAAGCTTGCAATGTGATACTTGTTTTGTTATTTGATGATGGGGTAGAGCCTTGCGGCTCTCCCCTTTTGATAAATGCTTTTTTAGCTTGAGTTTTCTGCTGATGGTGCGGCGAAAAGCCGCACCATGGGAAGGATTCAAGCCTACAGCTTGAATGCGACGGCCGCCCTCACCTGACCAGCGTTGCACTTGACGACGGTGCCGCTGAACTGCCCGCTAACAGGATTCAGAGTCCAAGAAGCGAACTCAGAATACTCCGAAGACAGCCAGTACCACGTGCTTGAGAAAGCAACAAAACGGAAATCAGCCTTCGCCTGCGCAAAGATATTATTTGCAACACCGACATTATATCCCTTCATTGCATACCAAGAGCAACGTGCCATCTCTCCTGAAGACATCAGGAACCAATGCCCCTCAGTAAACGACTCTGCTAACGTTTCGGTATCATTATCAAGCGTAGGAACATAAGCATTGCAATAGCTTGCAGCAGGATAGTAGTACTGCTGATACTTCTGCGCATTATTATGTTCGGCTTGCACGCTCTTGATACATTCCGAAAGACTTTGCGCCAAAGTCTTTCCTGGCGTTGCCTTTGGAACAGGCAGATTCACGTTTGTATCCTTCAGGATGTAGTCTCTGTGAGCAATAATCTTGAGGGTGTTGAGCTGACCACGAGCAATCATGTCATTCACATTCAATCCTACACGTTCAAAGTACTCGCTGAGAGTAGTATGACCTACGTTGGTGTCCCACATACTCTGCGTGATTTTCTCAAATCCGATGTCACTGATTGTGTTAAGCGCAGTATATTCCTTAAACCCGTCATTAGCCGTATTACTCTCGTCACGCATCGTAGAGTCAGACACATTCACACCGTTAGTGTACTCCTGCAGCAATGGCAGATTATATACATTATAGGTAGAATTACTACCTAATTTAATACCATTCATACCATTATTAGCATCGGTCGAGTTAAATAGTCCCCATACTCTACTACCATAGTCCTTTAGGGCTACCGCAATCGCCCATTTGCGCTCCTTCGGCTCGATATAGAAGATGACAGCGATAGGGGTAGCGTCAGAAAAGCTCAGGTCACTGCCGTAAGTTCCATTTGCAAATACGTAATCTCCAAGTTGTGCTTGATAAGCATAGAAATATACGTCAGTCGTCGCCTCCAAGGTCTTACCGCTCGAAAGCTGCAAGGTGACCGTCACTGTCGCCTTGTCGCCATTCTCACGGCTACCCGCCTCGGTTACGGTGATTATGCCCGTCTTCGGGTCGATAGTAGCAAGAGGAGTTTCCGTCATCTTCCACGACACATACACGATGTCATTACCAGCCACAGGAATGGTATATAGTTTCAGAGTATAAATGCCTTCTTTCGCAAAGTATCTATAGCCCTTCAACGATGCACTCTTGATTTCTACCTTGTTGTATGATACGTAGAGCGCATTCTTCTCATCGTCAATATTACCCCACATACCTACCATGCGCATCTTCAGCGTGGCACTGACCGCAACGCTTTCAGAAAGGGTAATACGGCCCGTCAGTTTTGTCTGTCTGTCGAGAAGCCACGACAATGTTTCGGCTGACACATCTTCCCAGTTGATGCCAAGAATAGTAAGCGACGAGAGGTTCTTGCTCTGCGCTTTCAGGTTGTTCACGATGTCGAATGCCCCAATCTTAGGGCAGGTGTCCTGGTTGATATACACCTTCTGTAGCTTTTCGTAGCCCTCAAGGGAGAGAACATTCAGTCCGCGCTGTCCGTCAAGATGCAGGGTAGTGAGGGTGGATGGCAACTTCACGGTGGTAAGGAACTCCTGCTGCGGCAGGGTGATACCCGTTAAGGAGGTGCCTCTTGCGTCAACCGACTCCAAACGCACGTTGGCAGACACGTCCATGCTGCCCGAAACCGTACTCAGATTATGAATATCCAAGATACGGAGCGAGGTCATGGAACCTACCAGCAACGAGGTAGCCTTCAGATGGATTTCACTCTTGTTGTCAGTACCGGCAATGAGTTTGCGGATGCGACTACCATTGAAGGCAAAGGTCTCGTTGGCAGGCTTGTCGTACCATGTACCGAGGTCACTCATATAGTTCACGCCGCAAACGATGTTCTGCGTGTTGCTGTCGGTGACACCAGTAGCCGTTACCGACTCTCCAGCCTTCACTCTCTTGCCGTCAAGGATGGTACTCTGACCGATGGTGACGACAGGGTATATCCACATAGCTGCCGTGAGGTCAAACTTCACCTCCATCTGTTCGGTGGAACGATAGTTGATGTTACCGCCCGATGGACTGCCGGGGTCGAACTCGCCATACTTAGCATAGCTACTCATGTAGATGGTTCTATCTTTGCACCACTGGCGCTCACCTTCCTCTTGCGAACCAAGCGACTGCGTGATAGGGTCGGTATCATTGTTGTAGTTACCGTTCACCATCTGATAGTGTGCATATTCATAACCGATACGTGCGAACTCATTATAAGCCACGGCAGGGAAATACTGACAAGTGGACATGAAGTACTTCTCCCAGCAGCCCTGTACCGTACCGTCACCCAGACGAGCCATTGCGCTCAGTATCTCCTTCATGGTAGAACGAAGGTCGGTAGGAAAACATTCCTCCAACAGGTTATAAAGCGCATTATCCTCTCCGTTCCAGTAGTTCTTGCCTAACGAAGTGTCAAAATCATGTTCCTCCACCCAATACGGCTTTGTCAGCTTACCCTGATTATCGAAAGGCAGGATGGAGTCGAGGTCATCCTGAAAGGCACGGATCAGTGATGTGGAGCTAAACACCCATAAATAGGTATTCTTGGCTCTATTGTCGCAAGCTGCTAACAACTTCATCATACACATGAAGAACAAAATATCCTTCTTGTGCAAGTAAGTTGTAATCTTCTCTGCGAACTCTTTTCTACGGGCAGCGATGAAATCTTCATTCACTTTTTCCCACTCCAGATAGGTTTCGTGATTGGTGAAATCGTCGCTGATGTAGTTGGCAGTCTGTGTCTTCACATTCAGAGTAGCATACACACCAGCCTCAGACTTCGTAGTTCCACCAGCCACCCAAGTCTTGTTTATCTCGTCATAGCGATACATATCATATCGCTCAGAACCCGTTTCTGCCTTAGTTACCCAGTAGCAGTAGCTAATATCCAAGCCTTTCACCTCCTTCAGTTGGGTGAATGTTCCATTAAACGGTTTCAGTCTGTTGGTATGAGAATACACAAAGTTGAATGCCTCGATGAAGCGGGAGATAGTATTTCGATTACCCAAATCATAATCCCATGAGGTAGTGCCAGCATAGACATAGCCTTCCTCTTCCTCACTGTAGTTCACGTCGCCTGGAATCCAAGGCACCTGATGCTTGGTAAGACGAGGGTTATTGTCAGAGCCCTCGATCATCAACATATCGGGAGTCTTGGTCTTGTCGTAGCCGAAGGTAGGCTTGTCGGCCTTACCCGAACCGAAAGTACCTAAACCGATGAATACAGGCTCACTATCGTTCTCAGTCTGCTGGAATACAAGGAATGGGTCTTCATATACCGCCACACGGCAATTCTCCATACCCTCGATGCTGGTAATCTCATTTTTGCCTACCACCTCCTTGTAGAGGTCATTGTAGAGCTTGGTAGCACCCATCTTGTGCGACTGTGGCGATGAAGCCCAGTTGCGCTTATCTACCAGCTTCTTGGCAAGGGGCAGTCCGTCGGCGTTCTGATAGCATTGTCCGTGGTCCACAAGATTTTCATCCACCCACTTGGAATCCTCACGCTTGAAGTCGCTTTGGATATTCCAAGCCCAGTATTTCTTAGAGGTAGAACCCTGTCCTTTCAGGTTCATATTATAGAGCGTACCACTATGCGCCTTGTCATTAATTTTATGAATAACGATGTCGCCCACAACAGCCGTAGGCGACTTGAGTGATGGCACTGCACATTTATATAGCAGGGTGTTGTATTTGGTGTATGCCTTAGAGTAAGAAATCAAACCACTCTCGCTTAAGATGTCATTCTTCTCCTTGAAAGCCTTCTTCTCGCCGATAGTAGCAAAGGAAGAAAGTCTATTCTGACGAATATCCGTAGCGGAAAGAGATTTCTTGTAGATACGCAAACCATAAATATCAATATCCGAACCTTGAGGCGCAATCACGATACCGCCCGTTTTCTTTATTCCTCCTACTGACTGCCAAAACGCATCGTTATCGGAATAGACAAACTCTCGGCTGATAATACCATTAATGAATACACGCACATAGTTGACACCCTGACTATAGAGGTTAGGAACGATATTGATAGCCACATGAGTACGAGTCTCCTTAGAGTAAATCCAGTTTTGTGAACCCTCCACACGCTTCTCCATGGTCATCATGCAGCTCTCCTGCGCCTTCAACCAAAAGCCCACCAAATGACTGTCAACGGTAGAAGGTGTTCCCATCTGGAGTAAAATGCCATTCTCATCGGTTACATTGCGTGTCGCAAAGTCAATTTCGATAGTCAATCCCTGTAGAGGCGTATCGTCAGAATAAGCATCATAGTTGATGTTGACCTTAGAGCCATCCAAGACTCGCAAGCAACGAGCATTCGTATTAGCATCGACAATCCAACCATCACTGATAAAAGAAAAACCCTCGAAGGTGGATTTCACCTGCTGGTTATTAACAGCATTAACGATGGTATTAGGTTCACTCTCACTATTGTTGCGTTTCTTAGGATTGAGGAAGAAGTCTGCTCCCGATGTAGGCGCAAAATTCTCACTATTATCCACTACTACACGCAATGGGTCTCGCAGAACAACCTGCCCGGAAGTGAACGACATCGATGCAGGGAAATTGACATTATCCTCTGTTTCTACTTCAAGGTCGAAAATCAGGGACTTGATAACTCCCGCAGGAACGTTTTGCACACTCTCGCTATATATTACGCTGTTAGACTCCAAATTGGTAAGTACGAAAGCAATATCCGTATTGTCAGCCTTTGGGTTGAATACCGCATAGTCAAACGCCTGTACGCTGCTCCAGTTTTGGAATGTACCGATGTTGTTGAGTACAAGAAGTGGAGTAGTATTGCCCGATAGCGTACACATAATGTTCTGTGATACGGATTCGGTTTTGACGTTATCGCCTGATGTAATCCATGCCTCGATATTATAAATTCCATGCGCTTTCGGATGGTCGATGTATGCAATATATGGAGTTTCGGTATATGTAGCCGTACCAATACTATAATCGTATGTACGAGAATACTTCCCGTCAGAAGAAGAAACTTTCAGATGCAGTACCTTACTGATTGTACCCGTAATCGTCAACGGAACTGAGATAGTCGGAGCAACGGCTTTATACTCGAAAGGATTCTGCCACTTAGTCTGAAAATTTATCTGGATATTGGTTTTTGTAACTGTAATGATGACATAAGGCGTACTCTTATGCGAACTTGTACCCGTCGCAATCATACGGACTGATTGAGTACCATCCACACAATAAGGAGCAAGGTTTATCTCTGTGTACGCACTTGTGTTGGCTGCCTCCTGAGAGTTGATAGCGATATTAGCCGCTACCTTCCATTCCGAAGCATTCTGCATTCTGGTTTCTATCAAGAGCGTACCTTCCTCATTTGTATCAGATACACTACCTCCTGGAACGGATGGGTCGTAAAGCTGGGAGGTAAAGCGTATCTTTGCCACAAGGTCTGAATCCTTGGTAGCCGTAATAGACTTTGCACCCATATTGATGAGTTTTACGATGGTAGATGCTTCAGCCGAACCGCCGCCTGTACCCAAAGGTATCTCTACACTTGAGAGTATAAGGTCAGCATGATTGTCAGGGTCAGCCTTATAGATACCATAAGTTTCAGCAGAAGCAAATAGCGCCACCGTAGCGATATTTGTAGCTGCATCTGTACCCAGATACACCATATAAGAACCCTTCCCGCTCTGTAATTGCTTGATAAGCAGGTCGTCATCCTTGAGAGCCTTCTGAATAGCTTCCCTCACTCGGCTACCTTTATAGTTTTGCCAAGGACCAAAAATATTCTCCAGTACTTGATCAATAACATTCTTTGCCATAAATTTATCTTTTATATTTTTACTCAAGAGCAAGAATGCTCTTTTTACCTTTTTACTTTTTTACCTTTTTACCTTTAAAAGTTTAGTCCTGCCAAGCATCCTCATCGAGCCAAGGTTTATCATCATCCCAATATCCTAAGCCAAAACAAGAACGTATTGCTTGCCAAATCAAGACTGACCCCTTATAAACTGCATTCACGGCTTTCTTGCCAAGATTTATAGCAGTTATCTCTTTTCCGTTTATGATGATCATAAGCCATATCTATTATTCTTCCGTGAGCATATAGTAAGTATCGGCTTCTTTTTTTTCCAAAGCTTCGTATGCAGTCTCTGTCATACAAATCATTTTAGGCATATTGGTAGTGATTGTATTCACACTATTTTCCAGCGTACCAATACGTTTTACCGCATTGTCTAAGTTCTGCTTATTAGTAGTAGATGCCTTGCCAGCCGCCTCTGCCTTTTTTAACGCATTGCTTGCATCAGTAGAAGCAGTATTGGCTTGCTCCTTGATTTCGGTGATAGTGGATGAGAAATCGACGGATTGCTTCGACCAGTTTGTGCCATCATAATAGAGGAAGGCGATTTCGTTCTCTACTACAGAGAGATTGCCAAAATTAGGGTATTCACCTACCTCGGTAGGCAGATAGAACACCTTTGTTTTCGGAGTGCCAGGATTGGTGGTTCTTGCAGCAATACCGCCATACACCGCACCCAGCAGCAGATTATCCACCGAACCCTTGACTTGCGCCAAAGCGTCCTTGGTAGCATAAGTGGATAAATCTACCGAGATATTCACCTTAAAGGTCTCGCTGGTAGCAGTCCACGTCCCATCCGTCTTGCAACGATAGACGGTATAGTCAGTACCGCTGCCTACATAAGCCATCATGCCCTTATCTGGGTTAGGATAAGCGGTTTTTAACTCAGTCTCTGATGAATAGAAACCGCAGTTCATCTCCTTCGCCTTGCTTGCCTCACTCAGCTCCATGAGTTTCGTGACAATCAAGCCGAAATTGGTGTCGAGCACTTTCGCTACGTCGCCAAACTTGCCCGTGGTAGGCGTTTTGTTTAATTGTTCCATATTATACTTGTCTGTTTAATATCTGTATGTAATAACCTTGAGCCTTGGTAAAGGTCAGGGAGAAAGACCAACTGTCCCCGTTCTCCATGGCAATTCTATTGCCGCCGTAATATTTGTCATTTCCATAGTCCCAAGTTCCGTTATTATCAACGAAGCGTCCGCCATCAGCCTCCGTATAGGATGTATCCTGTGCAGCAAGTTGCGTGGATATGGCAAACTTTGTGGTACCAGCCGCAGCTACAACCGTGACAGGGATACAGAACTCTTCGTCAACATTCGTAACGCCCAGTTGATTCCTTGCCTCTGGTAGCGATGGAAAAAAGAAATCCATAGAATCTGCTGAAGCGTTTCGCAGCGTAAAAATTGTACCAAAGCTTAAATCCAATATGTTAGTATCTCCTTCTTTCGTGTAAGTCATCACGCGTCCATGCTGAATAATACCGCCATAGACTTGAAGGCCACCTATCAGCCTTAATGCAATATCGCGATTTTGCACGTTTCTAGACTCTATGATGGCAGCAGGCTTGTAGGCTTTTTCCAGAGTATAAGCCAACATCTTACGATATATATACAAAGCCGTTGAACCGATGGAATCACTATCTTCCTTGTCGTTAGGATTGGCGTTGCCACCGATGCCGATTTTTTGATACGCTATAGTGCTGTTGAGATATGTAATAGCCTGCGCTATCCTAATAAAATTCCAGCCTATCTGTGAAATATTATCCTTCTGAGTTGTAGCCCACTTTGAGGTGTCGCCATGAAACAATGAATCCCTATTGATAAAAAATCCGCCTATCTTTCCATCACCAGCTTCGATATGCCCTTTCAGTTTTGCGTTTCCTTCTTCATCAATCTCAAAATTGCCGTTTGGCGACTTGATAGACTTCATAACTCCACCTTCGGCGTAGATGATACCTCGCAGGATGATGTCGGTGAGAATGGCTCTACCGCCATGCGTGACCACGAACTTAGCGAGATTGTTGAGTTCCTCGGCAGTAGGCTCGTAGTTCGGGTTATCCTTATACTTTTGGATGGTGTAGATAGCCTGTTCGAGTGTTCCACCGCCCCAGAGAAAAGGAGAATCGTCGTCATTGTAGTAGCCGCTCATACCGCCAGTTTCCTTGATCATCTTCTTGTCTCGAAAGTTACCCACCTTAAACTGCTGAGACATGACCAAGCCACCGTCAATGGTTGTAGAACCTTGCGTAATAGCATCAGTCAGGAACTTCATGTTCTGAAATTCAGCCATCGACTTATCATTATCTGAGTAAGACGGAGACCAAGCAGGAGCAAGCTTGCCATAGGAAAGCATGATTTCGCAGACAACACAATTTGTACTAACCATAGAAAATACACCGTTTGCTGCGTCAGAACAGGTGATATGCAGCTCATATCTGTCGAAGGATGAAGTCATGGTTATATCCTGCGTTTCGCCACCGACACTTACCCTAACAGCCGTACCCTTGCCCTTGAAGGAAAGCACATAATCCTTGCCTGGCAATAATGGCTGGGCAAGTTGCTGAGATAATGTTCCGCCTATCTGTACTGCCTTCCCGCTTGTAGAATCTTCGGTATCAACTACACGAGTATTCTCCATCGTCCAATATTTCAGTTTCTCAGAGAACGTTTCCTTATCCTCAGAGATCTCAGTATCTTCGGATATATCAATACCCTCATAGTCGCCGCAAAAGGACGTATTGCGCAAGAGATTACCGCTCTTGATATTCAAATCCTTCAAATCGTCCTTCTTGGCAATATCATTAACCGATGATCCATCAGGCAGTTGGGATTCTGAATTGAAAATCATCTTGCCCTTAAAGGTAGCCTCTTTTTTCTTAGAATCGTATAGAAAGAAACTCGTACCCTCTTTATCTCCGGTATAACTGTCGCCATAAATATTACAATGGAATAAGCCAGTAACGGCATCGTATCCTTCATCTTTCACCACATGGTCGAGAGAGTAATCATTGATACCTTGATAGAACTTCTGGCTTGGCGCATCGTTAGCGGTAGCAGAGAGAATAATGGCTGCCTGACGATTATCTTGACCCTCATAACGATAACCCAACTGCACGATATTATCGTTAACAGACGGCTCGCTGGTGGTCAGTTTATCCTTATCGGTATTTGACAAGACAATATAGTCTTTACCTACCTCAACAACCAATCGCCAGTAGTATTTGGTTTTCACAAACTCATGTGTTCCTGCATCAATTCCAAACTGCTGGCAGCGTGCCTGGTCGCCTACTACAAACTCATTATATAACTTCTTTTCACCCTTGCTATCGCTTGTATCAAAGTAGCACTTGAATTTATCAGGCTCTACATCATCTGCTACCACGTTTCCGTCTTTACCAAGACGTTCCACTTTGCTCACTTGCATAGCCGCAGGCGTGATGGCAAGTTCACCACCGATATATCTTAATTCGTGAATAGTGATACTGCGAAAATCAGCAGCACGGCGAATCGTGATATAGTCAAACTCAGCGAGCGATGTGCCGTCAGCTTTGACAGCAACCTGTGCGCCCGTAGAACCAACGAGATATTTGCCAAAGTTGGCTTCTACAGGTTTGCCGATTTCGCCTATCTGCACATTACCCTTCACGAGAAGCTGAGATAAGTGAGCGACACCAGCCGCAGTGATGTCCCACACCTCATTAAGAGCATCTGCGACTTTCTGAACACCAAAACGAATGCCTTTTTCAAAGGTAATAAGTCCATGTGCAGTATCATCATCAGTTTTTGATAGAAAATGTCTCACGCCAAACTGACCCAAGAAACTCGGAGTTACGATTAGCTCATCACTCGTATCAGAAGTGTTGTCTTTTGCTATGCCGGTTATCTTGTCTTTATCCCCAAAGAACAATTCCTTAGTTATCTTAACGGTAGTTGCAGTCAGAGAAGAAATGGTTGCCATTGCGATCTTCTTGAGGAATGTAATAGTATCATCTATACTATTATATTGCCACCATTGACTAACACCGCCACTGTCTAAGGCTTCATCAGTAGCAAGAGAACCATAGTCGAAATGCTGCGCATATACCCAATCTCTGTATCTGACATTATCTTTAGTAATCTGCACTTCGGAGATAATGCCCTGCAGATAGATGTAATAATAATCCTCAGAGCCTATCTGATCGCCAGCAACTTCTTCTTGTTTTCCGTCTTCATCTGTTTTTAGAACAATAGCCTTTCCGTAAAGATCAATACGCTCGCTTGGGAACACAACAAGGGCTACATCATCCGCATTTCTCTGACGGATGGCGCCATCGGGACTGTCTGTCTTTTTGGGGCGAGGAATGGCGACATAGAGATACCGCCTCTCGTCACTCGGAAACTCGGAGGGGTAGGCCGCAAGCGTCCATCGCTGGTAATTATGCCCTGCATCATAGCCCAGTCCGTCGATACCATGCATATAACAGAGTATCGAAGCACCGCTAACCACACTCGCCTGAATGCGGTTAGGTTCGCCTGTAGCATTGAGCTGAATATAAAGTGCACTATTGGAGATCCAATAGTTAGTAGTTTTTGCTTCTGTTACCATCTTTCTTTTCGGATTTCAAAATTTCATATTTTTACATCACAAAGATAGTAACAAAAAAAAAATCAATAAGGACAAGGGATTAAACGCTTGCCGGTCCGTAAATGTCGAGTTTTGCCGTAAATGATACGGAATACATATTAGTATTAGTCTTATCCAGGAACGTGATTTCATCTTCCGGAATGATGGTAACTGGAATCCAGTTACCCTTCACGTTTAGCCAGACATGATTACTCATCAAGAACTCATGCAGATACCATTGCAACCAATTCTCATCCAGCGGGTCAGTCATAAACAACCAGCTTTCCCGATCATTCTTCTTACTTACTGCAGAACGAGAGAAACTATTGAAGGTTTCCAATTTCGTGACAGTATAGCTACTACTCTGAATAGAGAGTTTCTTGCTATACGTTCTTGGTATGCTTACGCACTCCAATACACCGAAGGAATTGATAAAACGGAAAACCATACGGTCTTTCCCTTCATCTTTCGGCATAGCATAGATACTTTGCTCGCCAATGGTCTGCAAACCCTCCTTCGTTATTTCAACCTCACGGGATTGTGGGGCAACAAGGGTTACGCTATCCAATAAAGACTGAGGGTCAGAGTAGGCAGGGGTATAGGCATAAATATCTCCTACAACCATCAGTTGCGGTAAGGATTGAGGCTTACGTGAGAGTGCCGTTACTGATTTCGTTACACCTGATACCATTCTCTCAATATCCCAGAATGCGCCTGCGATACATCGCAGATTGGTGGCACCACCATCACTTGTTTCTGGTTTCTGCGGATAAAATTGCTCTCTTACATTAGTATGCAACTCACCATTACTATCCATATACTCATCGTATGCCCTAATATACCATTTGACCATTGGGTAAGTAGCAACAAGAGGCGAATATTGAAAGTCCACCAAAAGCACACGCAATGCAGAGGAAACGTCCAGCTCTACATCCTTACCTTCTTGAATTACTGGTACATGCAATTTGTTAACCTCGTATCTACCATTATTAGTATCATACGTTACTTCTACGATGACACGATGAAAAAATGATAATTTTCCCGCGTCACTCGGTTTGATGGAAAACGTAATAGGATTGCCTGCCAATATAGAGCCGGATGTTAAAAGTATCTGTTCTGCCATTTTGATTTAGTCTTGAATGTTAGACGTTACTTATTGACTTTTTGTTCCACGAGTGAAACAAAGTCAGAAACTACCTTGCAACCTGCGGCTTCAGATGGAGTAATATTGATGCTAAACATCGTTTCCGTCTGAAGTATCAAGTCCAAGAAATCAATAGACTCCAAACCTATATCTTCTCGCAGATCAGAGCTGTCAGTTATCTCTGCATTATTCCACGATGACCTCAATCCATTGATAATGGAATGCAGTCTCTCCTGTATATCTTTCCTTTCCATATTCCTTTTACCTTTTTACTTTTTTACTTTTTACCTTTAAACGTCTTTCGATATAACAAACGACGCATTCGTACCTCCAAATCCAAATGAATTACAGAGGATATTATGCGGCTCATATTTCATGGTTTTCATTACAAGTTTCATATCAGGGAAGGCATTATCCTCTGTACCTACACAACCAGGAAGAAAACCGTGCTTGATCATCAAAGTAGCTTGCACGGCTTGCGATACACCTGCCATCCAACACTCATGCCCTGTCATACCCTTTGTTGCTACCACATGAGGGCAGAGCGTAAAGGAATCCTTGATAGCAGTTGCCTCGGATTCGTCTCCCGCAGGTGTACCTGTGGCATGAGCAAGGATCACATCAATATCGCCTTCATCTAACAAGGCATTGTCTATCGCTTGAACCATGGAAACAGACTCGTAAGAGGCGAGTGGGGTGCAAGGAGATTGTAATCCGTTGGTAGAAAAACCGTAGCCGGATAGTCTGGCCAAAGGAGTATGTTTCATATCCTCATCCTCCTTTCTCATGCGATAGAAATATTCTGACTCTAAGATAATGCAAGCCGCACCACCCGAAGGAGCAAGACCGGAACGATGCTTATCGAAAGGTCGTACCGCATCGGTAGCGAATACACCCAAGGCATCAAAAGACTGCATAGAGGAAGGTCCAGCCTCCTGCATACCCACCACAATAACCATTTCCGTTTGATGGTTATTGAGAAGCATCTGTGCCAATCCGATGGCATGACCGCCTCCTGCACAGGCTGCACTCACGGTAAGCGATAAACCGTGAATACCCAAGAAAGATGCAAGGTTCATGCTGGCTGTAGAGTTGAGCGAGCGGAACACCGCACCTGCACCCAGACAACGTGTGTCATTCGTATGCTGCATGTTTGTACCTATATCCATCATTGCATCTGCCGTAGAATCGTTACTTACGATAAGAGAAACATGATGATCCTTCAAGAAATTGTCGCTTACCTTTGCTTCTTCAAGTGCTTGTCTTACGGCACTTAGCGCATAGTAAGTGGGAAGGGAGAAGCATTGCCTCTGCGCCCTGGATAGACGATCTGTATATTTGGATGATACCTGTGGTACTGCACCGCACAAACATGACTGATACCCAATTTTCTCTCGATAGGTATCATGGTATAAGCCACACTTACCATCACGCAAAGCCTTGGCGAAGGATGGTATATCCTCGCCAAGACATGAATGAATACCCAAACCAGTAATATAGTTTCTTTCGTTTCTTACTTTGCACATCATAGTCGTATATTTTTACCTTTAAATCATAGCGCATACACCGTCAATTCCACCTCGTCAAGTCCAGTTTCTGCGCTGATAGTAGTATTCACTTTGTCGATAAGGCATTTGATACCACCAATGTTCCACCATTCCATCCAGTGATTAGGAATATCCGCTATTTGTGCTACGGTAGTAGAGCAACGTATCTTGTATTTCTTGCGATTGAGTAAGAAATAAGCGTATGGCAGGATGAAAGTATCAAACAAGCCGCGAGACTTGATTTTGGTTACAACTTCACCAGTCTTCTCATCCACTTCGTCAGGAGCACAGAGTGATACGTTAGCATACTTAGGATCCTTGAGCCAAGATGGTTCTTTGAATGCACGTATTTTTAGAGAAAAACGCTCTCCATTACCCAATCCTTCCTGAACACCATTATAATCGAAGAGATTCCCCATCATATCGAGGGAGTCACAAGCAAGGGCATATTTGCCTACAGCAGAACGCCATTTTGATGTGCCGAAGCCATCGTAATTGAAATCATAAGACTGAATACTTGCGTCTGCGCCACCACCTCTCATCAATGCCAAAGCAAAGCCCCAACGAGAATCATCCTGCAAAGGAGAGTTGCCGTCATCGGTGCCCGATGGATCATAACTCTCTACGAGCTTCAAAGATTGTTTCATATAGAAATCGCAGAATGGAGAGGAAATAGTTTGGTTAATAATCTGCTCTACAAATTCATGCTCCATATCTTCATCCACATAGGCGCAAAGAATAGGCTGACTATCGGCGATAGTTACGCCATATTTCTTTCCGCTATGAGAATCGGTTGCCTCGTGAGAGCCGTATGCAGCCTCTATCTCCTTGAAATAATTGACATCGTTGAAAGGTACAGGAGTAAAGTCTATACTAATATCCTGAATGAAGTCCTCATTTTCCTCACTGCAATCTCCATATTCCACACCTTTGAACTGACCCACCTCGAAAAGGACTGGCTTTAGGTCTGCTGTAGTTGTAGCCTCGCTATTTACTTTAACGCGATAGGCATTGCCCGTTTTCTGGTCGATATAGCATCGCTTGTCGCCATTACTGAGATTATGAAAGAACTCGACATAAGCCTTATCATAAACAGTCGCATTATCTCCGGAATTTGGCTCAGGATAGTCGGTATAATTGTAATCGGTATCATAACCCATATTCTTGTTTTTACGGCTGTCCTTGATATACTGCTGCTGGTCCTTGGTATCATTTTCCTCTGAATAGCGCATACGCACACCTGTAATCTTTTCTGTCATAGGAGTGATAGAGTGAACATTAGCATGGAAAGTTCGGGCATCATTGCCGCTACGACGTAACACGTCCCTTACAAGATAAGCAGTTACTTTTTTCTGTTCATAATCATAGGAAAACTTGATACCAAAAGCTGCCTCTAAAGATGAGATAACAGTGCTTACGCTCTCATCAGGAAAGTTATCACTATTCGCCTTCATATTGAGAACATTCGCCTGTACGCTGAACTTCTTGATTTGAGCCTCGATACTAATACCTGTAACCTTACCACCTTCACTTGTCGTTTCACCTACCTGCACATGTTCTGTTGTACCTTCAGGCGTGGTAAGGGTAAGTTCCTGTACCGTTTTATCCTCTGCTTTAATGATTTCAATCTTACCACCGCAACCACGAGACTCCAACCAGCTATTGATATGTTCCTGCGTCTTAAAGAAGCCTGTCTTGATTTCGCCAGGAATCTTCTCTGCTACAACTTCTGCCTCCTTATCAGAACCTGCTACATACGTTGGATCATTAATCTTGTCCTTTGCATTCCAAATCTCCCTTTCCGTATAATAGTCACCATGGTGACGATGAAGGAAAGGTTGTTTCTTGCCAGTAAGGTCGTTTTCATCATAAGAATAACTGATAGTATCGTAGGCGCATACGGTAGTAAAGAAACAGAGATGTTTCATATCCTCTATCTCCATCAATGCAGATTTATCAAAAGATACGCCAAGATGAGCAAAGAGGCAATCCAGAAAATAGAGTACATAGAAACAGATACCCGATTGTGGTCGCCTTGCATCAAGTACCCAATATGGATATAAATCCTCATAAGTCCACTTACAATCCTTTACGCTGATAACATCACTCGATGTTTGCCCTTCATCATCCAAACCATGATGCTTATAACAGACACGAGCATTACAATAAGTAGCGGCACGTCCTGCTCCATCCGTCTCACCATAAGCCGCCGATACATTGATATAATCGCCCTTATCTGCCAAAGCGGGAACGTTTACGGTATGATTGTTAGGGTAAGACCTCTCGCCAGCCTTATAAGCGTCTGCCGCCTTATGATCGGTAGTCGTACCAGCATATTCCTTACAAGAACCAGGATAAGAAAAACCAAGGGCTTGCGGCTCCAGCACCTTGCTCACGCTAACGTGTCGAGCCTGTATGGTTCTGGTTTCCGTCTTATCGCTCTTGTGCTTACCTCCAGCCACAAACACCTCTACCTTCACTATCGGATCACTTTCAATATCCACTCTCACGTTACCTATCTTTTCTCCGATGATAATCGTATCTTTAACTGGAATATCACGACAATTCAGTGAACCGATAAGGTCGCTGAATGATTGCGTGCTGGCATCAATATTCATGGAAAGAGAATCGGTTATTTCGTCATCATCCTGCATGACAAGTGTACCACTGCGGAAAGGCAAACCGTCGGCATAAATCTTAGTAGGCTTATGCTCTAAATTTACCGCACGAATAGACGCACGCGGATCTTCGATGTTCTTCAATAGCCATCTGTTTCCGTCAAGCGGCAAGGAGAATGGATAAGAGAACATTTCGGTATCGTTGAACACAGGATTCTGGTCCTCTATGTCAATAGAGAAATCAGAAGCCTGCGCCGTAGGTTTATCGTCAACCAATATAGTGAGATGGGATTTCATTTCTTAATATTCAGTTTAGATTGATCGTATAATTTAATCAAACGAGAAGTGAAACTATTGATAGTCGCCTCTCCATACGCATAGATTTCTCTATGACCATGGTCGTGCAGTGTGCCATCAGTTATATGGACGGTAGCGCAGTCGTAACACTCAGCCACCTTACTTGTCACAAGATAAGAATTATTTCGGGCAATAGCATAACCTTCCTTGATGGTGGCTCGGCTATTATCCAACAATTCCACTTTGCAGCCAGTATTCATGGCCAAGGCAGAGGCACTACCATGCAGCACCACCTGCGCTTTGCCGAGAATATAAGCGGTATGGGCAAAGGAAAGATGAATAGGTTCATCGCTATCCCCAACCAGTACATAGCCTGTTCGGGAGTCCTCATTATAGAAGATGCCAGCCGCATTGATTTCAGCCTTGAAGTCGGGATAGAAATCACGAAAGGCTTGCACCACCTGTTGTGGAACCTCCGTTATCATGCCATGCCAATACTTATGCCAGGTATAACACATTTCCCTGATACTTGTAGTTTCACCAAAATCATGCTGAGAAGCCTGACAATTCCCGCTTTGCGCAAGAATACCAATGCAAAGTTGCTTAAATCGCTGACTTTTTCGTTCTACTGTTTCTTGATCCTTCCCCATATTCACTTCTTTACCTTTAAAGCAAAAACATTAAAGCAATCCTGCCTCTTTTCCCCCTTTAAAGCAGGAATGCTCTTTTTACCTTTTTACCCTTTTACTTTTAGATCGCCTCTTCTTCCGTTTTAGCAAGAATTGCCTCATAGCCGGTAAGTTCATCCTCACTCACGATGTCGGCATACTTTTGGCGAAGCTGATCAATGCGCTCCTTGATACCCTTCACTCTCGTCTTTGTAGAAGGCTTATCCTTACGGATGATGTACTTGATAAGGGCATCAGCTTCTGCTTTGTGCTTGGCGGCTGCATCACGGGCTGCCTTTACTTCCGGACGGTCGTTGGCTATCTTTTCGGCTATAGCTTCGGCAAAATGAGGGTCACGAGCCAGGGCTTTTTCATAGAACGGCTTAAACTGGGTACGGAGAGTCTGAGGGTCAATGGTAAAGGCCTTCTTTGCGTAGGCGATGTATTCAGGATCACCTGTCTTCTCGCTCAGACGCAGGTAACATTCGCCCATCTCTCTATCTACAGCAGTGTAGATGTTAGGCAAGAGTTCACTCTCGATTTCAGTAGCACGAGTCGCAAAAGCGGCGATTTCTTCTTCAGTATAGATAGCACCTTTACCTTGCGATATAGCCTTCTCGTTGGCCTCTGCCATGGTCTTAGCCTGTTCTGCCTTACTTGCCATCTCGTTGCGAAGTTCACGCACGGTATTCACCTGCTCCTGCAGGGAAGGAGAGAGGAACGGACGGATCTGTATCAAATTAGGCATCGTAGCAGCAATACTCTCACCGTTAGGATTGGCTACGATACCATTGTAGGTAAGTGGCTGGATGTTTGTGTTCGGCTTCAAGTTAGGAAAGAGAGATTGCTTTGCCTCTTCCATGGCTTTCTTCTTCTGAAGTTCGGCATAGGCTGCCTGTTCCTTCTTGGTAGGTCTGCCTACACGTCGCTTGTCGGTAGCAGATGATGCGCTGCCGGTATCGAGGGTTTGCAGATAAGTTACCATCTGTCGCACACGACGGTGATAGTCTCTAAATCGGCGAGAGTCTTTTACAAACGATTTTGCCTTAACAACATTGCTCAAGAGGTCAAGTCCCTGCTCAAAAGCCTCACGCTGGTCGGATGTAAGCATTCTTGCGCCAATGGCAGGAGCAAGGAGCTGAACAATCTGTTCTTTAGATAAATTTTCCATAAATCCTTATTTTTGTTGTTTGTTTGAATTTTAAGAATAATTTTTGCCCATTTTCGGCTTAGCACAGAAGAGGGGTTACGAATATTCGGGAGCCAGCCTGATTGTTCTTATAGCCTTCGCTGCTATCATCCGATGCAGACTCGTTGGAGGTGTCACTCTGGGCCAAATCAGCTTTCTCGTTAGCAGCATCGAGTTTTGCCTGTGCCTCTGCCTTCTCTTTTTTCAGTAAGCGATGAATACTTTCCCTTATAGTAATGGCATCATCATGGGCAAGAGAACGGGTCAGTTTATCAAAATTGATAACTGATGTACGCTGCTTGAGATAGGCGGCTACAAGTTGGCGAGCCTTCTTTAGCATCTTGTCGTTCTCATCAGCCTGCAAGAGGCGAGGGATGAAATCTTCGCCAAAGGCTTCTTCCAGGTATTCGCTCTGAATGAAAAGCATATCAGGGATGAGACGTACAAATTTATCTCTGTTGCCGTAAATATCGAGATACGGACGCAAAGACTCGCAGGTAGGGAAAAGCAAATCTTTGTGGTAGTAGTAGTATTCGCTTTCCTGCCACAGGGTTACGATTTCCTCTATTGCTTCATGCCGTTTGGTCTCGGCTTCGGTTGCACCCTCATTGCCGCTATCTGTATGCTCGCCCGAAGTGTCGATAGGCATAGGAGTATTTATCTCCTTTGCCCATCCTTCCAAGAGGGAAAGCATGTTGTTAAGCGAAGTCATTGCTGACTTGCGATAGCTTTCCTTGCCCTGCGCTATCTGGTCTTTGGTAGCCGCGGCAAAGTCGCTGCTGGAAGCCACGTTGATACCGGAGCCATTGACAGAGAGAATTTGCTTTTCTACATTTTGCGCCATTGCGTCATTCGCAACCATGCGCTGTGCATAAACCAGAAGTTCGCTCCAAGGATTATCAGTATAGTTGCCATTGATTACCGTATCGCAGAAATCATTAGGCTCAATACTTGCATAGTACTTGCAAAGTCGGTCATAGAGCGAAGCTCCTAAGCGAGGTTTCAAAAAATCCTTCTCGCTATTATCAAGCATACCTTGCAAGTTGGCCACCTCGTCCACGGAATTGCTCGGAATCTGTAGCCGGAGTTCTTGATTAGTGAAGAGTATCATATCCTTATATTTTTTACCTTTTTACCTTTAAACGCTTTCCTGCTTTGTAACTCCCGTTTTTGAATTGTCAAGAGTAGTCAGCACCTCTCTGTCTATCTGCCAAACCAGATGTTCGTCGTATTCATTGAAGCGAGAGATAACCTCCAAAGGTCGCAACATCAACTGCTGCAGAATAGCAAACTGTATCTGTTTTACTAAGAATCGCTCTCGCAAGTCTGTACCACCCGATGAAGCCGTATCGCCAGGAGTATTACCGATGAGCTTTGCGTCAAGACCCATAGCAAAGAAGATGATACTTGAAATCTCCTGCAACTCGGTCTTGTCAGCACTCGCCTGGTCATTTGCCTTGGTTTCGATTTCTACGATTTCCCAAGCCTTGTGCTCTTTTCCGTCGCTGCCAGTGAAGACAGAGGAGATGAGCGCCTGACCAGCATTATCGGGGTTGGCGAGCCATGTATTGATAGATGTGAAGATTTCGTCCTGAATCTCACCGATGGTATTCTTCTTCTGCTCGCCCTGCTGCTGGTAGAGCTTGCTAATATAGTCCTGATGGATATAGATAACTCTACCGATGATATTGCTGTTGCGCTTTCGGGTGAGGCGGTCATCTACGATGGTGAAGGCATATTCAAAGATACTGCCGGCAAAGATACTATGCCAGGCTGCCTCTGCATAATAGGGACCGCCATAATCTCTTGGCGACATGATAAATCGGGTAGGGCGCTTTTTCACGCTCACTCTCTTCTGTCTTGCCTCACGCACATGTCTTTGAAGGTCTTTTACCGCAGATGTGGACTGCAAGAACGGAATAGCCGACACCTTACGGTCTTCTTCCTTGAGGGTAGTGGCAGACATAGAGGCATCCATCCATTGATTTGATACATACGCATTGTTGATGCGGTAATTGCTATCTTGCCGTTCCAGTCGGGTAGTAAAGATACTGCGATGTTTCAACCCGATAACCTTTGGTTTCCAATTGGCAGTCTCAACTGGCTTTCCGTCAGCATTCAGTTGACGTTGGTTCAACTGCAATTCCACAAAGCATTGTGACATCAGAGCCATATCACCAGCCATGTCAAGATAAGTCTGTGCAAGATCGTTTTCTTCTATAAACTGACGCACCTGCGCATTTGTCTCTTCCCATTTCTTCAAGTCGTCCTTCAACTGCTTCATCTCTTCTGAATCCTCATTTCCCTGTGCAGGGTCAGAGAGATTGATGGAGATAGGCTTTTCCTCAGACGTACTATTCTGTTGCGATTGCTCATTCTGTTGTGCCTGCTCTGCTTGCTGTCGCTCCAGACGAGCCTTTTCTTCTTGCGCTTTCAGTTCGGCTATCTGACCTCGAAGCAATACACCTGCGGTCTTATAAGGGATGTACTTTTCCGTAATGTTACCGCCTACATACTGGGTGTAGTGGTATTTAGGTTGCGGACCACGACCTACCAAAATTTTCTTGATGAAATCGAATCCGGCTGCGGTGAATGGAGACATACGGGTAAGCAGCCATACGATATTAGGCTTTCTGTTCCCCAATCCCCATTCCATAAAACCAAGGCCAGGAGTACCTACATCTGTCGGCTTGTTGAAGCTTTCGCCTCCGCTTGAAGCAAAGATAGTAGATACCTGTTGGCGAGCCGCGGACTCTCCGCCAGAATAACTTGCGCTTACTCCTGCTTCATTCAGAAGCATAGAGTGTACGTAATCATTCCAGGAAAACGCCTTATATCCATCATTGTTAGGTGAGATAAAGGCATCAGGGCGCACGGCTACGTAGCCTTCCTGCTTCAGTTCCTCACTACGTTTTTGGTACTGTTGCAAGTTTGTGACTCTGTTCTTTTTTGTCATAGTGCTATTTGTTTTGTCTGAGTATGTGATTGCAAAGGATAAGGCAAGATGGCGACCCACGCACACCTTTCTCTCCTCTGTTTGATGGTGTAAAATTAGTGAAAAATATTATATTCGTAAGGACAAAGCTTAAAAGGTAATGATGATCATAAAATCCTTGGCGATGGAGGAGATAGCGTTACTGATACTCCCCCCCGATTTCGAGTCTTTGAGAGTGAGGGTTGGAATACCAATCTCCATCGGCTCTGCCTCTGCTTGCGCAGGTTCTTATTCGTATTGCTGCCATAAAAGATTATCTTTTGTTACGGTGGAAATGCAGTTACTCCAGGGGTAAGGGCTTGGGCGATGATACTTATCCTGATAACGACAACCGCCTCTGTCGCCGTGTATCTTGCGATATACCTTCGCTTCCTCGGTTCGATAGTGGGTAATAATTGCTGACCTAATCATACTCCACAAATATCTTGGGCTGAAGTCCACCACCCCCACATGTATTACAAGTAGGTGCTATGCCTTTTACAGCATACACTCGTTTTGTCAGTTGAAAACACTTATCAAACGGAGGTGTATTCAGCAAGCCTACTACTATCGGATGTATTTCGTTCATAACTTTTCTTTATTCATATCTGAAGGCAAGAAGATTATCTTTCGTCCTAAAAGTACCGATGCACTGCATCAAAGGACTATCACGGAAGAAAACGGCTTTATCCCGATAATCGTTGGTGCCGGTTTGCCTGCGTACTTCCTTGGCGTGCTCTGTTCTTGCCTCGTGAATGGCTAATATCTTAATCATATTCATATATTACATAAGGCGATGTATCACCCAAACCGTCTTGGTTAGTATAACTATCGCCGCTATTGAATTGGGTTACTGCATTCGCTATATCCTTGCGTGGGCGATTGCGAACCTTGCCTTTATGGTCTCGGGACCACCCGATATAATACCTTTTAGTCATACATTACTAATATTGCCGCAGCCTTTATCTGCGAGTTTGTATTTGGAAGGATATTCGATACCCCATCCTTAAAATAATGGGCAGTGATAGCACCACAGATCATGGGGGGGTATTGATTGTTATCAGTTTAATCATACACTACTAATAATATTGTATGCTGCCCATGGTTGTCATACAGCCCCCCCATCCATCATATCTTGATGATAGAGCGGTAGAGTAGCCTTCTGTCCGTGGGCATAAAGCCTGGAATCGTTTTACGAAAGGAATAACCTTATTCATACTCTAATAATGTTTTCGGTTTATCTACATCATGCCCTTTGCCCCCACCACATAGGCATAGAGCGATACCTTTAGGGTGAACGATGATACCGTTTTGGGAAGGACTATATGAGCCGAGGATGATGGGGCGATTATTATTCATACACAAATATAATTCCTGTTGCATCAAATCCATCACGCTTTGTGAAGAGAAAATTGCGGATGCCCATTTTAAAGTAATTGGCTTTTATCGTATGAGATAGCGAAATACCCCCCCATAAACCGGATTGATGGCTTTTTTATTCAAACTCATTTTCTCTCCAAAAACTGATGATACATGCTTTCCAACTTAGGTTTCGAGAACTTACCGTTCTCTTTCCAGCCATTGAATAGCGGCATGATAATATCTTCGTGAGCGGAAGAAAGCTGTTTCTGTAGTTCTTGGGGAGTGCAATGCCAAAGATGCGTCTCTTCCAGATAAAGGGTGAGGATGGCTTTCAATGCCATCGCATTCTCATTGCTCGGCTCTATCTCAAACTGATGGAAGACGCAGGTATCTTTATCATTTTCCTGAAGGTACTTGCTGACGGCTTCATCTTTCAGGAAAAATCTTGTATCTACTTCTTCCTGCAGCACATCTTCCAACTTTCTCTTCAGCGGAACTGGGTCGGGAAACTGGTAATCGAAGGCTACATCTTTTCTCATTGAGAGACAGAAAACACGGTCGCGATTCTGCGGAACGCCATAGTCTTTGGCATTGAGGCGTGCCCATCGACTTACGTAGCCGAGAGAAGAGAGTTTATCAAGCCACTTCTGAAAATCGGGCATGAACTTTTCGCTTACCAGGGCTGCCACATTCTCTTGAAGCAGATACTTCGGGCGCAACACTTCCACGGCATCGGCTACTCGCCACAATAATGCCGAGCGGGTATCGGAACCTTCCTTCAAACCCATCTGCTTGCCGGCTTGTGATATGTCCTGACAAGGTGAAGAATAGGTAAAAAGGTCGATTTCTTGCCCCCCACATGAGTCTTTACCTGTTGCCAGTCGATTTTGGTTATATCGCCCAAGGCTTTGTCGGCAAACTGTGGAAAGATGAGGTCGTGCATCTGACTGGCATACTTGTCTATATCGCTCCAGCCTACGCACGTCCAACGGAAATCAGGGTGCTGCTGGGCGAGGACATCGGCTGCCATGAGCTGCGAGTCATAACCGGAGAAGGTGGTGAGGATAAGTTTCTCACCATCGTTCTTATCTACCGGATAGACAGGCAGTTGGTCTTCTGGAAACAAATCGGCAAAGAAAGAGGTCTGCGCATTACGCTTTGGCTCTTTCGGGTACCAGAGTTGCTGATAGATAGCTGCGAGCACATCTACCACGATGGAGTTGCCCGCCTGCTTGTATTGCTGACTGGCTGATACTGCCATATCTTCTGCCTTTCCCTTGCTCTTATAGCCAGCTACTCGCTCGGCTGCCTCGGCATTGGTGCTTTGCATGATACGGATGACATCATCACGAATACCCATCAATCGGAAACACTCGAAGGATGTCAGCTTTCGGATGGCATAAGACTTAATGGTCTTATCCTTGAAATTGAACTTTGTTATCATCTTGTTTTTGCTCTATAAATCGTTAATCATACTCAAAGAAGACTCCTGTCCTTGGAAGATGTTATTTGCTATTCTTCTCTACAGCCAAATTCCAATTAATCTTCTCGTCGTAACCTTCTGTATCGTAAGTAGAATATATATCGTATGGACGAATATCATTCCGGCTATGTTCTTGAGCTTCCTCGATCATACCCCGTGTGTAAAAATCGTAGCACATGAGATGTGCCAGCGCTTTAATTTCGTCTTGCTCAAGACACACGCTTTCTGAACCACACTTGATTACAACCGTATCACTTACGGTTGAACGGGATAAAATCACAGAGTGCTCTCTGAATTTATTCTTTTCTATTTTTAATGTATTATGACTCATAAATCTTTGATTTTAAAGTTCCACAAACACAAACGGATTGCTGCTGGAAGCCGTGAGTGCATTCACTAATTTACCCCCCTACCGTGCGGCTACGTCTCAGAGCGGAAGTGGGATAGTTCAAATCGGCTACACCGAAGACTGGACAATCGGTATAGCCTTGCTCTGTTGCCTGACGGATGCGCAGGAAGGTCTTACCTTCTATATCCACGATTTCAAGAAACGGACGGTCGGAGGTGGAGTATATCCGATAGAGAGAACCATCGGGATAAAAGCCTTATCTCTTTCCGTTCTTGATAATCGTTCCTCGCTTGTATTGAGGTTGCTGATTGTTACTCATATTCCTTGATCAGAAAAACGTTATACTGCCACGCATTGATGGTAATGGTAGGGCAGAGATCCGTATCAAGAATACCGCCCTTATTCTCGCCTCGTGGATATTGGTAAAAACGATGGTTATTCATACTCTATCATTACGCCTGCATCAAGAACGTTTGCCTTGACGCAACGACTCAAATTCCATAAAGGGCCACTATTGAAATCCTTTGTACATTGAGTGAATACCCCCCCGTATTCGGGAAATGATAATCTATCTTTCTGCTACTCATATTCTACCATAATTGCCCCACCCGTAGTGCCATAATTACCCAACAACAAGGTTTGGGAACCAAACTTGTAATACCCTGCCAAAATAGTTGCTACACAACCATCGCTATCAGTATTGAGTACTATCTGCCTCATTTGCTTCTCCTTATCTTTTCCATTTCCTCATTCTCTTTAGATAACCTTTCCAGGTGTTCTAGAACCAGGGAATAGGATTGGGTGTTGACCTGATCTTCCGTTAGACCGGCATACTTCTGCATCGTGGCGGTGGTGGCGGTGTAGATCTCCATCGGAGTTTGCGGCTTGGTGTTGTTAACCTTCTGCACCTTAAATACGTGAGGATAGCGATGGGCTAGGGTGTGCATGATGCCACTCCACCAGAAGAGGATGACCTGCCAGTTGGCTTCGGGGTAATTGACGAAATAATCTGCGTTCTCGGTGAACTGCTTCGACTCGTAGTGAAAATCGTATTTCGTGATGCCTGTTGTCGGGTCGATGTACTGGGTGGTGGTGTTGAAGATGGTGGCAAGGAACATGTTTCTGGCACTGGCTACACTCTGGGCTTGCGTCTGGAGTTGTTCCTCGGTGAATTTATCCATCTTCTTCATCTTTACCAGGTTGTTGCTTAACTTGGTGTAGGTCTGCATCATGTCGCTGGCAAAACGGTACTGCTGCCAGGAGAAACCATCGAGATCGGGGTGCGGACCTTGGAAGGTTTTTGCACAGACTTGATACCACTTGGATTTCTGACGGATAGATGGATAGGGGAAGCGGGTGAGGAAATTGCCACTATCTGCATCCAGCCAATCGAGAAGACCTGCGCCCTGAGCGATATACTCAGGGGAGGTCTTATCATCGGTCTTGGCTTTCGGAGAGAGCCAATAGTTGAGCTGCCAAAGGTAGAGGGGAAAGCTGCTGCTCTTGTTTGGACCAGCGATAGAATCGCTGGAAACGATGGCTAGACCGAAGCGCTGCTTCTGGGGGGCTACGCTTACATAATAGCACCGCTCTTCTACAGGCTGGCGAGGGTCGGGATATACATCGACCTTCAAGCCTGTGAAGAGGAAGAAGATGGCTATCTTCACCTTCTGCATATCGAAGGGGTGATAGCGGTCTGCCTTGGCTTTCTCTATCTGCTCTAGCATGATGAGGGCAAGCTGCTCCAACTGGGAAGGGGTGCATTGGTTCCAACCCTTCGGAAGGGTGAGGTTTATCTGTTCTTGCATATTCTTATATATTAGAACGGTAGGTCGCTATTAGGATCATTATAGCCAGGCATTGACGTATAATCCTGCGAACCTTCTGCTGGTGGTACATAGGCGGTAGCGCTGCCGGCTGCGCTGTATGCTTGCTGCGGATATGGCTGCTGAGTGGTAGTAGCCTGCGGCTGATAGAGGCTAGCGATGCGCTTATTCATGCGGGTGCGGATAGCCTTGAAGAGATGGGTGTTCTCGTCATCGAAATCCTGATTCACGATTTCAGGGTCTCGCTCCTTGTTGGCTTCCTTTACCTGTTCTACGAGCTTAGGAAAAGCCTTGGCTACTGCCTTGACGTACTCGACGGAGAACGAGAGCTGCATTTCGTGGGTAGGTACACTGATATTGGTATCACCACGTTCAGCAGCACTCTGGCGAATTTTGTTCTTATACGCCTCATTGAACGGCCAGACGTTGACTCTCAGTTTAGCCTGAGTCTTACTCGCATCATTCTTAGATGACTCTACTCGAATTTCATTCACATCGAGAGGAATGCAAACGTAAGGGCGCTGCTTATTCTTCTCGTCGATACCTACTAAGACCTTGGCTCCATTCAGAGCCAAAAGGTCAATGTTTCCATTAAAACTTGCCATAAATCTTCTATTTTTTTTATTTTTATTATAAGAGCAAAACAGCCCTTTTTGTTTTTACCTTTCAATATTTTTCAAAAGCAAGAATGTTCTTTTTACCTTTTTACTTTTTTACCTTTAAAAGTCTTTTACCCTTTTACCTTTAATACGATGCCTTCCCCCGTCGTGAGCGACCCATACTTGATAG
>JABLTN010090466.1_pt1 | contig 105531 bp, 60 predicted proteins | sample 7160141 | NCBI WGS metagenome assembly JABLTN01 (sample SAMN14651226, study PRJNA627086) | human gut metagenome | isolation source: feces | host: Homo sapiens | reverse complement strand
CATTATCAAGTGTAAAACCTTCAGGAAGAGCTGCTTCGCTCAATGTGAAGATACTGACACTATCTGTTGTCACATTGGAACAGTCGATGGACTGAGCTACTGGTGTTGCAGTAAAGCCAGGAATCGTGATGGCTTCTTCCTGTGGATTGTGCTGTGGTTGAGCCCAATCATCGTAGCATGCCAAAGCATTTTCAGCCAAAGGTATTGTTACCACTTGTTTGGTCTTTATCATTTTCTTGCTTATGCAGATGCCATCAGTTTCTTTTCTAATATCCGACCATTTGAGTGTCTTGATGTCGCTTACTCTCAAACCACAAAAACAAGCAAAAAGAAAAGCCTTCTTTACTGCTGCATTCTTGCAAGGTGTACGTATCAGTGTCTTGATTTCCTCAATATTGAGATGAGGACGATTACTATCGTTCTTGCAAACAAGTTTTTTCTCTTCTTTCTTCAACAGACGATTGGGATTCTCAGAAATGATTCCTTCACGTACAGCCTCGTTCAACGCAGTAACAAACGAATTGAAATAAAGACGAGCTGTTCCCTTGGCAAGTTTTTTCTGATGATGCTGTCCTCGTTTAGGTATTTCGAAGCCAATGGTCATCGCATTGGCAAGATAAGTCACAAAACCTTCACAGAAAGTTTTATCCAACTGGCTCATTTTGACAGTCTCTCCCTTATATATAATAAGGTGTAGCATTGTGTTGTGGATGGTGGCTGCATTGCTTCCGCTTTGCCCTTGCGCACTTTTTCTTTCTGCATACGTCTGCATCCAGTCTTTCAAAGGCATGTCCCTAACCGCTTTTTTCTTGATGCCAACTTTCTCATTCATGTACTCTTTGATTCGCTCACATTTCATGAGTGAAGCAACTTGCAAGGCTTGGTTGTTTCTTTCTTTTGCACTTTTATCTTTACCTTTCTTGTCATCAATAAGAAACAAGCCATCCAATTTCTCATAGACATACCCTTTGCTTTGGGTATGGGCAATGTATCTCCTAAGATAGAGTGCCTTGTTACCATTTTTGAGAGGCTTTGCCCATATCTTGATGGGTTCCTTTGCTCTTGTCATTGTTTTTTTGTTTACCATATCTACTACTGTTTTATCACTATTATAATTCCATTAAAATGGCATTATTTTAAGACCTCTAAATTAAAGTACCTAAAAATGTACCTAACGCAAATGCTATGCAAACGTTTGCGCATGCGAAACGTCGTTTTTAACTCAAAAAAAGGAACAAGTGAACGCAAAAGAAGTTACTTTTGCACACAGATAGAAGAAATGACAGCGAAATGTCGTTCCTACCTTATTAATAATAGAGACCTAACGACCGACTGGATGTTGTACCTGACTAGCAAATAACGACTTAACTAGAAAGATAAAACTTATCTGGAACGCCAAAAGGCTATCAAATAAGAGTGGAAAATAGCTAAGCTAAAATCATAATTATTAACATAAACTTAAAGATCAAGCAAAATGATGAAGCAGGTAAAATTTAAATTGCCTCTCAGAGCGTTGACCCTTGCAAGTGGTCTTCTTCTGACAGCAAGTTCCTTTGCGCAGTCAAATGCCATCAAGGGACAAGTGAAAGATGCTTCTGGTGAGCCTGTCATGGGTGCTACCATTACAGTGAACGGTAAGGCTGTGGGCATTACCGACATGGATGGTAACTTCTCTGTCGATGCAGCTCCTGGTACTAATCTAACCTTTACTTATTTGGGTATGACCCCAAAAACCGTTCAAGCAAGCAAGAACATGATTATCACCCTGATCGATGACTCTAAGTCATTGAACGAGGTTGTTGTCATCGGTTATGGTCGTGCTAAGAAAAACGACTTGACGGGTTCGGTTACAGCCATCAAACCTGATGAGCTTTCTAAAGGTATTACCAACAACGCATCAGACATGTTGGTAGGCAAGATTGCTGGTGTTGATGTACAGACTGCTGGTGGTACACCAGGAGCAGGTGCGCAGATTCGTATCCGTGGTGGTGCCTCTCTTTCAGCCAGCAACGACCCTTTGTATGTCATTGATGGTCTGCCTATCGACAATAACACCGCCAATGGTATGAGTAACATCTTGGCGATGATTAACCCTAACGACATCGAGAGTTTCACTGTGTTGAAGGATGCTTCGGCAACAGCCATCTATGGTTCTCGCGCTTCTAATGGTGTCATCATCATTACAACCAAGAAAGGTCGCAAGAATCAAGGTGTCAAGGTATCTTATAATGGCGATGTAACCGTTTCTACGATTCAGAAGAAATATGATGTCCTCAATGCAGCAGAGTATAAGGAACTGGTCAATTCTATTAGTGGACTTGACGCTTCTTCTTTGGGCAATGCGGATACAGACTGGCAAAGCGAGATTTTCCGCACATCTATTTCTACAAATCACAGTGTTAGTCTGACGGGTGGTCTCAAAAATATGCCATACCGTGTAAGCGTAGGCTTCAATGATGCAAATGGTATTGTAAAGACTAGCTGGATGCACCGTGGAAATGTATCAGCCAACTTGGCTCCTTCATTCCTCAATGACCATTTGAACTTCAATATTGCAGCCAAATACATGTATGAGGAAGATCGTTATGCTGACGCAAGTGGTGCCATAGGTAGTGCATTGTCTATGGATCCGACACATCCTGTATATATCACAGGGGCTGATGCTAGATATACTGGCGGCTATTACCAAACTTTAGGCGACAAACCAGGCGATAGTCCTATTGCTGACAAGACATGGGCAAAGGTGCCAAACTCCCATGCACCTCAAAACCCAGTAGCTTTGCTGAATCAGAAGCATATAGGCGCAAGATCTAACGACTACTCTGGCAACGTAGAGATGGACTATAAGATCCACGGATTCGAAGACTTGCACATACATGCTAGTCTTGGTGCCCAGCATACGGAATCCACCCAAAAAGACGACATCGCCAACGAGTCATTTTCTAATAATTACTTTGGCTGGCATGGTATAACAAAGTACAGAAAGTACAGCATTGTAGGCAATGCTTATCTGGAATATGGCCACAAGTTCGGCGCCCATGACATTGACATTATGGCTGGCGCAGAGCAAAGCCACTACCATCGCAGTGGTTATTCTGAAGGTCAGGGAACAGATCAGATAACAGGAGTAGCTAACAGTCCAACCTTGCGTTCTGAGTCTGCCTGGGCAACTCATAACAGCTTAGTCTCTTATTTGAGCCGTTTGAACTATACGTTGCTTGACCGCTACTTGCTTACGGTTTCATTCCGTGCCGATGGTTCTTCTCGTTTCAGCAAGGGAAAGAAATGGGGCTACTTCCCTGCAGCTGCCTTGGCTTGGAAAATCAACAATGAGCCATTCATGAAGAATGTCACTTGGATTGACGAGTTGAAACTTCGCTTGGGATGGGGTAAGACAGGTCAGCAGAATGGTGTCGATGATTTCTACTATATGCCTCTCTATGTGCGTAGTAACTCTTATGCCCAATATCCTTTTGGTGACACCTACCATTACACCAACCGTCCTAGCAACTATAACAAGGACTTGACTTGGGAAAAGACCACATCATATAATGCTGGTTTGGATTTTACAGCCTTGAACGGACGTTTTGGTTTCAATGTTGATGGCTATTATCGCGAGACCACCGACCTATTGGCTACCGTTCCTGTTCCTGCTGGTACGGTACCTGGCGACTTGCAGCTTCAAAATATTGGCTCCTTGAAAAACTATGGTTTGGAGTTGGCATTTGACGTAAAGCCTATTGTCACAAAGGACTTCACATGGGATGTAACCTATAACGTAGGATGGAACCATAACGAGATTACCGAGTTGTCTGCAGGTTATGCAGATTATGTTGATACAGGCTCTACCATCTCAAGAGGTAACAACACGGTCATCCAAAGAAACAAGGTAGGCAAACCAGTCAACTCATTCTTCGTTTACCAGCAAGTTTACGATGAGAATGGAAAACCTATCGAGGGACAGTTTGTTGATAGAAATGCTGATGGCAAGATAGACTTGTCTGATGGCTACTATTACAAGAGTCCAGCGCCTGATGTCATCATGGGTCTCACCACTAAGTTCCTTTACAAGAACTGGGACTTGAGTGCTTCCTTCCATGCTTCTCTTGGCAACTATGTATATTATGACTTCTTGTCTAACAATGCACAGATTAGTGCCAGTGGCTTGTTCTCCAACAGTGCTTGGAAAAACTCAACACCGGAGGCTGTAGAATTAGGATGGTCAGCTCTTGGTACGTATGGTAACATCAACTATAGAAGTGATTACTTTGTGCAGAATGCTTCCTATTTGAAGTGCTCCAATATCACATTGGGTTATACTTTCGGACCATTGGTGAAATATACTCGCACACCTCATTGTTCAGGACGTGTGTTCTTCACTGTACAAAACCCATTCATTATCACAAAGTACAAGGGACTAGATCCAGAGGTGGCTGATGGTATCGATAAGAATCCATACCCACGTCCAATGAGTTTCCAGCTAGGTCTCAGTCTTAATATTTAAACTTAACAGGAATATAGCATTATGAAACATATATTTATGAATATGGCGGTCGTAGGTCTATTCTCTTTGGGATTGGCCTCTTGCTCAGATGAATTGAATATATCCTCAATTGATCCGCAGTCAAAGACGACCTATGACGATATGGAATTGTTGGCAAAGCAATATGCCACATTGGGACTTACGGGACAAGCTGGTCCTGCCGGTAAGTCGGACATCAGTGCAGATGAAGGCGAGACCGGTTTTTACCGTACCACCTTCAATCTCCAGGAACTTTGCTCTGACGAATGTATTTGGGCTTGGCAGAATGACAATGACATTCCAGCTCTCACCAACATCTCTTGGACGGCAGCTAGCGATCGTGTCAACTGGGCTTATCAGCGTTTGGCATATGATATCACTCTTTTCAACCAATATCTTTCCGAGACAGAAACCAGAGAAGGTGATGACTACAAAAAGTATAGAGCTGAGGTGAGATTCCTTCGTGCTTTGCACTATTGGTATTTCCTCGATTTGTTCCACAAGGCACCTTTCAAACTGGTATATAACCCAGAAGTTTTGCCAGAAGAGAAAGCTGGTGTCGATTTGTATAACTGGCTTGACCAGGAATTGACAGAAATAGAGCCAGAACTAGCAGAAGTTGGTGCTTTTAACAATAAGGCAAACTTTGGTCGCGCCGATCGTGGTGCTGCATATGCGCTCCATGCTCGCTTGGCTCTTAACTCTGAAGTTTATACCGATGGTCAGAAAAAGGAATACCAAAAGGCGATTGATTATTGCGACAAGATTTTGGACGCTGGAGTATATGAGCTTTCCAAAAATACCAATGATAATGGTTATTCTGGCTATCAGCAGTTGTTTATGGGTGACAATGACAACAACGAGCAGGCGATGAAGGAAATCATCTTCCCTATTCGTCAGGATGGTAAGAAGACTGAGGCCTATGCAGGTTCTACTTATTTGATTAATAGTATGCGTGTCAGTGGAATGCCATACGCAGGTACATCCGACATGTGGAGCTGCAACTTTGCTCGTAAGGCTCTTGCAAATCGTTTCCTTGACATCGAGAACAACAATAAAGCTAAAAAATTAGCCGAGATGCTTAGTGAAACAAAGAAATATAAAGAGGCCTATGAGTCATATACTAACGGCAAAACATTCGCAGACGCTGGAGCAGCTTCTGACCCAACCAAGATGACAGAGGCTGAGGTCATCGCTGCCGACGAATTTTTGGGCGGTAGTACTAAGAACATCATCAGTATCGCTAATGACGAGCGTGCATTACTGTATGCTGGTGTAGGTGGAGGATTCAGAACATTGACAACAGATCAAATCTCTGGTTTCACAAATGGTCTCTCTGTCGTGAAGTGGCAAAATATACGTTCTGATAATTCTACTCCTTCTGATGGAAAATTCTCTGACACAGACATACCTTTGTTCCGCCTTGCAGAGATTTATCTGACACGTGCGGAAGCCAAGTATCGCCTTAATGGCACACAAGACAAGGAAGACATCAATGAGTTGCGTAACCGCGCTCATGCTGCGCAAGTCTCTGCTGTCAATCTGGATGTGTTGCTTAATGAATGGGGTAAGGAATTCTATATGGAGGGACGCCGACGCAGTGACCTTGTCAGATTTGAGAAGTTTGCAGGCAACAAGTACATTTGGGATTTCAAGGGTGGTGTTTCCAAGGGAACATCTGTAGATAAGCACTTTAATGTCTATCCTATTCCTTCGAAGGATACAAGCAATAACCCTAATATGCATCAGAACCCTAAATATGAATAATTAATGATTATGACAATGAAAAAGATAATGCTTAATAAAGGTTGGTTGCTCTCCTTGTTGGCAATGATTGCCCTTGGCTTCACCTCATGTGACAAGGATATTGATAGCAATCCAACGTTGGACACTAGCCATGCCAAGGATGGCTTTGTGCTGAATGTGCCTGCAAATGCAGCTAATAATACATACGATTTGTCGAGTTCAGAAGGTTTGCAGCTTACATGTAACCAACCAAACTATGGCGGTGTGCCTTATGTTACTCGTTATTTCGTACAAGTAGCCATCGATCCTCAGTTTAAGAACGGAACGGGTAATTTTAAGGAATTAGGTTCTTCGTTTACCACCGCCAGCATGAATGTGGCTACCAATGAGTTGAACGACTCTATCGTAAAACTCTTCACGGAAGCTAATCCTGACACCAAGTTCCCTGATGCAACACCAATGCCTATCTATCTTCGCTTGCGTGCCATCATAGACAACACTGGCACTGGTGAAAGTTTCTCCAATGTCATCGAATTGCCTAGTGTGTTGGCTGAATATAAAGCAGAGAAAGCAAAGATTCCTGAGAATCTGTTCATCGTAGGTTCCTCCATTCAGAATTCGTGGAGTTCCTGGAAGAAAATGGCTAAGCCATATAACTTGTCTGGTCAGTATTTCACTTTGGCTTACTTCCCTGCAGGAGCTGAGTTCAAATGTGCCTTGAATAGTGGTGAGTATTCTATGGGCTATTCTAGCTTTAGCTCTGTCAATGATAATATCAGTGCTGGAGTTTCTGCTGGTGACAATGACAATGTCAAGGTTGCTAATGCAGGTTGGTATCTTGTTTATATCAAAGCTTCTGTCAATGACATTAAGAATGTTGTGGAATATACCTTGAATTTCGAGAAGGCTGAAGCTACAATTTGTGGTGCAGCTGTAGATGCTAAATATGGCTTCGATGCTCAGCCAGACTTCTTGTTGCCAGCACCAGCTGATGCTTCTGGTATTTGGGAATCTCCAGCATTTACAACTAGCGGCGAGCTTCGCGCCTTTGTGACTGTTCCTGATGCGCAGTGGTGGCAAACAGAGTTCAGTATCAAGGATGGTAAAATTTACTGGCGTGATGGTCAAATCCTTACCAGTTGGTCTGAAATCGATTCAAAGCTCAGTATTTCTTGCAGTCCAGGTCAAAAGCTCTATGTGAACTTTGATAAAGAGACAGCCGAAGTAAAGTAACATTTCAAAAAAGTAAGAACGATGAAAAAGAATATATTATATAGTCTAGCAGTCATGGCGAGTTTGACACTCGCCAGCTGCAATGGCGACTACGATGATTGGGCTAGTCCTCAAACAAACTCTCCAGAAGAGGCTGCTGCCAAATATGGCGTGACCTTTAGTGCTGGTGAAGAGGCAGATGTCAACATGGCTACCACCCAATACGACTCTTATGTCAATTTGGTAAAAATCACCTCGTCCAGTGCCAATATCTCTGATTATGCCGTTAAATCGGTATCCGTCAATGGGCAGACGGTAGATGCAGATTATGCCAAGGGATATATCAGAGTCTTGGCGCAAGATTTGGATAATATTGTCGAAACGGAGAATAACTCAAGAGCTGGCGTGAAACGCAATATTGATGTTAAAAGTACCGTTTCTGCCATCCTTACGAATGGTGATGCTGTAACAATCGATATGGCTGGTGAAACAACAGGTTCAGTTACCCCAAGACCTGTAAATGTAGATCCCCAAGGCTATTACCTTCTTGGCGATTTCAAAGAAAATAGTAAAGATGGTAAAGGATGGCAACCTACTGCACCTGTTTATATGAAAAAGACTGCCGAGGGCAGTGGCATCTATAAAGCTGTAGTCAACACAATTGGTGATGATAGCTACTATAGTATTTATGGCGCAAGTAGCTTCGTGTCTGGCAACTGGGATGAAATCAACAAGAGTGTGTATGGTAGTCCAACCGCAGACAATTCTGCCACGGAAGGGTTGTTGGTTTACACTGGTGATGATGTTGCCCATGCACCTAACGGTGTGAAGGCTATGGTCATCAAGGGAGCCAACAAATGGCAAATTACTTTCGATGCCAATAACTTGACATATTCTGTTTCCCGTAAGTATGACGATTTGTTCCTTACTGGTAGTGAATATAATTGGGGAAAAACAGCAAGTGATTGGAAACAACTTACCCCTGTAAATGGCAGCGATACTGACTTCTGGACAATCATCTATTTGCATGAGAATGAAGAATTCAAGTTTGCTCCACAAGCTGCTTGGGAGGGTGGCGATTTCGGATTCATCGGTGCTGAGAAGATTCATGATGAAGCTGGTGTTGGCATTGTTGATGCTGGTGGCAATCTTAAGGTAACAAATGCTGGTTGGTATCTCATCCATGTGACAAATGGTGAAACCCAGACGATTGAGTTTACCAAGCCGCAAGTTTATGTGTTTGGTACTGCCGCAGGAGGTAAATGGGATTTCGATAGTGCCCTTAAATGTAGCATTCCAACTACTGAAAAGGGAAATTTTGAAACACCAGCGTTGTCTGCTAATGCGGCTGATGAAGACGATGGACTTCGCCTCTGTGTAAAAGTTGGTGATTTCGAATGGTGGAAAACAGAGTTCATCGTTAGAGATGGTAAGATAGAGATGCGTGGTAATGGTGGCGATCAAAAGCCACGTGTCAAGGTTACTGAAGGTCAAAAGGTATCTTTCAACTTTATGACTGGTACTGGTGAAATCAAATAGTACATAACCTGATTATCATAATTACAAAAAGGCGACTCTCACATCCGGGAGTCGCCTTTTCTGTTGCGCAAATTACGCAATAAATATCGAGACTACCCAATGTTTTCAAGTTTTTTAATAATAATCTCTTCTTAGGTGTTTGGTCGTTTCGAGAATTTGTCGTACTTTTGCTCAAGCGTGTGCAAACGTTTGCGCACGCTTTTCTTGATTTACATCAAACGAAATGATGCGAGATTACGGATAATTCTCTAATTTTGCAGCATAACTAAAGACAATGAACGAGAAGATACCTATAACAATGAAAGATATTGCTCGCGACCTGGGCGTCAGCATCGCCACGGTGAGTCGAGCTTTGAAGGACAGCCCTCGCATCAGTGCTGCCCAAAAGGAACGAATCCAGACCTATGCTCGTGAACATAACTTCTATCCCAACATCATCGGGGAGGCCTTGCGCCATAGCAAGATTCAAACGATGAAGGTGATAGGAGTCATCGTGCCAGAGTTCGTCCATTATTACTTTATGTCGGTGCTTTCTGGCATCGAGGAAGAGGCACGTGCTCGTGGCTATCGTGTGATGGTGGCGCAGAGCAATGAGCGATATGATAAGGAAGTAGCCATCTGTGATGACTTCTATAAGAATAAGGTGTGTGGCATCATCGTGTCGCAAGCCAAGGACACCAAGCGATACGACCATTTCCAAATGTTGATGAACAATGGTGTGCCATTGGTCTTCTACGATAGAATCTGTACGGGAGTCAACTGCTCTCGTGTGGTGGTCGATGACTATATGGGTGCCTATACGGCAGTGACGCATCTCATTGATACGGGTTGTAAGAAGATAGCTTTCTATGGTTCGCCGATGAACTTGGAAATCTCCAAAAACAGATACAATGGTTATCATGATGCCCTGGTGAAACATGGGCTCAAAGAGTTTCCCCCTCATGTAAGAATCTGCGATAATCGAGCACAGGCTGAGGCGATTACGCCAGAGATTCTCAATATGGAAGATAGACCAGATGCCTTCTTTGCCATCAATGATGATACGGCAATCGGTATTCTCTATACCGCCAAGCGAATGGGTTTCCGGGTGCCGGAAGACATCAGTGTCTGTGGTTTTACCAATGGAGATCGTGCCAAGGCTTGCGACCCTATGCTTACCACCGTGGAACAGCGAGGTATTGCCGTAGGCGAGGAAGCGGCTAACATCCTCATCGGACAAGTGGAAGGCTCTATCCCTAGCGACGAGGTGGAAAGAAGAGTCGTAAGGACAAGGCTTGTGGTGAGAGGAACCACGAGATAGAGTATAAGTGATAAATTATAAATATTAAAATAATGACACAAAAACCTGATTTGAGTTTCTGGAAGCTTTGGAATTTGAGCTTCGGATTCTTCGGGGTACAGATTGCCTACGCCCTTCAGAGCGCCAATATCTCCCGAATTTTTGCTACGTTGGGTGCAGACCCACACAACTTGAGTTATTTCTGGATTCTCCCTCCACTGATGGGAATCTTGGTGCAACCTATCGTCGGTACACTGAGCGATAAGACTTGGTGTCGCTTCGGTCGTCGCATACCTTATTTATTTATAGGTGCCACAGTCGCTGTCTTGGTGATGTGCTTGTTGCCAAACGCTGGTTCGTTGGGCTTGACCGTGAGTGGTGCGATGCTCTTCGGTTTGATCGCCTTGATGTTCTTGGACACCAGCATCAATATGGCGATGCAGCCTTTCAAGATGTTGGTCGGCGATATGGTCAATGAGAAGCAGAAGGCAAAAGCTTATTCTATTCAGAGTTTCCTCTGCAATGCAGGTTCTGTGGCTGGATATATCTTCCCATTCCTCTTCACGTTCTTGGGTATCAAGAACTATGCTGCCAAGGGTGTAGTGCCTGATTCCGTGATCTGGTCATTCTATATCGGTGCAGCCATCTTGATTCTTTGTGTCATCTATACCACGATGAAGGTGAAGGAGTGGAATCCTCAGCAATATGCTGCCTATAATGGCATGACTGGTGAAGTGGAAAAGGAAGAGGAAGGCAAGGCTGATTGGATTACGCTCTTGCGCAATGCTCCTTCCACTTTCTGGAAGGTAGGCTTGGTGCAGTTCTTCTGCTGGGCTGGTTTCCTCTATCTTTGGAATTACTCTACAGGTGCTATCGCCGAGACCGTTTGGAATACTACCGACCCTTCTTCCGAACCTTTCCAGGAAGCAGGCAACTGGGTGGGCATCCTCTTCGCCGTCCAGGCTGTGGGCAGTGTGCTTTGGGCTGTTGTCCTTCCTCAGTTTAAGAATACCAAGATGGCATACGCCGTGAGCTTGATAATCGGTGGTATTGGTTTCGCCTTGATTCCTTTCTTCCACGACAAGTATCTCCAGTTCATTCCATTCTTGATGATTGGCGCTGGATGGGCAGCCATGTTGGCGATGCCATTCACCTTCGTGACCAATGCCTTGCAGGGATATGGTCACATGGGTGCTTATCTCGGCTTGTTTAATGGCACCATCTGCATCCCTCAGATTGTGGCAGCCATCTGCGGCGGAGCCGTTTTAAGCCTCGTAGGTTCTCATCAGAGTGATATGATGATAGTGGCTGGCATCTTGCTCATTTGTGGCGCTTTGTCAGTATCCATCATCAAAACTAAGCAATAAGTGTGACAATGTTAAGGCTGCGCAACCGATTGCGCAGCCTTTTTAGTTTTTTTTCGCGCAAAAAGTTATTCTATCTGTAGAAAAATGAGTAATTTCGCCAACGTATAACAACTAACCTTAGGAAAGACGTATGGTATTTCAGTTTAATGTAGATTATAAAACCGTTTATGGAGAGGAACTTGTCCTCCATATTACAATAGACGGAAAGGAGGCGCAACATAAGATGTGCACTTCCGATGGTCAGCGATGGGTATATGAGCTTGATGTAACCCCTAAATCCAAGACTTGCACCTATTATTATAGTGTGATACGTGATGGATTTTGCTGCAAGAGTGAGTGGCAGGTGGTGAAACACCAGCTCAACTGCACGGCAGAGCGGGCGAGTGTCTATACGCTCTACGACCATTGGCACGATATTCCTGAAGATTCTTATCTCTACAGCAGTGCATTTACTGATTGTATTAACCACCAGCAACCTACCGAGGTGAAGAAGAATGCCTTCGCCAAGACGATTCGCTTGATTGTTCGTGCTCCTCAACTTCGTGATGGAGAACATCTCGCTATCGTTGGCTCCGATCCAGCCTTGGGCGCTTGGGAGACGGCTCACGCTATTCCTATGGTACAGCAGGATTACAACGAATGGGCTACCGACATCAATGTGGAGGCTTTGGCAGTCAACTACCTGGAATACAAGTTTGTGGCAATCAATGATAAGAAAGATGCTAGCACTTGGGAGACGGGTTACAACCGCAGCCTTGAAATCCCTGAGATGAAGAGCGGTACGCTCATCTCTTATGAGTTGAACCAGTCGTTCTTGGAGCGTTGGAGCCGCAAGCTAGCCGGTACACTCGTGCCTGTCTTCTCGCTCAGAAGTAAGAAGAGCTCCGGCATCGGTGACTTCGGTGACCTCAAGAGTATGATCGACTTGGTGGCAAAGACTGGACAGAAGGTTTTGCAACTTCTGCCTATCAACGACACCACCATCACCCATACTTGGACCGATTCTTATCCATATAGCTGCATCAGCATCTTCGCCATCCATCCTCAGTATGCCGACCTCCATGCGTTGCCTGAGCTGAAGGATGCCAAGAAGCGTGCCGAGGCAGAGAAAACGAGAGAGGAACTGAATGCTCTCCCTCAGATCGATTATGAGAAGGTAAATGATTTCAAAATCAACTATTTGCACCAAATCTTCAATCAGGAAGGTGAAAAGATGATGAAGAGTGCCGAGTTCAAGGCGTTCTTCCAGGAGACAGAACAATGGCTTGTGCCTTACGCTCAGTATTCTTACTTGCGCGACAAGAATGGCACGGCTGATTTCTCTAAGTGGGCTGACCACAATACTTGGGATGAGGCAGAGCGCAAGGCTCTTTCCGACCCTAAGAACAAGGCATACAAGGACGTGGAGTTCTTCTACTTCTTGCAGTTCATCCTGAACCAGCAGATGCAGGAGGCTCACGAGCATGCCAAGGATAAAGGTGTCATCTTGAAGGGTGATATTCCTATTGGTGTCAACCGTTATAGCTGTGATGTTTGGATGGAACCTAAGTACTTCAACCTCAATGGTCAGGCTGGTGCGCCACCTGATGACTTCTCTGTGAATGGTCAGAACTGGGGATTCCCTACTTACAACTGGCATGAGATGTTGAAGGACGACTGCCAGTGGTGGGTACGCCGTTTCCAGAATATGTCGAAGTTCTTTGATGCCTATCGCATCGACCACGTGTTGGGCTTCTTCCGCATTTGGGAGATTCCTGTGGATAGCGTACATGGCTTGCTCGGACAGTTTGCGCCAGCCTTGGGCATGACCTCACAGGAAATCCAGTCTTACGGCTTGAACTTCCAGGAGGATCGTTTCACTCGTCCGTTCATCACCGACTGGGTATTGAATCGTGTGTTCCATGAGCGTGCCGACGAGGTGAAGGAGAAGTATCTCGACCGCTTGGATGACGAGCGTTATCAGATGAAGCCTGAGGTGAACACGCAGAAGAAGGTAGAGGCTCTCTTCGAGGGCGTTACCGACCAAAAGGAGATTTGGCTCCGTGATGGTCTCTATGCCTTGATCAGCGATGTGCTTTTCGTTCGTGACCATCGCAACCCAGGCTTGTTCCACCCACGTATCTCCGCACAGTTCGACTTCATCTTCGAGTCGCTCTATGATAATGACAAGGCTGCGTTCAACCGCCTTTACAACGACTACTTCTATCGTCGCAACAACCAATATTGGTACGGCGAGGCGATGAAGAAACTGCCGAAGTTGGTGCAGGCTACCCGTATGTTGGTATGTGCCGAAGACCTCGGTATGGTGCCTGATTGCGTACCTTGGGTGATGAATGAGTTGAAGATATTGAGCCTTGAGTTGCAGAGTATGCCAAAGGATCCAAGCGTGAAGTTTGGTCATCTGAGCCGCAACCCATACCGCTCGGTTTGCACCATCTCCAGCCATGATATGCCAACGCTTCGTCAGTGGTGGGATGAGAACATCCAGCGTACCCAGGAGTATTACAACACGATGCTCTATCGTCAAGGTCCAGCTCCTCATCCGCTTCCAGGTTGGCTTGCCAAGGACATCATCTCTCGTCATCTCACCTCTCCATCCATGCTCTGCATCTTGAGCATCCAGGATTGGCTTGCCATCGACGAGAATCTCCGCTTGGCGGATGCCAATGCCGAGCGCATCAACATCCCTGCCAACCCTAAGCATTATTGGCGTTATCGCATGCACCTCAACATCGAGGATTTGGCGAAGGATGCCTCTTTTATGAATAAGGTGACGGAGATGATTTCACAAGCAGGAAGAAATTAATGAGATAATTATGATACCAGACTGAGATAGCATAGCTACCTTAGTCTGGTATTTTTTATTATCACGCTTTGGTAAAAGTGTAAGTGCAAACGTTTGCACAACGTTTTCTCAGTTATCGTATTCTTAGACTTGTGACACAACCAAGATTTTCGTAATTTTGCATCGGAATAAACAACTAAAGTATTATAGCTAATAATAACTAGAAATATGAAGAAATTCAGCGTTTTGTTGATGGGTCTGTTGCTCCCTATGTTGGCAGCTGCCCAAACAGTGAAGTCGCCTAATGGCAATGTCTGCTTGACATTCTCCTTGAGCGACAAGGGACAGCCTACTTACGAGATGTCCTACAAGGGAAAGACAGTCATCAAGCCATCCCATCTCGGTTTGGAGTTAGCAAAGGACAAGCATGCCAGCAAAGGCATGGAGGAGACTGACTTGATGGACGGTTTCACCGAGACCGGCAGCAAGACTTCCACCTTTGATGAGACTTGGAAACCTGTATGGGGAGAGACTGCCACCATCCGCAACAACTACAATGAGATGGAGGTCAACTTGAACCAGGCTTCTTCCAAGCGCAACATCACCATTCGTTTCCGTGTCTATGACTATGGTATGGGCTTGCGCTATGAGTTTCCTCAGCAGGAATCGCTCAACTACTTCGTTATCAAGGAAGAACATACTCAGTTCGCCATGACGGGCAACCATACCGCTTATTGGATTCCAGGTGATTACGATACCCAGGAGTATGAATATCAGATTACTCCATTGACTGGCATTCGCTCGGTCATCTCCAAGAATCGTGAGTCTTATAAGAGCAATTCTTCTACCACCGTATTCTCTGATACCGGTGTGCAGACCTCTCTTCAGTTGAAGACCCAGGATGGCTTGTATATCAATATCCATGAGGCGGCTTGCTTGGATTATCCTACCATGCACCTCAACCTCGACGACAAGAACTTGGTGTTCGAGTCTTGGTTGACCCCAGATGCAGTGGGCAAGAAGGGATTCATCCAGACTCCATTCAATACCCCTTGGCGTACCGTATTGGTAAGCGATGATGCTCGTGACATGCTCTCTTGCAAGTTGACTTTGAACCTCAACGAACCTTGCAAGATTAAGGATACTTCTTGGATTCACCCTACCAAGTACTGTGGTGTATGGTGGAACATGATTGTGGGTACCAAGACATGGAGCTATACCAATGACCTTCCATCAGTTCGCCTCGGTGTCACCGATTATAGCAAGTGCAAACCTAATGGTACACATGCTGCTACCAATGAGGAGGTGAAGAAATATATCGACTTTGCAGCCAAGAACGGACTTCAGGAAGTGTTGGTAGAAGGTTGGAATGAAGGTTGGGAGGACTGGTTCGGTCATCAGAAGCTCGATGTCTTCGACTTCGTGACTCCATATCCAGACTTCGACATCAAGATGCTCAACGACTACGCACACTCCAAGGGTGTCAAGTTGATGATGCACCACGAGACCTCCGCTTCTGCCCTCAACTACGAGCGCCACTTGGAGGATGCCTTCAACTTGATGAACAAGTATGGTTATGATGCAGTGAAGACCGGTTATGTAGGCGACATCATCCCACGTGGCGAGTATCACTACAGCCAGTTGATGAACAATCACTATCAGCGTGTCATCGAGACAGCAGCCAAGCATCACATCATGGTGAATGGTCATGAGGCTACACGTCCTACTGGCATCTGCCGTACATGGCCTAACTTGGTAGGTAATGAGAGTGCTAGAGGTACTGAGTATGAGGCATTTGGCGGTTCTGTTCCTTATCATACAGTGATGTTGCCATTCACCCGTTTGCAGGGTGGTCCTATGGATTATACTCCAGGTATCTTCGAGACTCAGCTCTCTACTTGGAGCGATAACAAGAGTTTCGTTCACACCACCCTCTGTGGTCAGCTCTCTTTGTATCTCGTGATGTATAGTCCTTTGCAGATGGCAGCCGACCTTCCTGAGCATTATGAGAAGTATGACGATGCCTTCCAGTTCATCCGTGACGTAGCTTGCGACTGGGATGACTCCAAGTATTTGGAGGCTGAGCCAGCCAAGTATATCACAGTAGCTCGTAAGGCAAAGGGCACCGACAACTGGTTTGTAGGTGGTAAGACTGATGCCACTGCTCGTACAGCCGTGGTGAAGCTCGACTTCCTCGACAAGGGCAAGAAGTACAACTGTGCTATCTACCAGGATGCAGCCAATGCTGATTATGAGAAGAATCCAAAGGCATACCAGATTGTTCACAAGACCGTGAAGAAGGGTGATGTCTTGAAGATCAAGGAAGCACGTGGTGGTGGTTTCGCCATCTCTTTGCTTGCCAAGTAGAGTTGTTTGACAATAATATATATAACTTAATACACGCTCAAGCCTTCGCCTATGATTTACGCATTCTGACGTTTGCGTATTTCCGGGCGATGGGCAAGACGGAATTAAATACGCTCAAAATGAGCGTGTTTAATTCTGCTTTTTCTTTACAAATGTAGCTATTAGTAGAAACTTATTTCGTATGAAAGTAATCAAAACTATCTCTTTATCTCTTATGCTATCAGCTATCCCTCAACTGCTTATGGCTCAAGATACCTTCGGAGAAATGATTTATTCGAAGGTAAAAACTCTTTTCAAATTGAATGCACCGACAACTGTCAATCTAGATGGAATGACGGGTGCAACGACTCAAATAGACAAGAAAAAACAGGTTGAGATACATATTTATGAAGATGGACAGGGCGGAAAGGCGATTAAGACCATCAAGATGAAAGCGAGTGGCGAAAATCGCTGGGAAGCTACTGTCAAGGGTGATTTGAAAGGCAAGTTTTATACCTTTGACATCGGCAAGGGGGAGACACCGAGTGTCTTCGCCAAAGCGGTGGGAGTGAATGGAATGCGTGGTGCCATCGTGGATATGGCAGAAACCAATCCGCAAGGATGGGAAAACGACCAACGCCCTGTGATTCAGTCACCTGCCGACCTCGTCATCTACGAGATGCACTGGCGTGACTTCTCCATTGATGTCTCTTCAGGCTTGAAAAACAAGGGTAAGTTCTTGGCTTTGACGGAGCCAAAGGCGATAGAACACTTGAAGAGTCTCGGTGTCAATGCCGTTCATATCCTTCCGTCTTTCGACTATGCTTCGGTAGATGAAACCAAGTTGGACACTCCTCAGTACAACTGGGGCTACGACCCTAAGAACTACAATGTGCCAGAGGGCAGTTACTCCACCGACCCTTACAACCCCGTGACTCGTATCAAGGAGTTCAAGCAGATGGTGCAGGCTCTTCACAAGGCGGGCATCCGTGTCATCCTCGACGTGGTGTATAACCATACTTTCAACATCGACCACAGCAACTTCCAGTTGACTTATCCTGATATGTATTATCGTAAGACGGCTGACGGCAAGTATTCCGATGGTTCGGGATGTGGCAATGAGACGGCTTCCGAGAAGCCATTGATGCGTGAGTTCATGTTGGAAAGCGTGAAGTATTGGATTGATGAATATCATATCGATGGCTTCCGCTTCGACTTGATGGGCGTGCATGACATCGAGACAATGCAGCAGATTCGTGCCGAAGTCAACAAGATTGATCCTTCCATCTATATCTATGGTGAGGGATGGAGCGCAGGCTCTTGTGCTTATCCAGTGGATAAATTGGCTATGAAGGCTAATGCTCAGCAACTCAATGGGATAGGTGCCTTCAGTGATGATATGCGTGATGCTCTCCGTGGTCCTTTCTCCGATGATCATAAGGGCGCTCTCTTGGCAGGAATCCCTGGCGAGGAAGAGAGCTTGAAGTTCGGCATCGTGGGCGGTATCGCTCATCCACAGGTGGATATGACGAAGGTCAACTATGACAAGAAACCATGGACCAACAATCCTACAGAGCAAATCAGCTACGTGAGTTGCCATGACGACATGTGCTTGGTCGATCGCTTGAAAGCCAGCATTCCATCGCTCACCGACAAGAATATCCCGGAGAAGGAGCGCACGGCGGAGTTGATTCGTATCGACCAACTAGCACAGACTGCCGTCTTCACTTCGCAAGGTGTGCCTTTCATCCTGAGTGGTGAGGAAATGCTTCGTGACAAGAAGGGAGTACACAATAGTTACAACTCTCCAGATAGCATCAACCATCTGGATTGGAACAACTTACAGCGTTATCCACAGCTCTTCACTTATTACAAGAACTTGATTCAGTTGCGTAAGAATCACCCTGCCTTCCGCCTCGCAACAGGCGATAAGGTGCGTCAACATTTGGAGTTCTTGCCAGCGGTGAATAGTAAGGACGTGAAGCAAGATTGCCTCGTCGGTTTCTTGCTCAAGGACTTGCAGGGGATAGATGCTTGGAAGACCATCGTCGTCATCTACAACTTCAACAAGGAGGCGAAGGAGATGGCGATACCTGAGGGAAATTATACCATCGCGTGCTGCAATGGAACTATCGATGAAGCAGGATTGGGAGAAGTATCGGGCAAGGAAGTCTTGGTCGATGGTCAGTCGGCTCTGATTCTCTTTCAGAAGTAGATAGAGCTATTTGCCTATGTATTTATAAAAACCTCCCGAGGTTTTTATAAAAAAGTCCCGAGGTTTTTTGAAAAATGTCCCGACTTTTTTCTCGAAGCCTCCCGATGCAATCAAATGAAACAAACTATATAATAAAGATTATATGATGAAGAAGAAACTTTTATCATTCATGATGCTTATGAGTACAACTGTAAGTATGAATGCAGCGGTCCATGTGGATCGCATTGAACCTACCGATTGGTATGTAGGCATGAAGGATGCCTCACTCCAGTTGATGGTGTATGGAAAGGACATCAAGAATGCCGATGTTGATATTCAATACCCTGGTGTTCGCATCGATTCTATCGCAAGATTGGATTCGCCTAACTATCTCTTGGTATATCTTAATCTTGATGGTGCTAAGGCTGGTGAAATGACCTTGAACTTCAAGCAAGGCAAGCAAACCAAGAAAGTAAAATATCTCTTGAAGAATCGTGAGATGCCTGGTGACCAGCGCATCGGGTTCTCCAATGAGGACGTACTCTATATGTTGATGCCTGACCGCTTCGCCAATGGCAATCCTAAGAATGATGCCTTCAAGACGATGCGTGACAAGACTTGTGACCGCACGGCTCCTAGCCTTCGCCATGGAGGTGACTTGGAGGGAATCCGTCAGCATCTTGACTATTTTAATCAGTTGGGTGTCACCGCTTTATGGTTTACACCAGTGCTGGAGAATGACAGCCCTAATGATGGCAAGAATAGCACTTATCATGGTTATGCCACTACCAATTATTATAAGGTGGATTCTCGTTTCGGTACCAATGCTGAGTATAAGAAGTTGATAGACGAGGCACACCAGAAGGGCTTGAAGGTGGTGATGGACATGATTTTCAACCATTGCGGTTTCGAGCATCCTTGGGTAGCTGATATGCCTTCAAAGGATTGGTTTAATACCCCAGAGTGGTTGATGCCAGAGTATCAGACTCCTGAGCATCAGAAGAAGATAGGTACGATGGACGGCAGCCGCACGGTCAATGATATGTATCTCCAAACCAACTATAAGTTGACTCCAGTCTTGGATCCTTACGCCAGCAAGGTAGATCTCCATGAGACCGTTGATGGCTGGTTTGTGCCTTCAATGCCAGATTTGAATCAAAGAAACCCTCATGTGATGAAATACCTGATTCAAAACAGCGAGTGGTGGATAGAGACCGTTGGAATCGATGGCATTCGCATGGATACTTATCCATACGCTGACCGAGATGGAATGGCGCTTTGGATGAAGACCTTGGACAATGAATATCCTCACTTCAATACAGTAGGTGAGACTTGGGTAACCGAACCTGCCTATACCGCAGCTTGGCAGAAAGATAGCAAACTCTCCAAGAAAAACAGTTATCTGAAGACCGTAATGGACTTCGCCTTCTTCGACCGCATCAATAGTGCCAAGCATGAGGAGACCGATGACTGGTGGAATGGTATGAACCGCATCTATAACGTGCTCTGCTATGATTATCTCTATCCAAATCCTAAGAGTGTGATGGCATTCGTGGAGAATCATGATACCGATCGCTTCTTGGGTGAGGGCAAGGATACCTTGGCATTGAAGCAGGCGCTAGCCCTCTTGCTCACCATCAACCGTACCCCTCAACTCTATTATGGTACAGAGGTGTTGATGAACGGCACCAAGAGTGTAACCGATGGCAATGTGCGCAGGGATTTCCCTGGTGGATGGGCTGGCGACAAACACAATGCCTTTACAGCAGAGGGACGTACCCAAACAGAGAACCAGATGTTCAATTGGCTCAGTCGCTTGCTCCACTGGCGTCAAGGCAACGAGGTGATTACCAAGGGTAAGCAAACCCAGTTCTGTCCTCAGAAGGGCGTGTATGTCATCGCTCGCCAATACCAAGGTAAGAGCGTGATGACCATCATCAATGGCAAGAACGAGGCAAACGAACTGAATGTATCTCGCTATGCTGAGATTATCGGTTCGCACGACAAGGCTACGGATGTGACAAATGGTCGCACCGTTCTTATCAATAAGGATGTGAAACTCCGTCCTCGTCAGGTGATGGTGTTGGAATTCTAGGGAGAAAGTTACTCTTTATGCTTGCATTATAGCTAGTATTGCTAGCATATGAAAAGCCCTATCTGTCGTGAAACAGATAGGGCTTAATAGTGTCTGTTATAACAACGATAACAGAAAGAAATTTATCTTTAGAAGCGATAAACAGCAAAGCTGTTTGCTTTCATCTTCACGTTTAATACGTTGCCGTTTGCCTCGACATCAGATGTTACAGGTACAATGGCATTTTTGTTGTCAATCTTGTTCTCTGCCTGGATGTCATCGGCATGGAGGAGGGTCAACTTACCGGCATTCAACTTCTTCAAGCCGTTGAAGGTGACGGTGATGTCCTTCTCCTCATTTGATGTGTTGGCAATCTTCACGATGTAGCTCTTCGTGTTCTTGTCGTAGCAAGCGGTGGCATAGAGACCATCCTTGCCTTCCACTGCCTTGCCATTCTCGGTGAGCTTCAATACGTTGGTACCCTTGTTCAAACCATAGAGTTGCTGCACATAGTAATTGGCAGAACGAACAGAAGTGAGGTTGTCGAACCAGATCAAGTCTGGACGCCACTGCCATCCCTCGACATGAGCGAAGAGAGGAGCATAGGTAGCCTGATATACCACGTCGGCATTGCGCTCCAAACCTGTCATGAAGGCTGCCTCAGAGAGTGCTGCCTCCCAAGAGTTAGGGTCGTGCTTGGCGTGAGCGGCATACTCGCCGGCGAATACCTTAGGACCCTTGCGGTCGTAGTTGTCATATCTGCCTGCATTGCTGCGGAACCACTCTGGGCTCTTGTAGTAGTGCTCATCCACGAGGTCGGTACTCAACTTGCGCATCTGCTCCCATCCGTAGTCGAAATCCTTGCCATCGGCAGAAGGACCTGATGAACCACAGATCTTGATTTTAGGATACTTAGCACGAATCTGCTCCATGAACTTCTGTAAACGCTCAGGGTACATAGGTCCCCACTGTTCGTTGCCGATACCTATCTGCTTGAGGTTGAATGGTGCTGGATGACCCATATCGGCACGGAGCTTACCCCACTTGGAGGTGACAGGACCGTTGGCAAACTCAATCAAGTCGAGTGCATCGTCGATGTAGCTCTGCAAGTCATCGACTGCCACGTGAGCGTTCTTGTCATCATCACGGTTCTGATATTGGCAAGCCAAACCTACAGAGAGAATTGGCAATGGCTCTGCACCAATCTTCTCAGAAAGAAGGAAGTACTCATAGAAGCCCAAGCCCAAAGACTGATAATAGTTAGGGAAAAGGCGATGTGGGAAGGTATCTCTCCAGCGGTTCTCGTTCAGAGGACGGTTCTCTGGAGCACCCACAGAATTCTTCCACTCATAGCGGGTATCGAGGTCGGTTCCCTCTACGATACATCCGCCAGGGAAACGGAAGATGCCTGGCTTCAGGTCGGCCAAATCCTGTACGAGGTCGGCACGGAGACCATTCCAGTTATCCTCTGGGAAGAGAGAGAGGTGGTCGAGATCTACGCTCTCAGAACCCTTCTCCAGATATACACGCATCAAACCCTTGGCATCGGTCTGAGGAGAGGTCAGGGTAGCTGTAAACTTCTGCCACTTATTATTGGTGATGTTGATGACCTGCTTGGCAATGACATCATTCTTTGAATTGACCAGCTCCACACGGATCTTGCCCTGCTTGCCATCGATGAGATGCAGACGCCCATATACGGTGAAATCGTACTTCATATCCTTCTTCAAGCCCATGCCGAAGAAACCGCGGTTCTCAAGACCGGTCTGCTTCTCACGAGCACCGGCACTCTCGAGTGTTACATAATGAGGGTTGCGGTCGAAGGCTGGCTTCACGTCATTGAGGGTTACATTTCCGAAGGTATTCCATCCCATCAGGCGCTGTGGAAACTCGAAGGAACGGTTTTCTACCATCTCTGCATAAAGACCACCATCGGCACCAAAGTTGATGTCCTCGAAGAAGATGCCATACATGGTTGGCTGGATTTCTACACCAGGCTTGTTTGCCTGAACTGCAAACTGATGCTGTGCTGAAGCACCGAGCGAAGTCATGCCTGCCAGTATAAGGGCAGCGAAGATATTCGTTTTTCTCATGTTTACGTTGTTTATTTTTAGGTTTATTCTTATTTTGTGATATTCTTACTTGAATAATTAAGTTGTATTGCTTAATGCGTTTGCAAAGATACAGAAAATCCACTCCAAATGGGGTGGATTTTCTGATTAAATATGTTGGATTATTGCTCAAATGCTCTATTTTGGGGTCTCATGAGCCTTAATCTCATGGGGTCTTTCCTATTTATTCAATGGGATGATGGCGAAGCTGAAGTTCTTGTCACCATAGTGGATGCGATATTTCTCCAGTGGCCATGCGCCCCAAGAGTTCTCGCCGCCTACACCCATGTGCTCACCATCGAGGAAGAGATTGGTGTATTTTGACTTCTGCAAGTTGAAACTGTGACGCTGCTCCTTGTCATTGCCATCGTCCAACTCGTCGGTGTCGAAGTGGATGGCACTTGCATAGAATGGCTTGCAGTCCTTCACCATGAAGCCGAAGCCCTGTGCGTCGGTCTGCTTCCACCAGCGGATGTCTGCCTTGGTGCCACTCTCCTGTGGACGGATGTAAGGGAAGTACTGGTTGTCGGCGTTGTCGCTGTAGATACCGATGTTCATGCACTCCTTGCGGTCGCTGTAGTTCTCGATAGGACCACGGCCGTAGTACTGGCTCTTGTCCATCTCGTAAGGCAACTGCATCAGCATACCGAAGCGGAAGAGGTCGCTCACCTTCTCGCCCTGGGTGGCATTGAAGGTCTCTGTCACCTTCACCACGCCACTGTTTGGCATCACGAGGTAACGGATTTCCAACTCGCCCTTCACCTCAGGCATGTCATATACGGCGCAGATGCTGTAGGTGTTCGCCTTCTTGTCTTTCTCCACGCTTACGCCCTTGATGTTCATCTGAGGGTTCTTCCATACCTTGAACTTCTTCTGCAACTGGGCACCCATGTCGTTGTCGGTAGGAGCACGCCAGAAGTTTGGCTTCAGTGTACCGCCCTCGCCGAGCAGTGACTTGCCCTGATAGGTGTATTCAGAGATAAGACCGGTGGTGCGGTTTACCTTCAAGGTCAGGTCGGCAGTGGTGATGGCGATTTCGTCAGTGCCCTTCTTGTCGATGAGCTTCGACTTCACGTTCTTGCCGTCCTTCGCCTTAGCCATCTTGTCGGCGCAATGGCCGCAGCACTGCTTCTCCTTCACGACGAGCTGGTTGTAAGCCACTACCTGTCCTGCCTGCATCAGAGGCTCGGCGTTCTTCAAGCGGAACTCCACGTTGAGGAACACCTCATTGCCCTTCACCTTGGAGAGGTCGTAAGGGATGGTGATGGTCTGAGTTTGCTGAGGAGCCACGTTGAGGTCGGCGATAGTGCCGTTCTGTGTCTCCTTGCCGTTTTCTACCAATGTCCATGCCAAGGCGTAGTTGCTGAGGTCACGGAAGAAGTTCTCATTATATACGTTTACCTCGCCCTTCTGAGCGTCCTTCATGGTGGCCCAGATGTTCTGGTATTGGTAAGCCAACTCGTAGGCGTGAGGGTTCAACTGGCGGTCTGGACCGATGATACCATTACAGTTGAAGTTGTTGTCGCTAGGGTCGTAATTGTTGTAATCACCACCGTAGGTATATTCTATCTTGCGAATCTCCTCGTTGCTCATCTTCTCAGGGTTGATGCTCATAGGCTTCACGATGTGGCGGTGCAAGCCTTGGTCAACGAAGTCCCAGTCGAAACCGCCCTGGAAGATAGGGTACTTGCGAATCAAGTCCCAGTATTCCTTGAGGTTACCACCAGAGTTACCCATGGTGTGGTTGTACTCACACTGGATGAGTGGCATCTTGCTGTTAGGGTTCTTGCTATAGTTCTCACAGTTCTTCACCGAGTAGTACATAGGGCAGAAGATGTCGGTGCCCTCGCCTTGGTGTGCCTGCTCATACTGTACAGGACGGCTTGCATCTTGACTCTTCACCCACTTGTAGGCATTGAGGAAGTTGTCGCCCATCACCGTCTCGTTGCCCAAGCTCCAAGTTACGATGCTAGGATGATTGTAGAGGTTGGCCACGTTGTGCTGATTGCGCTCCAATATCTGCTTGGCAAACATCGGTTTCTTGGCAGCGGCATCGTCGTCGTAGCCGAATCCGTGGCTCTCCTGGTTGGCTTCAGCCACGATGTAGAGACCATACTCATCACAGAGGTCGTACCAACGAGGGTCGTCTGGATAGTGACAAGTACGTACGGCGTTGATGTTCAGTCGCTTCATCACTTGGATGTCCTGTATCATGCGCTCCACGCTCACTACATAACCTCCGTCAGGATCCATCTCGTGACGGTCGGCACCCTTGATGAGTACAGGCTGTCCATTGACGAGGAACTGCTTGTTCTTGATTTCTATCTTGCGGAAACCTACCTTCACAGGGATAGTGCTGATGCCAGTCATGCCCTTGCCCTTTGCTGCAGGGAGGCAGACGATGGCGTTGAGTGTGTAGAGGTTAGGTGTCTCAGCTGTCCACTTCTTAGGGTCGGCTACCTGGAGGGTGCAGTCAGCCTTGCCATTTGCCGACTTGATGATTTTCTGGATGACAATCTTGCCAGTCACGTTGTCGTGCAACTGATATACCACTACTGGGTTGCCCTTCACGGTAGCCTTGATGTCGAGCACACCGTCCTTGTAGTTGTTCACGAGGTCGGGTGTCACACGGATGTCTTCTATCTGTGTCTTGGCATCACGGGCATAGAGGTAGTTCTCACGAGCCACGCCGCTGAGTCGCCAGAAGTCTTGGTCCTCACACCAAGAACCATCGCACCAACGGAAGGTTTGGAAGGCGATGAGGTTCTTACCTTTCTTCATATAAGGGGTGATGTCGAACTCGGCAGCTATCTTGCTGTCCTCGGCATAGCCCACGAACTTGCCGTTTACATAGAGATAGATGTTGGAGGTGACGCTACCGAAGTGTGCGATCACTTGTTTGCCGTCCCAATTCTCAGGGATGTCGATGATGCGGCGGTAGGAGCCTACGTGGTTGTCCTTGGTAGGTACGGCTGGAGGTTGCTGGTCGAAGTGACCACGCCATGCGAAGCCGTTGTTGACATACTCTGGTTGGCCGAAGCCGAGCATCTCCCAGTTGCCTGGCATCTGGATGTTGCCCCACTTGGAGTCATCGAGGTCAGCCTTGTAGAAGTCGGTAGGACGTTGGTCGGCGTTCTCCACCCAGTTGAATTTCCAGGTGCCGTCGAGAGAAAGGAAGTTTTTGCTTTGTGTCTTGTCGCCCTCGCCCTTAGCCGAAACCTCGCCTGATGCGAAGGTAAAGAAAGTGGTGTGGAGAGGGAAACGATTGATGTCGTTCACCTGCAGGTCATGCCATTCGGTGTAGGTGGGAGCAGACTCAGCCACTTTAGACTGTGTCTTGGCGGTTTTCGGCTTCTGTGCGCCGAGAGCAGCCATGGCAAGTCCTGCCATACTCATTGTGATGAATAGTCTTTTTCTCATTGTTGTTGTTGTTTAGTTATGATTTGATTCAGTTGGTGATACAAATGTATTTTTTACACTATTGATAGTGCAAAGATATGTATTTTTATCTAGAATCCCATCAATTGCCATGTCTTTTTATTGTTTTTTCAATATTGGCAGAGGGTGGGGGCACAGAATTCGCAGATGATTCATTGTAACACAGTAACGCTTTTGCCTGATGGTGGTGTGCATCTCACTTGGTGCTGATGTGGATGGTGAGGGAGGCTGTGTCGAAGTGGATGCCATCCCTTTCGATGAAGCGAGAGAGGGTGCCGTCGTCTGCCAACTGTCGTGGAGTTCCCACTACAAGATGACTGCCTGCGTCTTTCTTGGCTGGGAGGGGGGCTGCCATGCTCTCCTCCATCACCCAAAGCTTGTCTGCCAACTGGATGGCGAGCTCGATGTCGTGTGTGGAGAGGAAGATGGACTTATGCAGTTCGTGTGCCAATCGTCTCAGCATCTGCAGCGTCTCCACCTTGCTGGGGTAGTCGAGGAATGCCGTCGGCTCATCCAATAAGATGAGGGGAGTGTGCTGAGCCAAAGCCTTGGCTATCATCGTCTTCTGGTATTCGCCATCGCTGAGGGTATGGAGCTTGCGGTACTGTAAGGCGAGGATGCCCACCGAGCGGAGTGATTCCTCCACTATCGTCTCGTCCTCAGTGGTGAGTGTGCCGAAGAATCCCGTGTAGGGCGAGCGTCCCATGCCTACCAACTCCCTCACCGTGAGGTTGTCGGTGGTCGTCTTGTGGGTGAGTACCATGGCGAGGAGGCGAGCCAACTTCTTTGGGGAGTATTCCACCAAGGGCTTGCCGAGGAGGCGGATTTCGCCAGAAAGAGGAGGCTGGAAAGCGGAGAGTGTGCGGAGCAAGGTGGATTTGCCCACGCCATTGGCTCCTATCAGACAGGTGAGTTCGCCACGCTGCAGATGGGCGCAGATGTCTTGGGCGACGACCTTTCTGCCGTGCCTTGTGTCGTAGCCGATGCTAAGCTTCTCCAATGCGATCGTCGCTTCTTTTTCAGTTTCTAGTTCTTTCATTCTATCGTCTCTGGTTCTTTCCTTCTGCCATTTCAATTCTTTTCATTCCACAAATGTACGGATATTTTTCAGAAAACTAAGGAAACCTCATCGTATTTTAAATATATTTATCGGATAATCTTTCCATATTCGCTAGAAATGCCGTACTTTTGCAAATCAAAAACGATAAGCTAATGGAACAAACCTCACCCATACAGGCACTCATGCAGCAGCGCACGTTGCTCCAACTGGAGTACTACACCGAGAAGGAAGCCTTCCGCAAGCTCACCGAACAGATGGGCATGCAGCGCAAGGTGAAGCGTGGCGATGCCTGGTATCCACTGAGAGTGGGCAAGAGCTTCTACAACTCGCTCAACCAAAGAGCCATCGAGGTGTTTCGCACCTCCGACCAAGACATCGAGCACAACTTTGAGTTCGGTCGCCCCGTCATGTTCTTTAAAGTGAAGAATGAAGAGGGAAAAGTGAAGAATTCAACACTTAAATATTTCTCTTTCACTGGCACTGTGAACTATGTGGATGGCGACCGGATGGTGATTAACGTACCCGACTCCGCACCGCTCCTCGACCTGCAGCAAGCCACCGAAGAGATAGGCATACAACTCTCCTTCGATGAGACAAGCTATAAGTTGATGTTTGAGGCACTCGACCGCACGATGAAGGCGAAGAACAACCGACTGGCTTATCTCCGCGACCTCTTCTACTCGCACCAGAAGGCAGCCAAGTTTACCTTCGAACCGATGCGTTTCCCTTGGCTCAATCCTACTCAGGAGAAGGCGGTCAACGAGGTGTTGTGGGCGAAGGATGTTGCCATTGTGCATGGACCTCCTGGCACAGGCAAGACCACCACGCTCGTGGAAGCCATCAACGAGACGCTGATGCGAGAGAGCCAGGTGCTGGTATGTGCACAGAGCAACATGGCGGTGGATTGGATTTCTGAGAAACTCGTGGATAGAGGTGTCAACGTGTTGCGCATCGGCAATCCTACGAGGGTGAACGACAAGATGCTCGGCTTTACCTATGAGCGTCGCTTCGAGGCGCATCCCGACTATCCGCAGCTCTGGGCGATACGCAAGGCTATCAGGGAGTTGCGCAAGAACCGCAAGAAAGGTAGTGAAAGCTACCATCAGAAGTTGGAGCGACTGAAGAGCCGTGCCACCGAACTGGAGATTCGCATCAACAGCGAGTTGCTGGGCGAGGCACGTGTCATCGCTTGCACCTTGGTGGGTTCGGCCCACCGCCTGTTGGAGGGCATGAAGTTTGGTACCCTCTTCATCGACGAGGCAGCGCAAGCCCTGGAGGCAGCCTGTTGGATACCGATGCGCAGGGCTACGAGGGTGATATTGGCAGGCGACCACTGTCAGTTGCCACCTACGGTGAAGAGCGTCGCCGCCCTGAGGGCAGGACTTGGGAAAACGCTGATGGAGCGCATCGCCGAGAATAAGCCAGAGGTGGTGACTCTCCTGAAGATACAATATCGTATGAACGAGGAGATTATGCGCTTCTCCAGCGACTGGTTTTACCATGGTGAGGTGGAGAGTGCGCCGCAAATCAAGTATCGCAGCATCCTCGAAGATGATAGTCCTATCACGTGGATTGACACGAGCAACGAGGAGAACCAAGTGACGATAGAGGGCGACGATGTGGTTTCGGGCGAAAAGCGTGATGATATGAACTTTCACGAGCAGTTTGTTGGCGAGAGCTTCGGACGTATCAACAAGGCGGAAGCCGACCTCACCCTCCTCACGCTAGCCGAATACCTCACCCAGGTGGGCAAGCGCAGGGTGCTGGAGGAGAGCATCGACGTGGGCATCATCTCGCCTTATCGTGCACAGGTACAGTACTTGAAGCGACTTCTCAAGAAGTACGAGTTCTTCAAGCCTTACCGCCGTCTCATCAGCGTGAACACGGTGGATGGCTTCCAAGGACAGGAGCGTGATGTCATCCTCATCTCCCTCGTTCGCTCCAATGACGAGGGACAGATAGGCTTCCTCAAGGACCTCCGCCGTATGAATGTGGCGATGACGAGAGCCAGGATGAAGCTCATCATCTTGGGCGATAAGAGCACCATGACGAAGCATCCTTTCTACCAGAAGTTGTGGGAATACGTGGAGGCCCTACTTTACTAGCTTCAACCTCAACGAGTTCAGTACGACGCTCACGCTGGAGCAAGCCATGAGGGCACTCGCCCACATTGGGGTAATCTGGAAGTCGATGCCGAAGAGATGCAAGACTCCTGCTGCCAGAGGGATGCAGACGATGTTGTAGATGAACGCCCAGAAGAGGTTCTGCCATATCATGCCCACCGTCTTGCGACTGAGCTTCACGGCATCGGGTATCGCCATCAGGTCGTCGCCCATCAGTGTGACCTGAGCCACGTCCATCGCCACGTCGGTGCCTTTGCCTATCGCCATGCTTACATCGGCGAGGGCGAGGGCTTGGGTGTCGTTGATGCCGTCGCCTATCATCATCACCTTGTCGCCGCTAGCCTGTAGCTTTGCCACGAGAGCTTGCTTGTCGCCCGGCTTTACCTGGCTCTGATAGTGCTTGATGCCAGCCTTCATCGCCCAGTATCGGGCGGCGTTCTCCTTGTCACCACTCATCATATACACCTCTATGCCCTCACGCTGCAAGCGAGTCATCGCCTCGGTGGCATGGGGCTTGAGCGTCTCCCTGGCTTCGAGGTCGAGGGAGTCAGCCTTGGTGAAATCCACGTTTTGGTTAGGGATGGTGAGTGTGCCCGTCTTGTCGATGACGAGGGCGTTTATCTTGCGGAGGTTCTCCAGTGCCGTGGCATCTTTGATCAATATCTGCTTCTGTGCCGCCTTGCCTATGCCCACCATGAGGGCGGTAGGGGTGGCGAGTCCCATGGCGCACGGACAGGCGATGACCAATACCGAGATGGCAGAGAGGATGGCTTGTGGCAGGGCTGCATTGCCGCCTGTAATCCACCAGGTGAGGAAGGTGACGAGCGAGAGGAAGGTGACCACGGGCACGAAGACCAGTGCCGCCTTATCGACGATGCGCTGTACGGGAGCCTTCGAACCTTGTGCCTCTTGCACCATCTTGATGATCTGTGCGAGGGCGGTGTTCTCGCCTATCTGCTTGGCACGCATCCGCAGTTTGCCTTGGCTGGGGATGGTGCCAGCCAATACCTCGTCGCCCACTTTCTTCTGGGCCGGTGTCGGTTCGCCAGTGATCATTGCCTCGTCCACGTAGGCGGCATCGGGGGTCATGAAGCTCTCGGCTTCGGTCACCACGCCATCCACCGGAATCTTCTCGCCGGCACGTACCTCGATGATGTCGCCACGCTCGATGGTGGAGATAGGCACTTCCTCCAGGTTTCCCTCACGGAGGAGTCGGGCGGTCTTCGGTTGCAATCCCATCAACTGTCGGATGCTGCTCGCCGTACCATCCTTAGCCTTCTCTTCCAGGCATCTGCCCGTCAAGACAAAGGTGATGATCATCACGGAGGCATCGAAGTAGGTGTGCCACTCGATGCCACGAGGCGTCCATACACTGTCGCCGAAGAAGGTGTTGAAGACGCTGAAGAGGAAGGCGATGAGGGTGCTCAGTGCCACGAGCGAATCCATGTTGGCAGTGGCGTGCTTCAATTGCTTCCATGCCGATACGTAAAACATTCTGCCGCAGTACCACATGTTGAAGAGGGCGAGGAGGAGACAGATCTGGTTGTCACTCCACCCCATGGAAAACGCCATGACGAGGATGGAGAAGAGCCAGGAGAGGAGGGTCTTGCGCTTGAGCAAGGTATATTCACGGCGGGTGATTTCCTCCGCACTACGGTCTTCCTCGATGACGAGGTCGTAGCCGGCATTGCTCACCTCACGCTTCATGTCTTCGAGCGTAATCTTGTCGGGATCGTAATCCACGAGGGCAGTGCGACCTGCCAAGGAGACGGAGGCAGAGTGGATGCCTTCGAGCGAATTGAGCTTCTTTTCTACGTTGGCAGAGCATACCGAGCATGCCATGCCTATTACTGGTATTGTTTTCTTCATCTGTTGTCTATTTGAATGAGACACGTTTGCCACCAAAGATGATGGACTTCAACATTTGCCTGTCGTATTGAATGTCCTCATCATACTCGTGTCTCTTGTTGTCTTTAGGTTGCAAACTTACGAAAAAAATGTGGGATGAGCAAACATTTAACCAAATTATTTCTATTTTCCTTGCGATTATTGGATTTACGTATTGAACAATATGGAGCATTTGAAAGAAATACCATTCTTGGACAAGTACCCCGTCTTTCTTCTCTCTTTGGAATTACCTCACCTACAAATCATGCAAGCCACGGGCTTGACCAAGGAGCAGATAGATAGTTTGAAGAAGTAAGCCTTATCATGTGTTACAAGGCAAGAATACATAAAAAACAAGCAAGAAATGGTGGGTATATATCGCCCCCATTTTCTTGCTTGTTTCTTTTTTTGAAATCACCTTTCCATTGCCGTTTCCCCACTCTCGCCATACCTCTCGCTCTTGTAGCGGTAGTGGTAGTCGATGCCGATGAGGGAGCCGGCGAAGGTGAGCATCTCGCCAAAGGCGGCGAGTACGCTGGCGTCGATGATGCCAGTGGTCGGTACGCTGAAGGAGACGAAGACGAGGAGCACGCCCATGCTAACGACCGCAAATGCCAGGAGCATCTGGGGGGGGCTTCGTCTCAGCGGTGTTTCTTCTTGGGAGTCTCGTCATTTTTATGCGTGCTTTCTTGGAAATGAAGGGGAATAGCCCCCATGAGCGTGGGCAAGGGAGCCATCAAGAAACCGATCGACATCATCCTCGCCGACATCAAGGAGACCGACAAGCCCAACCGACTGCGTGAGGCGGAGTGGAAGCGCAAGAATCCACCCAACAAGACCAAGGCGAAGGACCCTCGACCTGCCGACATCTGCATACAGATACTCATCGACAACCTTACCGATGCCGTATTCAACCAGCGTGTGGTGGATGCTCATGAGAACGGACAGCGATTCGTCTATACACGTGTGGATGAGGTGGAGCAACTGAAGAAGGTGACCTCCAGGGGAACCATCGATGAGGTGAGCATCCTCATCCGCAAGGCTTTCGACAATGCTGATCACGGACAGGAGCGTGTGGGCGTGGACGCCATCACGGGCATAGCCCCATTGCGATGGAACTTCAATGCCTCGACCACCATCCCCAATGCCCATCGATTCTTCCAGAAGGCAGTGAACGATGGAACGCTCTCCCGTCTCTATCTCTCCACCATCATCAAGCCCCTCGAACCCACGCTTCCTGTCTTTGGCATTTATGATGACAAGTTCACCGAAGAACTTCGTCCTTATCTCCTTCGTCTGGGTGCGACAAACGGTCTTGTCGAGTGTCCGCAGGCGTTGAAGCTAGCCAAGGAGTTGACTGCCGAGAACGACCGTCGTGCCACGCTCTATGAGAGTGAGGCTTACCGCATCCTCTCTTATCGTGCCAACGTGATAGCCTACCTCAAGGCGATGGTGCTCTATGTGGCAGGGGGCTGCAAGTGGTCGAAGGATATCGCCGACTACGTGAGATGGAGCGAGCAGATGGACCTATGGTGCAAGATGCGCTTCTTCGGCAAGCAACTGGAGGAGGAAATCCTAGCCGAGGAGGAGCAGGTGAGTGCTGCACCGCAGAATCTCCTAGCCCTCTTGCCTAGCGAGTTCACCTACGATCAGTTTGTGAGCATACGGGCGATGCAAGGTAGGAGGGGAGATGGCAAGTCCACCTTGCGAGTATGGAAACACAGAGGCTACATCGAGTATGATGAGGTCTCGAATACCTGGCATAAGGCCACCCTGTAATGGGTGGTCTTTTTTCTTTTTAAGCGCTTTTCATTCTTTTCTTTGCGCTTATCTCCCATTGTGTATCTATTTATTTGCCATTTTTTTCTTTCGTTTCATTTATTCTTTGTATTTTTGCAGCAAAGTTTTGAAATCGTAAAGATGAACAAAGAAATCGGGAAATGGTTCTTGGATGTTGCGAAGTATATAGTAACAGCATTTATCTTGACGAATATGTTCGTCAAGGTTGATACCGTTATGTCGGTAGTAGGTGCTATATTGATTATGGTATTACTATTTGGCATAGGCGTCTTTTTCTTGAAAAGAGATAAAAACTGATTATTAAATTAAAAGGAGATATATTATGAATTGGAGTCTTTATAGTATGTATATTGCTCTTGCTCTATTAGGGCTTGGCATGGTTGTCTATGCTAAGTTTGAAGATAGAAAAGAGAAACAATAAGATAATGAATAAGTTAAAAGTATATGCCCATCCCATGGGCAAATGATCTCATCAATCATGATTAGAAAGTTATTCACCTTCGTTGTCTTATGGATGATAGCCTTGGGCAGTATGGCTCAAGGTGGAATGTCTGGTATGTATAACGTAAGCTATCTCAACATGGCTTCGGGCATGCCCAACAACTTCGCCGACGACATCTTCCAAGACTCCTTCGGGTTCGTGTGGATCAGTACGCATGGCGGAGGATTGGTGCGCTACGATGGTTATAACTTTGTCAACTTCGGGTTGGGCACCCAGCGCATCGGATTGAGAAGCAACAGCTGCCGAAGCGTGTATGAAGATCACTTCAAGCGACTCTGGATAGCGTTTGAGGAAGGACCGCAGGTGCTCGACCTCACTACCTTGCAGCCCGTGGAGCCTCCTTGCGAGAATGAGCAAGTGCGCAATCTCTTGGGGCAGACTTTCAAGGAGCGGTGCGTGAGAATGTATTGCGACAGCAAGGGCAATCTATGGATGGTGACCTTCAATCGCCTCACCCGTATCGGATTCAATGAGAAGGGCGAGGTGAATAGCGTGCTCAGCACTTCTTATCCTTCCAATGCTCCCGACCTCGGACTTTGTGATGTCTATCACCGAGGCACGGTGGTGATGTGCAACAATGGCAAGGTGAGCGAGTTTGATGCCAAGGGCAATCGCCTGGTGGCTAGGGACATCACCTCGGAGTTCGCTCCGCTGGAGAATCGCTATGCCTTTGCCGTCATCTCCTACCATGGCAAGATATGGCTCGCTACCAACCGTGGCTTATACAATAGCGCCAAGCAGCAGTACCACTGTTCGCCTACCGACCACTCCTTGCAGCACGAGGTGGTTACTAGTTTGGCGGTGTCGCCAGACGACAAACTCCTGATAGGTTCGCTCTGTGGCGTGGATATCCTCGACGACAAGACGGGCGACATCGAGCACTGGAACAGCACCAGCACCATCGGACCACTGAGCAGCAACTTCGTGAATAGCCTCTATTCCAAGGACGGACAGATATGGGTGGGCACGGAGACGGGAGGCATCACCAAGTTGGCGCCACGCCTCTTGCAGTTGGAGTTCTACCAGAACGACCCACGCAATCCTGGCAGTATCGCCCGCAATGCGGTCAATGCCATGTTCCCTGCTCCCGATGGCACCCTCTGGGTCGGTGTCGTGGAGGGAGGACTGAACGCCTTATCTCCTCATTCCAAGAATTTCGTTCATTATACAACCGCCAACTCTGGCTTGCCGCACAACAGTGTATCTACCCTTGCCGCCGATGGGCATGGCAACTTGTGGATAGGCACATGGGGGGGCGGAGTGGCTGTGATGCCGCTCGGCGAACCGGGCAAGATGCAACGCCTGCTGGTGGGCGATAGGTATCAGGAATTGCTCTCCTTCGTGGGAGCTTTTGCCTACGATGCCATCAATGACGGAATGTGGATAGGCACCAACGATGGCTTGTTCTTCTATGACATCAAAAAGCGGCAGCTGGAAGAACCTTTCTCTCATTGCCTCGACATCCGTGGCTGCATCGGCAGTCTGGTGACGAGGGATGGCAAACTCCTGATGGGCTGTATCCTGGGCATGGTGGAGGTCGATTTGAAATCCCGACGAGGAACCCAGCGCAACTTTGCCGTCACCTATCATTCCTATAAACTTGATAATCCGAAGAGTGGTGTCTTCGACAAGATATTGTCTTTCTGCCAGACCAAGGATGGCAAGATATGGATGGGCAGCAATGGTTATGGTATGTATTGCCGCTGGCGTGACAAGGACGGCAAGCAGCATATCAAGAACTATACCACTGCCGATGGACTTGCCAACAATGCGGTGATGGGCATCGTGGAGGACAACAATGGGATGCTGTGGATAGCCACCAAGAATGGTCTCTCTACCTTCAATCCGAAGAGTGGAGTGTTCAGTAGTTTCTTCCAAGAGGATGGTTTGCTCTGTTCGCAGTTCTATTTCAATGGAACCGTCCGCAGTGCATCGGGTGAGATCTTCCTGGGCACGGAGCGAGGCATGATGAGGTTGCTCGGTGTCAATCACAAGGTGAAGGAGACGGAGCGCCTGTGCTTCACAGAGCTGTCGGTGGATAATCAACCGGTCTTCGCTGGCAGCGACTATCTCGACGAGGATATTTCCATCGCCAAGAAAATCTCCCTGCATGAGGGCGACAAGTCGTTTACCATCCATTTCTCTGCGCTCAACTATGGCAGTGAGACGCAGGGAGTATATCTCTATCGCATGAGAGGCTATGAGGATGAGTGGGTGAACCTTCGCCCCGGTCAGCATAGCGTCAGATACTCCACCTTGCCGGCAGGCGACTATGAGTTTGAGGTGAAGTACGTGCCTTCCATCGCCTCCAGCAAGGAGCAGACGATTTCCATCGCTGTCAGCGTCACCCCATATTTCTGGAAGAGTTGGTGGTTTATCACCATCGTCATCCTCTGCATGGCGGCATTGGCGAGATACTTCTACCTGAAGAGATTGGAGAAAATGCGTGAGCGAGAGCTGGAAGCCTTGTATCGACCGATAGAGTTGGCATTGAGGGAGAGTGATGAGCCAGGCAAGTTGCAAACTCGCATCCAGTCTATCCTGGAGACGCAGAAGCGCTACCAGGAAAGTCAGGACAAGACCATCGAGGCAGACAAGATAGAGGTGGAGAAAACGACCAAGCCATTCATGGAGGCTGTCATGGAAGTGATGGAGGCCAATTATGCCAACTCAGAGTTTGGTGTACAGGAGCTGGCTATGGCGATGCACATGAACCGAAGCATTCTGAGCAAGAAGCTGAATGTGGAGACGGGCAACCCTACCTCGCAGTTTATCCGCAACTATCGTCTTGACATCGCCAAGAGGATGATTGTGGAGAATGTCGCCAACCGCAACATCACGGAGATAGCCTATAGGGTGGGCTTCAACGACCCTAAGTATTTCACCCGTTGCTTCACCAAGCAATATGGGTTTTCCCCTTCCTCTTATCGGGAGACGACTTGATGTAGGTCAAGCCGATCGCTCTCTTGTGTGTGGGGGAGCACAGTAGGTGGATAAAGTGCGCCAAGCAGCATAAATACTAGGCTTGACGCATTTTGTCCACCTATTATTTGTATTTGTCCACCTCCTATTTTGTTATTAATTGTACTTTTGCCACCGAATCATTCTCTAATTTGAACAAAAGAAAAGTCAAACCAAGAGTTAAAAGAAGAATTAAACAAAGAATCAAATAATCTAAAGTATAAACAACAACCTAAAAGCATTAATTATGAAGATTAGAAAATCTTTATTCTCATTAGTTGGTGCCATGTTGGTCACATTCGGTTTCACCGCTTGTACCGATTGGGGAGACCAGGATCCTGCCGCAGGCAATCAGGTCTATCCAGAGCGTCAGGTCGTGAACACCTACGATTTTGAGTATTCAGACGACAAGCCTGAGTTCTCCGACATGGTGATTCACAACGAGGTGTGCGAGGTAGTCAACGATGACTATCTTGGTAGTAACGTATTGCATCTGAATGGTACGGGCGCAGCAAAGATTGCCAATCCATTCAACAACGTGAAGTTGCAGAACGGCGCAGCCATCACTTTCGCAGTGAAGGTGGATTGCGCTGAGGGCGAGGAGATGGACTTGAAGCGTCCTATCTTCTCTTTTGGCTCTGATGATGCACAGGGCGCACGCTTCTATTTCACCCCTAACGGACAGTTGGTCTATACCAAGCCAGGACAGTTGCAGAGCCTTGACTTGGATGAGAACGATCCTGACACTTACAAGACAGGCATCCTCACTCCTAACGAGTGGCACTTCGTGGCACTCCAGTTGGGACAGAAGGGTTATCAGCTCTACGTGGATGGCAAGAAGAGTCTGTCGGGCGATCAGCCAGAAGGTGCCGCAGCCACCACATTCTCTTATCAGACCTTGCTCGACAGCATCCAGGCTCTACCTTATTTATATATAGGTACGACAGGCGACCAGTTGGGCACTGCTGAGTACGGCAGTCTCTCTGTGGATAACGTGACACTGATTCGCAACCAGATGAACGAGCGCGACTGGAACAAGACCGTTGGTGGAAACGGTGGTGGCAGTGAGGAGAAGAAGGTATATGTACCTGTCGGTGCTGAGGATTGCTCTGCCGGTTGGTGGACTACGTTCTCTGATTACTTCATCATCCCAGCCAACCAGACATTCCACACCAAGTTTATCAACCATACCAATGGTGTAGGCAACTGGAACAACTGGAATATCGTTGTAGCTACCGACAGAGATCGTCAAACCGATGGCTATGTAGAGTACTTCGTTCTGCGCAGCGACCTCTATGGCTGGGGTAATGGCAACTATAATGCCGACAACATCACAAATGAGGGCTATGGCGACTGGGAAACCTTCAGAAAGAACATGGAAGGTGCTGAGGTCGAGATGACTATCGAACGTCGTGGTGGAGAAGTATATTTTACAGCTACTGCTACTTGCCAAGATGGTACTGTATATAAAGAGATGTATCATCAGCCATGCGATGCCGATGGCAACATCCGTGCTTTCTTGGCTTGTGATGGTTCTTATCTCCAGATAGATGCAGCCGAGACATACATCGGCGAGGAGTATGCAGCGGGCAGCAAGTTGGTAGGTCCTGCTGATTGCACTGCTGGATGGTGGACAGCCTTCTCAGACTTCTATCCTTTGAACTCAAACATCTCTGAGGATTGTCCATTCGTCATCCAGTTTGTCAACAATAACTCTGGCAATGGTAAGAATTGGAACAACTGGCTTGTGGTATGCTCAACAACAGCTTTGGGCGGTGACGGCTACTTCGAGAACTATGTCCTTCGTTCAGATGCTTTCGGATGGTTTGGTGCTGGTGGTGATACCAACAACAATAGTGCTAACCTCAGTTTCCAGTTGACTTCATCATTTGATTGGACTACCTACGTAAGCGATATGCATGGTGCCACTTGCGAGTTGGCATTCACACGTTCGGGCAACTCTCTGACCATGAATGCTAAGCAGCGCAAGGAGGATGGTAGCTATCTGCCAGACTATCAGTTTAAGTTTGATAGCTTGCGAGAAGGAAGTGCTGGTATCTTCTTGACAGCAGAGTTGGCTAGTCTTGACGTATTGAAGGCTGGCTACTTCCCATATTACAAATTATTGTCTGAGAATCAATAACTAAAAGCAATAAGCAATGAACAATAACATATTACATAAGTTATTCTTGACCCTTACACTGATGCTCCTCACATTGGGAGCATCAGCGCAGGACAAGATAACCGTCACGGGTAATGTCTCCGATGAGACGGGTGAGCCTATCATCGGTGCCACCGTCATGGAGGCGTTGACCACCAATGGTGTGGTTACCGACTTCGATGGTAACTTCAAGATTCAAGTGAAGAACGAGAAGGCTACCTTGAAGATTACATATATCGGTATGATTGCCCAAAACATCCGTGTAGGAAACCAACGCCACGTCAAGGTGGTGCTCAAGGACGAGAACAAGAGCCTTGGCGAGGTCGTGGTAGTGGGTTACGGTCATCAGAAGAAGGAGAGCGTGGTAGGTGCCATCGGACAGGTGAGCAACAAGGAGTTGCTCCAGTCTCCATCTGCCAACGTATCTCAGGCCCTCTCTGGTAAGGTGGCAGGTCTTGTCACCACTCAGACATCTGGTGCTCCAGGTGCCGACGACATGAAACTCTATATCCGTGGTCGTGCCTCTTTCGCAGGCGATAACCAACCATTGATCATGGTGGATGGTGTGGAGCGTGAGTTCTCTCAGATAGCTCCTGACGACATCGAGAGCATCTCCGTACTGAAGGATGCCTCTGCCACAGCCGTTTATGGTGTGCGTGGTGCCAATGGTGTCGTATTGATTACCACCAAGCGTGGTACGGATGCCAAGCCTGTAGTGAGCTTGACAGCCAACTGGCAGTGGTCTTCACCTACCCGTGGTGATACCTACCTCAACTCTTACGACAGCGTACGCTTGTTGGAGGAGGCTTTGGCTAATGATGGTCAGCCATCCCAATACAATGCGCACGACATCGAGATGTTCCGCAAGAGTTGTGCAGGCGAGCTTTCAGGCGATGACGCTCTCCTCTATCCTAATGTAGATTGGTATGATGCCGTGCTCCGCAATTCTGCACCAGCTCAGCGTTACAACGTCAATATCCAGGGTGGTACTAAGCGTATGCGCTACTTCGTATCTGCTGAGTACTACGACCAGCAAGGTTTGTTCAAGAACTTCAGTGAGGACCAGTATGGCAACAAGTCTAACCAGAGCTATAACCGTATCGGCTTCCGTGCCAACTTGGACTTCCTCTTGACCCAGGACTTGACCGTGTCGGTCAACTTCGGAACTCGCTTCGAGGAGCGTAAGGGGCCTAACAGCAACGAGGCTTTCGATGGCTCTTACTCTCAGACCTTCTACAACTTGAACCATACTCCAGGTTGGTTGTTCCCAGTTTCTTATCAGTTGAGAAACGATGATGGCACCGTACGTAACCTCTATGCCGGTTCATCACAGTATCAGGACAACCCTGTGGCTCGTTTGGCTAAGGCAGGTTTCTACCGTGCCACCAACACCATCAACGAGACCAACTTCATCGCCAACTACAAGATGGACTGGTTGACCCCAGGTCTCTCTGCTCGTGCGATGGTCAGCTTCGACTACAATGCTTACTACGATCGCAAGTTTACCGCCAACTTCGCTACCTACGAGTTGAACCGCGGTGCTAGCGACTTCAATATCGTAGATTCTTATTACAAGTACAACTCTGATACTCAGTTGGCTTACGCAGGTGATGACCAGACGACCACCTACAAGCTCTATATCGAGGGTCAGTTGAACTATGCTCGCAAGTTTGGCAAGCATGATGTGACAGGTATGTTGCTCTACAACCAGAACGACTACCGCTATCAGGCAGAGTTGGCTCGCCGTTACCAAGGTCTTGTAGGTCGTGCTACCTACGGCTATGATGATCGCTACTTGGCAGAGGTCAATTTCGGTTACAATGGTTCTGAGAACTTCCGTAAGGGCAAGCGTTTCGGTTTCTTCCCAGCTTTCTCTCTCGGTTGGCGACTCTCCAACGAGAAGTTTATGAAGCCTACAGAGAAGTGGCTCGACAACTTGAAGATTCGTGCCAGCTATGGTGAGGTCGGTAACGACCAGTACTTGGTGAACGGTGTTCGCCAGCGCTTCCTCTATGAGGAGAAGTGGGTGCAGTATGCCAATGCCTATCGCTTTGGTACCAAGGGTGTTACCACTATCTATGAGAGCCAGTACCCTAACTACAACGTGACTTGGGAGAAGGCACATAAGTATAATGCCGGTGTCGATTTCAGTTTCTTGAATGGTTTGCTCTTCGGTAGCTTCGACTACTTCTATGAGAAGCGCAACAATATCTTGACCTCTTACCAGAGCCGTCCTGAGTGGGTAGGTACCACGATGGCAGCAGGTAACCTGGGTGAGACACACAACCAAGGTTTCGAGTTGGAGCTTCACCACTCCAATACCATTGGCAAGGACTTCCGCTACAACGTAGGTTTCAGCTTCAGCCATGCCAAGAACAAGATTGTCAACATGGACGAGCCAGCAGGCAAGACAGGTTATCGCAAGCGTGAGGGACACGCCATCAACCAGTTCTTCGGTTTGGTATGTGATGGCTATGTCACATCAGCCGACTTGGCAGACCCTAACTTCCCTAAGTCAACCTATGGTGATGTGAAGGTGGGCGACTTGAAGTATCGTGACATGAACGGCGATGGCTTCATCGACAGCCGTGATGAGACTTTCATCGGATTGAGCGACATCCCAGAGAACACATACTCTCTCACCTTGGGTGCTACCTATAAGGGATGGGGATTTAACGTGATGTTCCAGGGCGTTGACCATGTGTCACGCTACTACGATGCCGAGGCGATGTATGAGTTTGTGAATGGCGGTAAGGTGAAGAGCCTCCATATGGGTCGATGGAATCCTAACATGGGCGAGGAATGGAACTTGGCAAACGCCACCTATCCACTCTTGCACTATGACTCATTTGGCAACCACAACCATCAGCAGAACTCCTTCTTCCTGAAGAACGGTGCGTTCCTGAGATTGAAGAACATCGAGTTGAGCTATTCTTTGCCTATGCAGTGGATCAAGCATTTGGCGATGAGCGAGTGCCGCTTGTTTGTGAATGCCAACAACTTGATTACTTGGGATCACTTGGACGACTTGGTTGACCCAGAAAGCTCTGGCTCCAACAAGTATCCTATCATGAAGACCGTGAACTTTGGTGTGAATATCAAATTCTAAAAGATGACTACAATGAAGAAATATATATTATCAGCTGCAATGGTATTGGCTACAAGTATGGCTCTTACCTCCTGCGAGGATGCCTTCGGCGGATTCCTCGACAAGGAACCTAGCAATGAGTTGACGGGCGACCAGACATTCAGCAGTTGGACAACGATGGAGCAGTTCCATTTCGATACCTACAACTTCTTGCTCAATGGATGCAACAGGGTAGGCAACAGTTGGCTGGATGCAGCTACCGACTTGGCTGAGAGCAGCATCTCCTCCAGTGGTGCTCGTGTGGGCTTCAACATCGGCAACTATTACGCCGATGCCGCAGCGGCAGAGTTGACCAATCCTTGGGAGAGCCGCTACCGTGGCATCCGCAAGTGCAACACCACCCTGAAGCGTATCGACGAGGTGCCTAAGAGTACCGATGATACCCAGGAGCAGTATGAGGAGCACAAGTCTTGGATCAAGGGTGAGGCTCGTTTCTTCCGTGCTTACTTCCTCTGGGATTTGTTCTTGAAGTATGGTCCTGTGCCAGTGGTTCAGGAAGTGCTCGACCCTAATGGTGACTTGCTCACAGGTTATAGCGTTCGTCCTACGATGAAGGAGATGGTGGTGGATTTCATCATCCCTGAGTTGAAGGAGTGCGAGGCGCAGGTGATGGACAAGGCTACCAGCGACATCGACGGCAACCAGGGTCGCATCAGCAAGCCTATCGTCAGAGCCTTGCTCAGCCGCATCTACCTCTATATGGCAAGCCCTAGATGGTCTGCCGAGAGTGGCATCACTTGGCAAGACGCAGCCGACATGGCGAAGAGCTTCATCGATGACTATGGTCAGAACTATGGTCTGTATTATGGTGAGAACCTGACTCCAGTGCAGCGTTACACCAATGCCATCTTGCTCAATGGCTTCACCGAGAAGAACAACGAGGTCATCTTCTATCGCAACGATGGTACATTCGGATGGGGCGCAGTGTCTGCTGATACTCCTGTGGGCGAGGGTGGCAACGGCGGTCTTTGTCCTAGCCAGAACCTCGTGGATATGTATGATATGGCAAATGGTAGCGCACCTTTTAATAGCTATGATGCTACGGGCGCACCTCTTTATAATAATACAGTCAATGGCGTGGCTGCTCCTACTGTCAACACCGCCAGTGGTTATGATGATACCACACCGGTATCCAACCGTGACCCTCGTTTGGCAGCCAGTATCTTGTACAATGGTGTGACTTGGGGACAGGCTACCACCACCAAGACCAATGTCATCGACGTGACAGCCGGTGGACGCGACAATCCAGTGGGCAATGCCAATGCCACACCAACTGGTTATTACGTAAGAAAGTATATGCCAGAGGTCATCCTCAACAACAACCATGCAGGTACCAGCTATCGCAACTGGATCATCTGTCGCTATGCAGAGATCTTGCTCAACTATGCCGAGGCACTGAACGAGGTAGATTTCGCAGCCAACAAGACAGAGGTTTGCAACTTGCTCGACCAGATTCGTCATCGTGCCGGTATCACGGGAGATGTCAAGGACCGCACCGACCTCAACTCACAAGAGGCTATGCGCAACTTCATCCACAAGGAGCGCACGATAGAGTTGGCATTCGAGGAGCATCGCTCATGGGATGTACGCCGTTGGAATGTAGCCAAGCAGGCTTTGGGTCGTGACATCTATGGTGTCAACGTAACCAAGAAGAATGGCAAGGATGTCTATACTCGCAAGGTGGCACAGAAGCGTGTCTTCGACGACAAGATGTACCTGTATCCTATTCCAGAGGCAGAGATGTGGAAGCTCCCATCTACCTTCGAGAACAACGAGGGATGGAAGTAAGCATCTTCCGAAGAGTGTATCTTCTATAGAGTAAGAATGATAAATACTGGATTATATTATGAGACATATCATAGCAAAATATTTCAAACCAAGCGCAGCACGTATCTTGTTGGGAGCTGTGCTCACCATGTCTGCCTCAACTGCTCTCGCAGTCAATGATGGTAGAACCATACATGGTAAAATAGTTGATGCCGATGGCAAGCCTGTTACGGGTGCCATCGTCAACATCAATGAGGCATTGCGTAAGACCCTCACCAATGCGGATGGCAACTTTACCATCAAGGTGAAGCCAGGCGATGACCTCTATATCTCTTACCTCGGTTACAAGGACGAGCATGTCAAGGTAGGCATGGAGGAAGACGAGGTGAACGTCACCTTGCAGGAGGACAATGAGTATGACCACCTCGCACCTGTGGCTTTCACTTCCAAGCCAAGCAAGTTTGTCACCGAGGCTACTTCCGTAGTGACCGGCTCTGAGTTGGAGAAGCACCCAGTCACCGTGCTCCAGAATGCCTTCACCTCTACGCTCACGGGTGTGGAGACCTACGAGTCGCAGTCGGAGCCAGGATGGAGTGAGACCGATATGTATATCCGTGGTATCCGTACCATGAACAGCAGTGCTCGCTCTCCACTGGTCATCGTGGATAACGTGGAGCGTGACCTCTCCTTCCTCGATGCTTTCCCTATCGAGAGCATCACCGTGCTGAAGGATGCGGCTGCCACAGCCATCTACGGTATGCGTGGTGCCAATGGTGTCATCCTCGTGACCACCAAGCGTGGTGAGGCTGGCAGAATGAAGGTGAGCTTCACCCAGGAGGTGGGCTTCCAGACCATCGCAGGCATCCCTGAGAGCCAAAACTCATACAACTACGCCTTGTCTCGCAACCAGGCTCGCTATCTCGATGGCTTGAGCCCTGAGTTCTCTGACTATGACATCGAACAGTATCGTAAGGTGTGCAACGGCGAGGAGTTGACAGGCATGGATAAGTACAAGTACTTCAATACCAACTGGCATGACACCATGCTCCGTGATGCTGCTCCGATGTATCGCACCAATCTCCAATTGAGCGGTGGTAACAATCGTGCTCGCTACTACGTGAGTTTCTCTTACCTCCGTCAGGAAGGTTTGTTTGACACCAAGTGGACCAAGTACAGCGGCAGTTACAACAGTCAGGAGACCTTGAACCGCTACAACCTTCGTGTGAATGTCGATTTGAACGTCAACAAGTTCTTGTCGGTAGGTCTCGACCTCGGTGGTCGTATCGACAACATCGTGCAGCCAGGTATCGACGTATGGAACCTCTTCACATGGGGTGCTGGTGAGAACCTTCCTATCTATCCTGTCTATTGTCCTAATGGTGAGTTCTTCTTCCCTACGACTTCCGACAGCAAGAATGGTGCTGCCCAGATAGCAGGTCGTGGTATCGAGCAGAACCGTCGTCGTAACCTCTATACGACCGTGACTGCCACGGGTCATCTCGACTCCCTCGTACCAGGTTTGAAGGCACAGGCTGTGGTCAGCTTCGACTCTTACGAGACCTTCCAGAAGGTTCAGCGAGCCGACATCGATGGTTACTACTACAACTTCCAGGACAATGTGGAGAGTGTGGATGACTACAAGTACCAACGTGTACGTACGTTCATGGCTTTGCCAGACCCTACGACTTCTCCTCGTGATTATTACTATAATATCAACACCCGTTTTGGTCTTGCCTATAACCATAAGTTTGGCAAGCATCTCGTTGATGCACAGGCTTTCATGCGTACTTACAAGAATGTGGTACGTGGCATGAACTCTTCCAACCGTTACCTCTCTTGGAATGCTCAAGGTATGTATGTCTATAACGACCGATACATCGCTAGTGCCAACATCTCTCGCATGGGATGCGACAACTATGCACCAAGCAATCGTTGGGCTACCTTCTATGGCTTGTCTGCTGGTTGGCTTGCTTCCGAGGAGAGTTTCATCAAGAACTTGAAGGTGTTCGACCTCTTGAAGGTACGTGCTAGCTATGGTACTGCAGGACAGGCTAATACCGGTGTGGCTCGCTATCCTTATCAGAGTACTTATGCCCAAGGCTCTGGCTACAACTTCGGTACGGGTCAGAACTATATCGAAGGTTCTTACGAGGCAACCGCAGGTAACTTGAACAATATCTGGGAGAAGTCTGCAATGTTTAATATGGGTGTTGACTTCGACCTCTTCCATAAGAAACTCTATGGTAGCGTGGATTACTTCAAGGAGTGGCGTTCACAGATCTTGGTCGATCGTGCTACCGTGCCAACTCTCTTTGGTTTGACCGCTCCACAAGACTCCTATGGTAAGGCAGAGACCTGGGGATGGGAAGTATCGCTCGGTCATCGCAACCACATCGGCAAGAACTTCAACTATTATATCGAAGGTAAGTTGACTTGGAACCGCAACAAGATTACGGAGATGGATGAGTTGACACCTGACTATGCTTACCAGGCTAAGACAGGCAAGAGAATCGGTCAGCAGTTTATGTTTATCTTGGATCAGTGGGCAAGCGACCCTAACTTGATTCCTACGAGTCATGAGGATGCCATCGCTCACCCAGAGAAGTACCCTTACAGTGCAGCCGGCATCTATAAGTTGGGTAACGCCGTCTTCAAGGATGTGAATGGCGACCGCAAGATTGATACATACGACCAGGTGGCTAATGGCTACAGCAACTCCAAGATACCTGAGCTCTTGCCAACAGTGAACGTTGGTTTTGAGGCATTCGGCTTTGATGCTCGTGTGGTCTTGACCGCTTATCTCAACCGTACCATCGAGTGTCGTGAGAATATGGACTATGGCTTTGGCTGGGGTGGTACCTCTACCCATGAGATTACCAAGACTTGGGGATATTACACCGACGACCCTAACGACCCTCGCAACATCAACGCCAAGTACCCACGTCTCTCCACCAGCTTCAGCAATGTGGATCGTAACTACCCATACAACTCCAGCAACATCTGGTTGCAGAGCGGCAACTTCCTCTCTCTTCGCAACGTGGAGGTAGGTTACTCATTGCCAAAGGCATTGATTTCCAAGCTCTACATGACCAAGTGCCGTGTCTATTTCAGCGGTTACAACCTTTGCAACTGGAGTCACATGGGCAAGGGATTCGACCCAGAGAACCCAACCAACTACATCTGGGCATATCCTAAGACACGTTCCTTCTCCTTTGGTGTAAACGTAGAATTCTAACGATTCCTAAAACTGAGACGAAAATGAAAAAGATCAATATCATTCTGTCAGCAGCCATGCTGATGTTAGCAGGAAGCATCACTACATCATGTAGTGACTTCCTGGACAAGGAGTACGATGCCTCCCTCTCCAGCGACAAGGTGTTCTCGGATGAGGCGCAGACACGTGGTTTCCTTGCCAATATATATACCAACTTGCCAGATGGTTTCGCGCCATACGCCGATGATCAGTTCACCGGTGCTTCACGCGACTGTATGACTGATAACGCCACCACTTCTTGGGGCTTGCATTATTATCCTAAGGTGGCTACCGATACCTATACAGCAGCCGACCATCCATTGTTGGGCTTCTGGAATACCGACCTCTATGGCATCCGCAAGTGCAACCAGTTTATGAAGCAGGCACGCAAGGACGTCATCGGCAATAATGCCAAGGAAGGCGATGACAACTGCTTGTACGACCGTAATATGGCAGAGGCTCGCTTGTTGCGTGCCATCTTCCACTTCGACCTCATCTGTTGGTTTGGCGATTGCCCTATCATCGCAGAGGATGCCGATGGCAATCCTATCATCTTCGATATGGGTGATGCTGGAGCGATGAACATGAAACGTACTCCTGCCGCTGAGGCTCTGGAGTGGGTGGCTAGCGAGTGTGACAAGGTGAAGGACGTGCTTCCTTTCCGCTATGCCGACGAAGGCTCCAACTGGGGGCGTGTGAATGGCGCTGCGGCTTATGCACTCAAGAGCCGTGCCTTGCTCTATCGTGCTTCTGCCCTCTACAATGAGAGTGGTGACAAGACCTTGTGGCAGAATGCCGCTACGGCTGCTACCGACTTCATCCATAAGAATGAGCAGCAGGTCAACAAGTATCATCTCTTGAATACTGGTGATGCCGAGCACGACTATTACAATATCTTCTCCAATGCCACCAACCCTACCCAGAACCCAGAGTTCATCTTGTCTCGTTCTCTATGGGGTGGTCTGACGGGTACCAACCAAATAGAGAAGGTACTCTTGCCTGTAGGTTTTACAGGTAACTTCAGTGGAAATGGTCGTACCAATCCTACCCAGAACTTCGTGGATTGCTTCGAGATGAAGAATGGTAAGCATATCGACGAGGAGGGTAGTGGCTATGATGAGCAACATCCTTACAAGGATCGTGACCCACGTCTCGACCAGATTGTGTTCCACCAGAACTCTGTTTGGGGTGTCGCTACGGATGGCGAGCAGCGCAACATTGATATCTCTTCCAATGTGGGTGCGGCTGGTATCGACTACAGTTCTTCCATGGGTGGTACTTATACAGGTTACTATCTGAAGAAGTTTGTTAACAATATCTCTTGCAAGAACCCAACTACCTTCTTGCACGCATGGCCTATTTTCCGTTATACGGAGATTCTATTGAATGCCGCTGAGGCACTCAATGAGGCACAAGGTCCTGATGCTGCTTATCAGTACATCAACCAGATACGTAGTCGTGCTGGTATGCCAGACTACAGCGGTATGACACAGAGTGAGTTGCGTGAGCGCATCCGCAATGAGCGCCGCATCGAGTTGTCGTTCGAGGATCATCGCTTCTTCGATGTTCGCCGTTGGAAGTTGTACTACAATGCTACTGCTACCAACGAGGTGAACAAGCCACGCTACGAGCAGATTTACAACCTCTATGGTGTCAAGGTGACGGGTGATGATGTAGTGAATGCGCCAGTGTTCACATACGGCAAGGCAGAGACCAACAACCGCATCGTCTTCAATGCGCCTAAGAACAACTACTTCCCAATACCAGCCAATGAGGTGAAGCGTGCTCCTATGTTGGGACAGAACCCAGGTTGGGAAATCGCCGGTGACAACACGAAGGATGATGCCGCTGGTGATGAGGGCACAGGAGATGCCTCTGGCGACAATAACTCAGATACACAGGAATAAACCTTAAAAAAGTTAAGTGACAATGAAATATCTCAGTATCATAATGATGTTCGTTTGCAGCCTATTCGTCTTAGGATGCAGCGACGATGACAAGATAGACAACACCGCCTCTGTCAGCAATCTCACGATAGGTGAGGTGACTTCTACTTCGGCAAGCCTGTCGGCTGAGTTGTCTGCGGCTAGTATGCAGAACTTCATCAAGAAGGGTTTCTGCTACAGTACTTCCGCCGAGCCAACGATAGACAATGCGACGCTCTGCGAGATGACAGGTGACTTCTCTGCCACCCTCCGTGACTTGCAGCCTAACACCACCTATTATGTGAAGGCGTATGCACTGATCGGTGACAACTTGGTCTATACAGAGCAGAAGCAGTTTACGACTCCTTCCAAGACCTTGGAGGACCAATTGTCTGAATACATCTGTCCAGCCTACGTGGATGACTATGTGAGCATGGCGGGTTGGGATCAGCGTGCCAACTGGAATCTTGCCAATGTACACGACCCATCTGTGATGAAGGCAGCCGATGGCTATTATTATATGTATCAGACAGATGCCAGCTATGGCAATGCCCACGATGGACACGGACACTTCCATGCTCGTCGAAGCAAGGACCTCGTCAACTGGGAGTACTTGGGCGCTACCATGCAAGAGGCACCAGCTTGGGTAAAGACCAAGTTGAACGAGATACGTGCCGAGCAAGGTCTTGCCCCAATCGAGAATCCTTCGTATGGCTATTGGGCACCATGTGCTCGCAAGGTGAACGACCACCTCTATCGTATGTATTATTGCATCGTCGTCAACAACTATATCAAGACGGGTGGTCTTACCTATGATGGCTCTTGGACGGAGCGTGCTTTCATCGGTGTGATGGAGACTAGCGACCCTGCATCCAATAATTGGGAGGACAAGGGCTTTGTTATCTGTTCTTCTTCTGATAAGGGAACCAACTGGAACCGTGCTTCCGAGGGTGATTGGAATGCTTACTTCAAGTTCAATGCCATCGACCCTTCTTTCATCATCACTCCAGAGGGCGAGCACTGGCTCATCTATGGTTCTTGGCATAGCGGTATCGCTGCCGTGCAGTTGAATCCTGAGACCGGTAAGACTTTGGCAGAACTTCCTAAGTCATATGGTACAGCTGCTGAGATTGCACCATACGGCAAGTTGATTTTCACTCGTACCAATGGTGGTCGTTGGCAAGGTGCCGAGGCTCCAGAGATTGTTTACCACGATGGTTATTATTATCTCTTCTTGGCTTACGATGCCTTGGATATTCCTTACAATACCCGTGTGCTCCGCTCTACCAAGGTGGATGGTCCTTATGAGACGCTCAATGGTGCTGTCACCGATGCCTCTAAGGGAGCCAACAACAATCCTACGGTGCTCACTCATCCTTACAAGTTCAGTGAGGGCTATGGATGGGTAGGTATCAGCCACTGCGCTGTCTTCGATGATGGCAATGGCAACTGGTACTATGCTTCACAGCAGCGTTTCCCTGCCAATGTGGGTGGCAACGCCTATAGCAATGCCATCATGATGGGTGGAGTTCGCTCTATCCAGTGGGAAAGCAATGGTTGGCCTACTGTGATGCCTGAGCGTTATGGCGCAGTGCCACAGGCTTCGATCAGTGAGTCGGAGTTGGTAGGTGCTTGGGAGCATATCGACCTCTCTTATAGCCATGGCAACCAGCGTACAGCCTCTGAGATGGTGTTCGGCGACGATCACAAGATTACTTCGGGTGCTTGGAAGGGTGCAGCTTGGAGTTTCAATGCCCAAACCAATACACTTACCTGCAACGGCGTAGAGCTGAAGGTACAGCGTGAGGTGGATTGGGAGGCATCTCCTCGTAAGGTTACCATCGTATATTCTGGCTTGAATGGTATAAAGAGCTATTGGGGCAAGAAAAAGTAATATCGACTCCAAGTCTTATCACATAAATAGGTAAAAGTTAGGATGAATAAACTAAGTATGTTATTAGGAGCAGCAATGATAGTTGCTGCTCCTTTTGTAAATAGGAGTTTCTGTGCTCTGGCAATGGATGAGGCTGATATATACGCGCCTACAAGACAAGCTCCTGTCGTGGTGGATACTCCTTTCGTCCACGACCCAGTGATGGCTTATGAGGATGGCGTCTATTACCTCTATTGCACGGGGCACGGCATCACTCAGATGACTTCCACCGACCGACAACACTGGACTTTGAGCCGTGAGGGAGTATTGCCCAATGGGAAGATTCCGGCTTGGACGCACGATAGCGTGCCTGGCTTTGAGACTCATATCTGGGCACCCGATGTGGTGAAGTATCGGGGTAAGTGGTACATGGGCTATTCTTGCTCTACCTTTGGCAAGAATACTTCTGCCATCGGATTGCTCAGCAACAAGAGTCTCTCTGACAAAGATGGATGGAAGGATGAGGGTTGCATCGTGGCTTCTCGTGGCAATCGGGACAACTGGAATGCCATCGATCCCAACTTCATCATCGACGAGAAGGGGAAACCTTGGATGACGTGGGGCTCCTTTTGGGATGGTATTCAACTGATACCGCTCGACAAGACGATGCACCCGAAGAAGGGAGCTAAGCCTCAAACCATCGCTCGCCGTCATGCTGTTGGGGATGCTTCGGCGGAGCCTAATCCTACCTCCAAGTTTGCTGGTACCAATGCCATCGAGGCTCCTTTCATCAAGCGACATGGTGGGTATTATTATCTCTTCGTGAGTTGGGATTACTGTTGTCGTGGCATCAAGAGCAATTATCGTGTAGCCGTGGGCAGAAGCAAGAAGGTGGCTGGACCTTATCTTGACAGAGACGGCAAGCCGATGCTCGAAGGTGGCGGTACCTTGCTGTTGGAAGGTGATAAGAAGGAATATGAGGCGCTTGGTCATTGCTCCGCCTATTCGTTTTCAGATGGCGATGTCTTCTTCTGCCATGGTTATAGTGTGGCGAAGAATGGAGCCAGTATCTTGGTTCAGAAGAGAATTCATTGGACCGAGGATGGTTGGCTGACACTGGAATAACATAACAAATGCGGCAAACTGCATCACGCAGGTTGCCGCATTTTTTCTAACTAATAATGAATGATTATTCTTCTATCATCTTTATTTATCGTCATATCTTGCATTGTTCTTATTTCAAGATTGACGATTCATATTTCCATCTTCATATCGTTTCTTCTTTATTTCAATCTCAAGATATTGAGCGAATTGGCAGGGATTTCCATCTCCACACCGTCCTTCTTGGTGGTGATGAAACTCTCCACTGGATAGACATTGGTAGGATTGTCGATGGTATTCTCCTCCAAACCATTCTTGGCAGAGAGACGAATCAACTTGCCATCTTGGATGCTCTTGCCTTGGAGATTTACCTTGGCAGTGGTGTTCTCTGTGCTGGTATTGGCTATCTTGACGATGACCTCGCCAGTCTTCTCATCGAGAGTAGCGGTAGAGAAGATGCCAGGATGGGTGTTGCCCTTGAGCTTGGTGGCGAAGATTTCCTTGCCGTCCATCTTGGCAAAGATGCTGTCGCCTACTACTTTCAGCTCGATGTCATACCATTTGCCTGTCTCTACACTGCCAGGACAAGTAGCAACCTGTCCCTTTGCACCATTCACAATCTGCTCGATGCCGTGCTGAGTGTTGTTCCATCCACCGAGATTCAACCAGCAATAGTTTCTCTCGTCCACATAGTTGAAGATAACGAGGAAGCCCTCATTGCCGGCATTCTTCTTCGCACGTACCTTATATATATAGCCATCACTAGTGATGGTGCCTGGATTTAGACGGATGCAAGACTCATCGTTGCTGGTCTGCTTGATCTCATCGCCCTCTACCTTCCATGCGCCATGGATGTCGGTTGGGGTGAGTTCGAGAGTAGCTGGGAGTGCGTTGCCCTTCTCATCGGTGTAGCCTTGGTCCTTGAAGGATACCTGGGTGTTCCATGTACCCATACCTACTTGGCAAACTCCTGGCTTTACCTTCACGTTGTCGTATGTATATGGATTCTCCTGCTTTACTGGCAAGACACGAGTTCCCACGTTGTTCGCCATCACATTCTGTACATAGTAAGATGGTGTGCCGAATACCTTGTCAGAAGTATATTGAATCATATCTGGAGCCCACATGCGGTTGTTGAGATTCGCAAAGATAGGAGCGTATGATGCCATCGTCACGATATCGGAGTTGTTTTCGATGCCCATCATATACACTGCCTCTCCAAGGGCTGCGTCGAGCGAGCCCATATTGCCGAAGCCTTGTGTTACGGCATATTCGCCTACATAAATCTCACTGCCTTTGCGGTCGTAAGTGTCATACTTGTTGAAGTTCTCGGCAAACCAAGCTGGGTTGCGATAGTAGTGCTCATCGAGCAACTCTACGCTCTCCTGACTTCCCCACTTCGGATTGTCATCGCCCCAAGCCACTACGTTACCAATCAAGTGCATCTTCGGATATTTAGCCAAGACGGCATCCTTGAACTTCTTGAAACGTTCATAGTAGTGGTCGCTTTGTGCGGCTGGGTCTGGCTGGTTGTTCTCATTACCAATCTCCAAGTACTCGATGTTGTATGGCTCTGGATGACCATTCTTGGCACGCAAAGCACCATACTTAGAGGTGACAGGACCATTGGCATACTCCAAGGCATTCAAGCACTCGTCTATCCAAGGCTGGATGCTATCCACTGGTGTCAAACCGCCGTGCCACAAACCTACGTTCACTACATAGAGAGGCTTGGCATTCAAGTCCTCGGCGAGCTGTAGATACTCATCAAATCCCATACCATCGCTAGTGCGATAACGCCAGTTGACGTTCTTGTGTCCCGGACGCTCCTCGATAGGACCGATGGTCTTCTCCCAGTGGAAGGCATTCTCCGGAGATTCCTGACCTTCTACATAGCAACCGCCAGGGAAACGAACGAACTTAGGGTGTATATTGTAGAGCAACTGTGCCAAGTCTGGGCGCAAACCATTCTCACGATTCTTGAAAGTAGGAGGGAAGAGGCTTACTACATCGAGCTGGATAGTGCCCTTGCCATCTGCCACGAGGGCAAACTGAGCCTTAGCATCGTTGGCGTTGGCAGTCAGCTCGGCGGTATATTTGGTCCACTTCTTGCCTATCTTGCCACTAACGGTAGCCTCGGCATACACCTTGTCGCCCTTCTCATTGATGAGCTGTGCCTTGAGGTTGCCCTTATAGCTACCCTTTGCCCAGAAAGAGAGTTTGTAGGTTCTGCCTTGTACGGCATTGATTCCCCAAAAGCCCTCATTGATGAGAGAGGCTGTAGCCTGAGGAGTGGCGGCGATAGTCAACTGGAGAGCCTTGCCTTGTGCGGAGTTGAGTAAACCTTTATTGATGAGTTGTGTGCTGATTTTTGCACCAGCAGCGTGGGTTGTCTTCCAAGTAGGAGTAGTCTTGCCATCGTCTTCGAAAGAGCGGTTGCTGATGAGTTCTGCGTAGAGTCCTCCGTCAGCGGCATGGTTGATGTCTTCGAAGAAGATACCATATAAGTTAGGAGACACCTGGATGCCCGGATTGCCAGCATCCACGTTGATAGTCACTTGGGCGTTTGCTGCCATAGCGGTAGCGAGCAACGCCGAAAGAAAAGTCTTTTTCTTGTTCATTGTTTATTTCTTAGGTTTATTTACATTGTTACGTGTTGTGTTCTTTCTTCTATCGTTTTACACAATGGCAAAATTACGAAGAAAAGGTGAGGGAGGGGAGGACAAAACGCACAATAAAGTGTAAAAAGGTGGATTTCGCATGGAAATCCACCTTTTTCTTATGGTAAACTGCACTAATCTGCATATTTTTCGTGCTTTAAACTGCACTAAATTGCATATTTCAAGGTGCTAGTACAACAATACCAACCCGGCGAAAGCAGAGTAGAGTATCATGCGAATAGGATTGATCTTCATCACCTTCACGCCGATAAAGGTGGCAAAGAAGAGGGCGATGGAGATGTAGAAATGCCAGGGATTGGCTGGCGTAGAAAAGTTCTCGCCATTCATCAGAAGCAGGGCTGCGGCTCCTACCAAGCCAACAATGGCTGGGCGAAGACCGATGAAGATGCTCTGGACGGCTGAGGTGTTCATATACTTGTACAGCATCTTGCTGATAAGAATCATCAAAACCAAGGATGGGAGAACCAGCGCAAAGGTCGCCATGGCACTTCCGAGTACAGCCATCATGCCACTCATGCCGGCATTATGGACAGCTGTATAGCCACAATAGGTAGCGGTGTTGATACCGATAGGTCCCGGTGTCATCTGAGAGATGGCAACCACATCGGTAAACTCTTGCATCGTCATCCAATGATACTGAGTAACAACCTGTCCCTGAATCAGGGATATCATGGAATAGCCACCTCCGAATCCGAAGATGCCTATCTGAATGAATACGATGAAAAGCTGAAAAAATATCATCATTATGTTTTAAGCTATTTACTTTTTTACCCTTTTACCTTTATTCCGTTGGCTGGATAAACTGTCCATAGATGTAGCCACCTACGGCAGCTGCGATGATAACCCAGATAGGGTTGACACCCATCAGCCATATCAAGATGGCGGTGAAGATAGGTATCCAACAATTCACCAAGGAGATACGGGCACTCTTGGCAAGCGAGAACGTAGGTACGGCTATCAGTGCCACGACGGCAGGACGAATGCCCGCAAACATGGCGGCTATCACCTTGTTGTCCTCAAACTGATGGAAAAACATCGCTATCGCTAATATAATAAGGAAGGAAGGCAATGAGGCGCCGAGGGTGCAAACAATGGCTCCTGGTGTCTTTGCCAACTTATACCCCAATAAGGAACTCATGTTGATAGCCAAGGCTCCCGGACATATCTGGGTGGTGGCAATGGCATCCACAAACTCCTCTTTCGTCATCCATTGATGCTTGTCAACAACTTCCGACTCTATAATAGGAATCATGGCATAGCCACCCCCAAAGGTGACTATGCCAATCTTCATAAATGTTTTAAATAATGTGGAATATTGAACTTTCATTCAATGATCAATTATACATTATTAATTATACATTGTAAATTACTTTACTCTTTCTTCAATCCACTGACGTGCATTGACAAATGCCTCAATCCAAGGAGTTACCTCATCATTGCGACGTTCTGCTGGATACCAAGCGTTCTGCCATGGGAAGATGGCACGCTCCAAGTGTGGCATCATAGCCAAGTGGCGACCGTCGGCTGAGCAGATACCTGCTACATTGTAGTCACTGCCGTTAGGATTGCCTGGATACTCAGCATAGTTGTACTTAGCGATGATGTTGTAGTGATCCTCTGGCTCTGGCAAGTAGAAACGACCCTCGCCGTGAGCTACCCAGATGCCGAGTTTGTCGCCGCTAAGGCTGCCAAACATCACACTGTCGTTCTGAGGAATGGTCAATCCGAGGAAGCTGCTCTCAAACTTCTTGGAAGTGTTGTGGCAGAGGTGTGAGCGATGCTTGTGCTCAGGGTTGATGAGGTTCAACTCTACCATCAACTGGCAACCATTACAGATACCGAGTGAGAGGGTGTCCTCACGAGCATAGAACTTATCCAATGCTTCCTTTGCCTTAGGGTTGTAGAGGAATGCACCTGCCCATCCCTTGGCAGAGCCGAGTACGTCGGAGTTGGAGAATCCACCGCAGAATACGATGAAGTTGACATCCTCCAAGGTCTCACGACCGCTAATCAAGTCGGTCATCATCACATCCTTTACGTCGAAGCCAGCGAGATACATAGAGTATGCCATCTCACGCTCACCATTGGTACCCTTCTCACGGATGATAGCAGCCTTGATGCCTGATGGAGTGCGACGGTTGGCGTCGAGACCATAGCTAGACAAGGTGCCCTTGAAGCTATAACCAAACTTCATCTCGATAGGCTGCTTCTTATAGTTGGTGAAGCGTTTCTTAGCCATACCATTCATGCTCTGCTTGCGGTCGAGGAGGTAAGAGGTCTTATACCAAGTATCGCGCAAAGCGTTGATGTCGAACTCATGCTCGAAGCCTTCCTTCTTGATGATAATCTTGCGAAGTTCTGGTGCTGGATAACCAATCTTAGCATAGCCGATGCCATTCTCATCCAAGAATGCCTTCAACTCAGCCTTGTGCTCATCGCTTACCTGGATGACAACACCAGGGTTCTCTGCGAAGAGTGTCTTGATGATGTCCTCGTCGGCGATGTCGTGGAGATTGATCTTCATACCGCCCTCTACGTTGGCGAATGTCATCTCCAAGAGGGTAGTGATGAGACCACCGGCACTGATGTCGTGACCAGCCATGACCCAACCACGGTTGATCAACTCCTGTACGGCGTTGAAGCAATCTACGAAGTACTCTGGGTTCTTTACGGTAGGAACATCGCTGCCCACCTTGCCCAAACTCTGAGCGAAGGCAGAACCACCGAGACGCTGCTCATCGAAGCTGAAGTCGATATGGTAGAGGCTTGAGTTCTTGTCGTTGACGAGAACAGGGCTTACTACCTTCTTAATATCTGAAACCTCGCCACCAGCGCTGACAATCACAGTACCAGGAGCGATAATCTTCTCACCGTTAGGATATTGCTGAGTCAAGGAGAGGGAGTCCTTACCAGTAGGTACGTTGACATGGATGGCGCAGCAGAAGTCAGACAAAGCCTTCACACCCTCGTACAAACGAGCATCCTCACCCTTCTGGCTACGGCAAGGCCACATCCAGTTGGCTGAGAGGCTGAGGCTATCCATACCCTCTGCCAATGGAGCCCAAACGATATTGGTCAATGACTCTGCTACAGAGAGAACAGAACCAGCCTTAGGATCGGCAAGACCAGCCTGTGGTGCATGACCAAGGGCTGTTGCGATACCCTTCTCACCACGATAGTCGAGTGCTACGACACCGCAGTCGGAGAGAGGCAACTGAATCTGACCTTGACCCTGCTGACGGGCAATCTTACCTGTTACGGAACGATCGACCTTGTTGGTCAACCAGTCCTTACAAGCCACTGCTTCCATCTGGAGCACACGGCTCAAGTATTCATCGAGCTTATCAGCTGAATAAGTGACATCCTCATACTTGCGCTCTACGGTCTCATCCACCATTACGGTCTTAGGAGTATGACCGAACATCTGAGCCACGTCGAGGTCGAAAGGCTTCACACCATCAGCCTGCTTGAAGCTGAAGTGAGCATCGCCAGTAGTCTCACCTACCACGTACATTGGAGCACGTTCACGGTCGGCAATCTTCTGAACCTCATCGAGATACTTCTCGTCGATGAGCAAGCCCATACGCTCCTGGCTCTCGTTGGCGATGATTTCCTTGGCACTCAAGGTCTTGTCGCCGATAGGCAACTTAGCCATGTCAATCTCGCCACCGCATTCCTCTACCAACTCAGAGAGGCAGTTCAAGTGACCTGCTGAACCATGGTCGTGGATACTAACCACTGGGTTCTCATCGTTCTCGACGAGGGCACGAACCAAGTTGTAAGCACGCTTCTGCATCTCAGGGTTGGCACGCTGAACGGCGTTGAGCTCGATACCATTGCTGTATCGACCAGTATCTACAGAAGATACACTACCACCACCAAGACCGATGCGATAGTTATCACCACCTACTACGACCACCTTGTTGCCCTTCTGAGGCTCACCTTTCTTATAATCACGCTTCTTGCCGTAGCCTACGCCACCAGCGAGCATGATGACCTTGTCGTAAGCATACTTCTCACCGTTCTCCTCGTGCTCGAATGTAAGCACAGAACCCGTGATCAGTGGCTGACCGAACTTATTACCGAAGTCAGAAGCACCATTAGATGCCTTGATCAAGATTTGCTCAGGAGTCTGATAGAGCCACTTACGTACTGGCATGATGTCTTCCCAGTCACGCTCCATGTCGCTCTTGCCGTTGTCATCCTTCAATCGAGGATAAGCTGTCATGTAGCAGGCAGTTCCGGCGATAGGCCATGAACCGACACCACCACCCATACGGTCGCGAATCTCACCACCTGTACCAGTAGCAGCACCATTGAAAGGCTCTACGGTAGTAGGGAAGTTGTGGGTCTCAGCCTTGAGGGAGATGACACTCTCGATGTCCTTCACCTGGAAGTAGTCGCTAGTGGTCTGGTCGGCTGGGGCAAACTGCTCGATGACAGGACCCTGAGAGAAAGCCACATTATCCTTATAGGCAGAGAGAATCTTGTTAGGGTTCTCCTTGGTGGTCTTCTTGATCATATTGAAAAGAGATGACTCCATCTCTTTGCCGTCGATGATAAACTGTCCGCCGAAGATCTTGTGACGGCAGTGCTCAGAGTTGATCTGTGCGAAACCGAAGATCTCGCTGTCGGTGAGAGGGCGACCATTCTCTTTCTCCAACTTGTGGAGATAAGCCATCTCGTCCTCACTGAGGGCAAGACCCTCTTCCTCGTTGTACTTTTCGAGGTCATCGACGTACTTGCTAGGTTCTGGCTCATGGTTGACGGTGAAGACAGTCTGGTCGATGCCGTTGTACATACGCTGCAACATAGGGTCGTGGTCAGCGTCCTCACTGTCAACAGGGAAGTACTCCTCAATACGCGAAATGCCGTTAAGACTCATATTCTGAGTAATCTCAACGGCATTCGTACTCCAAGGAGTAATCATTTCACGGCGTGGACCTACGTAGAAGCCCTGCAACTGCTGGGCGTCCTCTAAAGTAGCGTCACCATAAAGCCAACAAAGTTCATTGATTTCGTCCTGAGAAGGCTTGTGGTCGATCTCGGTCGCAATCACACTCTTAGATGGAGTTCTGAAAAAAAGAATCATACTATTTTCTCTTTTTATATGTTAATGTATTTCTTTTCGAGTGCAAAGATAATACAATTTAGAAAAAGGACAAAATAAATAAGGAGTTTTTTGATTTTTTAGTTGAGAAGTGGGATGAGATGATGCTAAGGCGGACTAAGCGGCCGTATTTTGTTAAAAATGAGAGGAAAAGCAAGATGGGTGGTTAAAATTCCATAAATAGGTTAGACAAAACAGCTTTATTCGTGTCTTATTCGTATCTTTGCACACGAAGCAACGTGTAATCAACTATTTATATCAAATCATAATAACAAAAGAAATTAAAAACCGGAAAGAATATGAAACAGAGTAAATTATTATTGATGACTTTGATGGCTGGCGCTTTGCTGGCTACAAGTTGTGCTAGCAAGAAGGAACTCCAGAATTGTCAGAACGAGAATAAGGAGTTGACTGGCAACTATCAGAACGCCAAGGAGCAGTTGGCTGCCTCTCAGGCTCGTGTTACCTCTCTCGAAGACCAGCTCGCTCAGATGAAGAAGGATTACTCTTCTATGCAGGCTGCCCTTGACAAGAGTTTGAACAATGCTAGCCAGAACAATATCAGCATCGACAAGCTCGTTGACCAGATCAATGAGTCCAACCAGTACATCCGCCACTTGGTAGAGGTGAAGAGCAAGAGCGATTCCCTCAACATGGTGCTCACCAACAACTTGACCCGCTCTCTCAGCAAGGATGAGTTGAAGGAGGTTGACGTGCAGGTGATGAAGGGTGTGGTTTATATCTCTTTGGCTGACAACATGCTCTACCAGAGCGGTAGCTATGAGGTAAACAGCCGTGCTCAGGAGACTTTGAGCAAGATTGCCAAGATTATCATGGACTACAAGGACTACGACGTGCTCGTAGAGGGTAACACCGACAATGTTCCAGTAAGCACTACCAGTGCCAAGATGAAGAACATCCGCAACAACTGGGACCTCTCTGCTCTCCGTGCATCTTCTGTCGTTCAGTACTTGCAGGATCACTTCGGCGTAGATCCTAAGCGTTTGACCGCTGGTGGTCGTGGTGAGTACAACCCTGTGACAAGCAACGACTCTGAGGTAGGCAAGCAGCGCAATCGTCGCACTCAGATTATCATCACTCCTAAGCTCGACCAGTTCATGGACTTGATCGACAAGGCTCCAGAGAATAATTAATAATTAAAAATTAATAATGAAGGCACCAATGGGGATTCCTCATTGGTGCCTTTCTCGTATATATATACACAAAACAAGCATAAAACCATGAAAATATATCATTTTGAAAGAAATATTCGTTTATTTCTTTCTTTATAGAATATTTTTTATTACTTTTGCAGACAAAATAGAAGCAATGCCCTCTTGTGATGTGGTAAATTGTAAGCTATCCATTATACATTGTAAATTATTAATTATACATTATTATATATAATCGCTTATGGAAAAGATTCAAATGACCACTCCTCTTGTGGAGATGGATGGTGACGAGATGACAAGAATCCTCTGGAAGATGATCAAGGACGAACTCATCCTTCCTTTCGTTGACTTGAAGTCTGAGTATTACGACCTTGGCTTGCCTTATCGCGACAAGACCAATGACCAAGTGACCATCGACTCCGCTGAGGCGGCTAAGAAATATGGTGTGGCAGTGAAGTGCGCTACTATCACTCCTAATGCTCAGCGTATGGAGGAATATCATCTGCACAAGATGTGGAAGAGCCCTAACGGTACCATCCGCAGCATCATGGACGGTACGGTGTTCCGTGCTCCTATCACCATCCCAAGCATTCACCCTTGTGTGAAAAACTGGGAGAAGCCAATCACCATTGCTCGTCATGCCTACGGCGATGTCTATAAGAGTGTGGAGCTTCGTGCCGATGAGCCAGGCGTTGCCAAGCTTGTCTTCGAGGGCAAGAGTGGCAAGAAGCAGGAGATTGAAATCCACAACTTCGATGGCACTGGTGTTATCCAGGGCATGCACAATACCGACAAGAGCATCCGTAGCTTCGCTCATAGCTGCTTCAAGTTTGCCATCGACACTAAGCAAGACCTTTGGTTTGCTACCAAGGACACTATCTCCAAGACTTACGACGCTCAGTTCCGTAAGATTTTCGAGGAGGTATATGAGAGTGATTATAAGGAGAAATTCGCCGAGTTGGGCATCGAGTACTTCTATACATTGATTGATGATGCCGTGGCTCGTGTTATCCGCAGCAAGGGTGGGTTCATCTGGGCTTGCAAGAACTATGATGGTGATGTGATGAGCGATATGCTCAGTACCGCCTTTGGCTCCTTGGCGATGATGACCTCTGTCTTGGTATCTCCTGATGGCAAGTATGAGTATGAGGCTGCCCATGGCACTGTCACTCGTCATTATTATCGCTACTTGAAGGGTGAGGATACCTCTACCAACCCAATGGCTACCATCTTCGCATGGAGTGGAGCATTGAGAAAGCGTGGCGAGCTAGATGGCATTCAAGCTTTGCAAGACTTCGGCGACCAGTTGGAGGCTGCTTGCTTCGATACCTTGAATGATGGTATCGCCACCAAGGACCTCGTCAACTTGATGGAAGGCGTAGAGGCGAAGGCAGTTAACTCGGCTGGTTTCATCGCCGCCATCCGTGAACGCTTGGAAAAACGTTTGGGCTAGTATATAATAAGGTGGCTACTGCTTCTTGCAAGCTGTAGCCACCTTATTATATATAGTTATAGAAAACCTATACTCTAGTCCTATCCCGTCTCTATCGCACAATGATTATGCGTTAGGGTTTTTCTCGTACTCGTCGGATAACAACTTGAAGAAGTTGTACCCCAAGATTCTACTGATATGCAAAAGCATTCCAGTGTCGATGGATGACTTTGCATAAACCTTGTAAATGTTAGTGCGATGGCATCCTAATTGTTTAGCGAGCCATACTGATGTTTTACCTTGTCTTTTGAGTTCCTGTTTTATACGTTCACCAATGACCAAGGTGCTGTTACCATAATGTGTCATTTCCTTAATCCTTTTGTAAATACTAATAATTTATATAACAGATGCAAAATTACGAAATAAGGTAGCACAATAAAGAATTTTTTGGTAGCTAATGTAGCGACACGTTATTAAAATATGTAAATGTAGGAGTGAATGATGGTTCTATGTCCATATTATGTCTATGTCCAATTTGTGTTTCTATTGTATTTGTATTGTCATGTATGCGTAGCAAAGTTTGCCTAAATGTTAAGTTGTCATGGTTAAATCTCGTTAAATTACCAGTTTTTGGCGTATAATTTAATAATTAGGACAAAAATCAAAGTACAACTTATTATTATTTATTGTACCTTTGCACCATCAAAAGTAAAAGTGCTGATTATATCAGTTGTAGAAGAAAAAGTAAAAGAAACATTACACAGCTACATAAGTTTTCAGAGACTAAGTATTGTATAAGTAAAAGATGATGATATTTCTGCGAAGCTGGTAATGATGATAGTATAAGTATATTGTATATAAGTAAAAGATAAGTTTAAGATGAAAAAGATTCTATTTTCAATGTTCGTGTTGCTTGCTGGTACAAGTACATGGGCACAGAGATTTACCGCAGATGGTGAGACTCTCACTATTACAACTGCTGGTGACATGACTAGTGCAGAAGTTGCAGCCAATGTTGCAGCTCGTATCTCGTCTGACAATCCAACTTCTGTCATTGTTGACGGTGGTGGTATTGTTGGTGATGCCTTTGTTCATGCTATTTTGTATCCAAACAACGGTGTCAATAAGACATTGGAAGAATTAGATATGAAGGGTGTAACTCTTTCAAATTGGACTGTTGGTACATTCCGTAATGGTGCTAGCGATACTTGGATGTTTGGTCAGTTAGCATTGAGAAAGTTGACTCTTCCTTTGGTAAAAGCTAATGCTGAGGGTGCAGTTGTTGTTCCTTCTGATGCTTTTACTACTGTAGGTTCTTATGGTTCATTCCCTTTCACCTCTATTGTTATTCCAGAAGGCTATACTGAGGTTGGTGCTTATGCATTCAATGGTCAAGATAAAGTGGAGAGCGTTGCTTTCCCTAACTCTTTGAAGGTGATTGGTGATATGGCATTTGCTAACTTGAATAACTGCCAAACTATCACTTTGAATAACGGCCTTGAGTTTATTGGCAACTCTGCATTTGCTTTGACTGCAGCAAAAACCAATAAAACATTGGATATTCCAGCAAGTGTGAAGTACATGGGACCTGCCGCTTTCTTGTGCCGTCGTTATCAGGAAGTTTACTTCAGAGGCGTCGAGGCTCCTATGTGTCCAATTGGCAAGTCAATTGCTCAGCCTTATTATCCTCTTCAAGGTACTTTCGGTGCAGAGACATTGATGGGTAACAATGGTTTGGAGGATAGTCAATATACTCATCCAACAGCTGATGTTAGAGCAAATGGTTATGCTAACCGTGAGAACTATATCAATGGTGGCGCATATTTCTGCATCCTCCATTATCCAACTAATTTAACAGCAGAGCAAGAGGCTAAATATACTGATATTACTAAGAAGTATGAGTCTTGGTCAAAGACTGAAATGGTTTGGGAAAATGGTCAGCAAGTAGAGCGTACCAAGTTCTATGAATGGAATCCAAGACAAGTTGGCAAGGAAAATGTTTCTTTGTCTTTTGGCAACTTTTCAATAGCAAACATTAATGGTTCATATAATATGGTTCATCCTGGTTACAAGGATACATATCTTGGTGAGCAGTTGGTTTGGCCTAGTCAGTCACAGTGGATGCGCTCTTATTTGACAGCTTCTAACGGTGTTTGCTGGGATGGCGTTACTGCTTATAAGCCAACCCTTACTGCTGAGCAGATTGCTTTGTTGCGTCAGGCTGGTTATTCTGAGGCAGAATACTCAGTAGATGACCTTGCTAAGATAGCTTTCGTAGGAACTCGCCAGTTTGTTTTGGGCAATGGTGATGTAAAGAGCCAAGACCATGACTATACTATTAATGTAAAGGGTGGCAAGTGGAACACCTTGTGCGTACCTTTTAATATGACTAAGAAGATGGTAGATGAAACTTTGGGTCAAGGTACTCAAGTTTGCCGTTTCTCTTTTGTAGATCGTAAGTTTGATAATAAAGCAGGTAACCACATCACTTTGTTGTTCAGAAACGATGTCTATAAGCATAAGACCGTGAAAATTGATGGTGAGTATGAAGAGTTTGATGCTAACGCTGAGGCTCCAGAGGATGATGACATCGTGATTTATGCTCATGAAGCATATATGGTAAAGCCTACCAAAACTGATGAAGATCCAAAGGCATTCTTGGTTGATATGTTTGAAGCAGAGCCAGGTAGTCCACTTCCAACTTATGTTTGTGCAAAGAACAGAGAAATCGTAAACGGTTTTGAGTTGCAGGCTGATGATGATGTTTGTCGTTATCGTTTCATCGGTCACTATCAGGCAAGTACAAAAAGTACTTATACTTTGGCTCCTAATGTATATTACTTCGGTAGATTGAAGGCTTCTGATCCAGGAAAGTTCTGGTTTTATAATGGTAAAAAAGTTGTGAAATGGAATGCCAATAGTTGCATCATTCAGCAGGAAGATACCGAGATTGGAGAGCAAGATGCAGAGTCTTTCTTCAATGTTCGTCCAGGTGAGAGTGCTTCTGCTAAGCAATCTTCTTTGTTTGGCGATATGGAACTTGAGGGAAATACAACTGGCGTAGAACATATAGAAATCGTTGCTGGTGAAAATGCAGAAGCTATTGTTTACAGCTTGGATGGTCAAGTTGTTAATCGCAATGGAGAAACAAATCATTTGCCTAATGGTATCTATGTAAAGAATGGCAAAAAGTTTATTGTAAAGTAAAATGTGATGAGAAAAAATATATAAGACCAAGTGTTGAGTTGGTTAGGCATATATCGGAAACCCCTATACTGGCAGGATCGCCAGGAACAGGCTCTTCTGGTACTGGCAGTGATGGTGAACAGGAAGTAGGAAGCGGAGAGACGCCTGGTGAAACTGGAGCCAAAGAAAACCAATTCTCCACTTGGGAAGACTGGGATGAGTATTAGTCCCGAAAGTAAGAAAAAGTAGAAGCTTATATATAGCGGAGAGCACTTGCCTAATGACAAGTTGCTCTCCGCTCTTTTCGGTTAAAATATTTGGAAGATTCAATTTTATTGTTTATCTTTGCCACGTGATAATATTGTCACAAAGATTAAATATAGAAGATTATGGTTTCGTCTGATGTTAAAGATGCACTCGCAAAGTAAGAACTCCTTATAGAGGATAGTTCAAGATTAAAATAAAATCACAAAAGCGGAGAGTGCTAGTCCTTGGGACTGATGCCTCTCCGCTTCTTGTGTCTTGCATAATTGGGTATCTAGGTCTTTTAGGTTATCGCATATTTAAGTATAAGTAAAAGATGATTCTGACCACAAAGATAGGGAAAACAATCCGCAACAGCAAGTTTTCTAACGTTTATTAACGCCTTGAACTGCACTTTTCTACGCTTTTTCTGATGTGTGCGAAAACACAGGAAAATGAAATGAAATTGTAATCGAATGAAATGCGTGTTACAAAATAAAAGTCGTATCTTTGCACCCGAGGAAAGACCTCAGTAGGATGAAGCTTTCATAGGAAAGCTACACCTTATTATATATATAGATAGATTTCAATCGTAAACGATGGAAGAGAACAATTACAAGATTCTCGTGGTAGATGACGAGCAAGACCTTTGCGAGATCCTCAAGTTCAACCTTGAGACAGAGGGGTATGTAGTAGAGACCGCCAACTCGGCAGAGGAGGCTTTGGAGAAAGATGTCGCAGGCTTCAATCTCCTGTTACTCGATGTGATGATGGGAGGCATGAGCGGCTTCCAAATGGCTAAGCAACTCAAGGCAAACCCGATGACGGCGCAAATCCCTATCATCTTCCTCACGGCTCGTGATACAGAGAACGATACCGTGACGGGATTCAACCTCGGTGCAGACGACTATATCTCCAAACCATTCTCCATCCGTGAGGTGCTGGTACGCATCCGTGCCGTGCTTCGCCGTACCGCCGAGAAGAATGGCAAGGCTACCGAACCTACCACCATCTCTTATCAAGGCTTGGTGCTCAACCTCGACAAGAAGACCGTGAGCATCGACGGCGAAAATGTGCCTTTCACCAAGACCGAGTTTGAACTCCTTCGCCTCTTGCTCGAAGAGAAGGGAAGGGTGTTCTCTCGCCAGGAACTTATCGACCGAGTATGGCCTAAGGATGTGTTGGTGCTCGACCGTACGGTGGATGTCAACATCACCCGAATGAGAAAGAAGATTGGTCCGTTTGCCAAGTGCATCGTCACTCGACTCGGCTTCGGATATTACTTCGACGCATAAGGGTAAGTGAAGTTCTCAAATGCTTTTCTAATGGAGAAATAGTGATGATAAAAGTACAGAATACAAAATCAAGAGTAGGCAGAAAGTTGTATTTTACGGTGCTGACGGTGTTCCTCGTGTTCGCCGTCAGTTTTATCGTCTTCCAGCAAATGCGTGAGAAACAATATAAGATCAGTACGCTCACGATGAAGTTGGAAGGATACAACGCACTGTTGGAGGAGGACTTGGCGCTGGCTCATGACAAGGGAATCATCCTGAAGGAAGGCTTGACTCCTGCGGATAGCTTGGCATCCAAGGACAGTCTTGGTACATCCAAGATCTTTGTGGTGGAAGACAAGTTGGATGCCTTCGTCAGGAACCACGAGAGCAAGGGCTTGCGTGTCACCTTGGTACGTCCCGATGGAAAGGTGGTGTATGACAATATGCGCAAGGACTACGACCATTTCGCCAACCACATCAACCGAAAGGAGATACAGGAGGCGCTGAAGAGCGGACAAGGTTCGAGTGTCGATCGCCAGTCGAAGACGATGAAGCAGGACTACTTCTATGTGGCATCCTATTTCCCTGCCGACTCCATCATCATCCGCAGTGCCTTGCCATACAACAACGACCTCTCGAAGTCGTTGCAAGCTGACCAGCACTACATCTGGTTTGCCATCGGCGCCATCATCCTCTTGACCATCGTGCTCTATCGCTTCACCAACCGACTGGGCAAGAACATCGCCAAGCTTCGTATCTTCGCCTACAAGGCTGACCACAACGAGAGCCTGGAGATAGAAGACTTGGCTTCGTTCCCTAACGATGAGTTGGGCGAGATAGCCGAGCGTATCATCAAGATGTATAAGCGTATCCAGACCACCCGAAAGGAACAGGACATCTTGAAACGACAGCTTACCCAGAACATCGCCCATGAGTTGAAGACCCCAGTGGCAAGCATCCAGGGTTATCTGGAGACCATCCTCGACAATCCGCACATCAATGACGAGATGAAGGCGCAGTTCTTGCAGCGTTGTTATGCTCAGAGCGAGCGACTCACCTCCTTGCTCCGTGACATCTCGACGCTGAACCGCTTGGATGACGGTTCCGACATGATAGACTTTGAGGCGGTGGACATCACCAAGATGGTGGCAGACATCGCCAGGGAGACCACCTTGGAGCGAGAGGAGCGCAAGATGACCTTCGTCAACCAGTTGCCAGAGCGCATCGTGGTGAAAGGCAATCGCAGCTTGCTCTATAGCGTGTTCCGCAATCTCACCGACAATGCCATCGCTTATGCCGGTGAGGGAACGACGATGACCTTGGAGGGGAGGGAGCAAGGCAACAAGTGGCATTTCATCTTCCGTGACAACGGACAGGGCGTGCCTCAGGAACATCTTCCTCGCCTCTTCGAACGCTTCTATCGTGTGGATAAGGGCAGAAGCCGTAAGATGGGAGGCACCGGCTTAGGTCTCGCCATCGTCAAGAATGCCGTCCTCTTACATGGAGGCACCATCCGCGTCAGCAATCTGCCCGAAGGTGGCTTGAAATTTGAATTTACCATTAAGAAATAAAAGTAAACTCAGCCACGAACGCTATTTTTGGTGTTTCGTGGCTGAGTTTTTTTCTTGGTTTATTTGTCTTTAGTGAAAAGTGCTAGGGGCATCCTAATCATATAGCCTTTTAGCAAAAATGAACAGAGTGTCTTATAAAATGTAAGGAATTGTATGCTTTTAGTATAAAATATAAAGTATTTTGGGGTAAATATAGTTTTTTTTTCATTTTTCTTTGTGTGTATCGGGAAATAGTTGTAATTTTGCACACGATATTTAATATTAATAATTTTTATTTTATAAGACGAGAAAATATGGATAAGAGACTCACGCTGTTCCTGGCTTGTCTGTTGATGAGCCTAAGGGTGGCGTTTGCCCAGGTAGATGTATCTGGAACTGTCATATCTCAGGATGATGGTGAGCCTGTCATTGGTGCTTCCGTTGTGATTTTCGGGGGGGGTAATTCGACAGGAACCGTCACAGATATAGACGGTAAGTTTAAATTGAATGTTCCAAGTGGCTCCAAATTGCAGATTAGCTACGTTGGAATGCAAACACAAATTTTGCCTGCAACTGCTAATATGAAGGTTTCCTTGAAACCTGAGGCGCAATTGCAAGAGGTGGTTGTTACGGGTCTGCAGCGTACAGACCGAAGATTGTTTACAGGAGCAACAGACAAGGTTAATGCCGCCGATGCTAAGTTGGATGGTGTCGCAGATATTAGCCGTTCTTTGGAAGGTCGTGCAGCAGGTGTGTCTGTACAGAACGTGAGCGGTACTTTCGGTACTGCTCCTAAAATTCGTGTACGTGGTGCTACTTCTATTTATGGTTCCTCCAAACCTCTTTGGGTAGTTGATGGCGTCATCATGGAAGACGTATCTGATGTCAATGCCGATGACCTCTCTTCTGGTGACCCAGAAACCTTGATTTCTTCAGCTATCGCAGGCTTGAACTCTGATGATATTGAAAGCTTCCAGATTCTGAAGGATGGTTCCGCTACTTCTATTTATGGTGCTCGTGCGATGGCTGGTGTCATCGTTGTTACCACCAAAAAAGGTAAGCAAGGTCAGGCTCATGTCAACTATACGGGTGAGTTTACTACTCGTCTGATTCCTTCTTATAGCGATTTCGATATTTTGAACTCGCAAGACCAAATGGCTATCTATAAGGAGATGGAGAAGAAAGGTTGGTTGAATCTTTCTACCATTTTGAATAGTAGCAACTATGGCGTCTATGGTAAGATGTATGAATTGATTGCAACTTACGATAAGACCAGTGGTATGTTTGGTATCCAAAATACTGAGGAGGCAAAGAACGCTTACTTGCAGCAAGCTGAGTTCCGCAATACCAATTGGTTTAGCGAACTCTTCTCTGCCAATATTATGCAAAACCACTCTATCAGCTTGAGTGGTGGTACAAGCAAGTCGAATTATTATGCTTCCATGAGTGCCATGCTTGATCCAGGATGGTATGTGGATAGCAAGGTAAATCGTTATACTTTCAATGCCAACGTCACACATCATATTCTCGATAATTTGTCGGTGAACGTGATTGGTGGTGCTTCTTATCGTAAGCAGAAGGCTCCTGGTACATTGGGTCAGGATGTGGATGTCGTGTCTGGTCAGGTGAAGCGTGACTTCGATATCAACCCTTACTCTTATGCCTTGAACACCTCTCGTGCTCTTGATCCCAATGAGTATTACCGTGCTAACTATGCTCCGTTCAATATCAAGCATGAGTTGGCTACCAATTATATCGACCTTAATGTCATCGATGCCAAGTTCCAGGCAGAGTTTAAGTGGAAGCCTATCAAGAGCTTGGAATTGTCTGTATTGGGTGCTTTGAAATATAGTGCTACTACACAGGAGCACAAGATTATGGACTCTTCCAATCAGGCAGAGGCTTATCGTGCAATGGGTACAACTCAGATTCGTGACGATAATAAGTATTTATATACTGACCCTGACAATGTGTATTCATTGCCTATTACTATCTTGCCACAAGGTGGTATCTATCAGCGTACAGACAACCGTATGTTGAACTATGATTTCCGTGCTACTGCACAATTCAACAAGACGTTTAATCGTGTTCACATCTTGAACCTCTTTGGTGGTATGGAGACCAACAGCATCAACCGTAACCGTACTTGGTTTAATGGTTGGGGTATGCAATATACATCTGGCGAGATTCCATTCTATGTATATCAATTCTTCAAGAAGAGTGAGGAAGAGAATACCGTTTACTACTCTTTGAAGAATACCGACTCTCGTTCCGTGGCATTCTATGGTAACGCTACCTATTCTTATAATGGTAAGTATGTACTCAATGGCACTCTCCGTTATGAAGGTTCCAACCAGTTGGGTAAGAATAGTGGTGCTCGTTGGATGCCTACTTGGAATATTTCTACAGCGTGGAATGTACATGAGGAAAAGTTCTTTGAGAAACTCAAACCGTTGTCACACTTAACATTGCGTCTCTCTTATAGCTTGACTGGTACTCCTCCTGATGCGTCTTATGCCTCTTCTTCTACCGTGTTGAGAGCGATGACTCAGTATCGTCCTACAGCATCTGATAAGGAGAGTGGTATAACCATCTATCAGTATGGTAACTCAGCTTTGACTTACGAGAAGAAAAACGAGTTCAACGTAGGTGTTGATGCAGGTTTGTGGAATGATCGCTTGAACGTAACCTTCGATGTTTATCAGCGCCGTAACTTCGATGAGTTGGTGCCTCAGCTCACCTATTTGAAGGGAACTATGTTTGCCAACTCAGGTAAGATGAAGTCTTGGGGTGAGGAGTTGAGTATTTCTTCTACCAATATCAAGACGAAGGATTTCTCTTGGAATACAAGTTTCGTATATTCGCACAACAAGACTGAGATTACTGCCCTCTTCAATCAGGGAACGGTGATGGATATGATTAGTGGTAGCGGTTTTGCTAAGCAGGGTTATCCTGTGCGTACCATTTTCTCTATCCCATTCGTGGGCTTGGACGAGAAGGGTAGGCCTCAGTTTATCAATGAGAAAGGTGAGATAACTACATCCTCTATCAACTTCCAAGAGCGTGACTTGACTGACTTCTTGAAGTATGAAGGTCCATCCGACCCAGTTTATTCTGGTTCGTTGAGCAATATCTTCAATTACAAGGGTTTCCATTTGAACATCTTTATGACATACGCATTTGGTAATGTGGTGCGTCTCAACCCAGTGTTCAGTGGTTCATACACAGACTTGACTTCTATGACACAAGTGTTTAAAAACCGTTGGATGGTCAGTGGAGACGAGAATACAACCCATGTGCCAGGCATCTTGGCATATCGTGATGTGAAGGAAAACTACGAGTTGACTTATGGTTACAATGCCTACAACTATTCAACGGAGCGTATAGCAAAGGGTGACTTCATCCGTATGAAGGAGATTTCTTTGGCTTACGACTTCCCTCAGGCTTGGTTCCATGATACTCCAATCGGCAATTTGTCGGTTAAGTTGCAAGCTACCAACTTGTTTTTGATCTATGCTGACAAGAAGTTGAATGGTCAGGATCCTGAGTTCATCAATGCCGGTGGTGTGGCATCCCCAATGCCTCGACAGTTTACGTTGACCGTGAAACTTGGATTCTAATATATACATTATTATATATATAAGGAAATTATGAAATCAATTAGAAAATATATAGGCTTCTCGATGTTGGGTCTCTCCCTTGCCTTGGTTTCTTGTAACGACTTTCTCGACAAGAACCCAGACAGCCGTATGGAGTTGACATCACCAGAGGAGTGCAGCAAGCTTTTGGTGACTGCTTATCCTGAGACGAATGCCACTTACTTGCTCGAAATGTATTCCGACAATACCGACCAGAATGACAAGACCGGTTGGACGGAGTTCAATAAGTTCCAGGGACAGGCTTATCGTTGGGAGGATATCACAGAGACCACCGACTATGAGTCACCTAAGTATCTTTGGACGACTCATTATGCAGCTGTAGCTACAGCCAACCAAGTACTCGACCATATAGAAAAACTTTCAGCAGAAGAGCAGAGTTCTTATGCTGCTCAGAAGGGAGAGGCTTTGCTATGTCGTGCTTATGCCATGTTCCAGTTGTCAAACGTCTTCTGTATGGCATACGATAAGACAACAGCCGACCAATATATGGGCTTGCCTTATCCAAAACATGTGGATGAGACTATTGATACTCAGTATGAACGTGGCACGTTGGAAGAGTTGTATGCCAATATCGAGGCAGACTTGAAGGCAGGAATTCCATTGTTGACAGATAACTATACGCAGCCTAAGTTCCACTTCACACCATCATCTGCTGCAGCTTTTGCGGAGCGTTTCTACCTCTATTATCAACAGTATGACAAAGCAGTGGCATACGCTAATGAGGTGTTAGGCTCAGACCCAAGAGCCAGCTTGCGTGACTGGGCTTCTTGGTCAGCTATGAGCTATAGTGGTCAGATTCAGCCAAATGCCTTTGTCAACTCTAGCAACAAGGCTAACTTGCTTTTGCAGATTTGCTATTCCATGTGGGGGGCTATTGGTGGACCATTCCCAGCTATTGGCAACAAGTTCTCTCACAATAAGGTTATCGCAGAGAAAGAAACATTGCTGTCTAATGGACTCTGGGGTAAGACCAATGAGAACTTGAACTTTACCTGTTTGTATAATACACAGGTGACCTCTAAGTATATGATGATTAAGATACCATACGCTTTCGAGTATTATGATATCCAAGCAAATACGGGTGCTCCTCACTCAGTGTATGCCGTATTTACCACTGATATTTCGCTCATTGAGCGTGCTGAGGCTTATGCCTTGATGGGTGAGTATGAGAAGGCGATGAAGGACATCAATACTGAGTTGTCAGTCTTCGCTAACACAGGACTCTCCTATACATTGAATCGTGTGAAGTCATTCTATGGCAGCAACTTGAAGTATTATGAGCCAGACGCAGCTACACCAAAGAAGGCATTCCATACATCCTTCCCTATTGAGCCTGAGACACAGGAACCATTGTTGGATTGCATTCTACATTTGAAGCGAATCCTTACAATGCATGAAGGTTTCCGTTTACAGGATGTGAAGCGTTATGGTATGACTATGTATCGCCGCACCATCGTCAATGACGACCAGGTGAGCGAGTTGACAGATAGCATCAAGGCAGGTGACCCACGTCTCGCCATCCAGTTGCCACAGGATGTCATCAAGGTAGGCTTGCCTGCTAATCCTAGAAATATAGCCAATGCGTCAAAATAATAATTATTGAAACTTATGAAAAAGTATTTATATATCGCCATGTTAGGCTTGGCAGTATGTTTGGGTCTAGGCTCTTGTTCTGAAGATGCCCCATCCGACCCAACCAACTTCCCAACGACACCGGTGGAGCGCAATGCCTTTGACCAATGGCTCTTGAAGAACTTCACCTATCCATATAATGTATCATTCTTATATAAGATGAAGGATATCGAGAGTGATATGACCAAGAACTTGGTTCCTGCCGACTCGGCAAAATCCACTAAGTTGGCTATCATCATCAAGTACCTTTGGTTTGATGCATACGCTGAGGCTATTGGCCCAGACTTCATCAAGGAGAATGTGCCAAGAGTTATCCATTTGATTGGTTCGCCAGCTTTCAATAGCAATGGTACCATCGTGTTGGGTACTGCTGAGGGTGGTCAGAAGGTGACACTTTATACAGTGAACAGTTTGACGGATGAGAATCTAAAAGACTATAGTTATCTCAATGACTATTACTTCCACACCATGCACCATGAGTTCACTCATATCCTGAACCAGAAGATAGCATACAACAAGAGCTTTGATAAGGTTACCGCCTCTGGCTATGTGAGCGGTGACTGGACGAACGTAGAGGATGTGGATGCCCAGAAGAAGGGCTTCGTTACAGCCTATGCAATGGAAGAGGGCAAGGAAGATTTCGCCGAGATGCTTTCTACCTACGTAACTTCGACTCCTACACAGTGGGAGAAGATTCTGTCAACGGCAGGTGCAAACATGGTTGATGAAACATTGACAGCACGTCAAGCGATAGAGCAGAAGTTATCTATTGTAAGAGACTATATGTCAAAATCATGGGGACTTGACATCGACAAGTTGCGTGATGCAGTCTTGCATCGTGGCAATGAGTTGTCATCTCTCGACTTGGAACATTTAAACTAAAAGAATCTCCAAAATGAAAAAGATAATATATACATTAGCAGTTGTCCTCGCTGGATTTGGCATCCAGAGCTGTAGCTTGCATGAAGATACCAACATCTTCGACCAGTCGGCTTCTGAACGCATTGATGCGGCAGTGGCTCATGATAAGGAGGTGCTTGAAAGTGCTACCAATGGTTGGAAACTTGTTTACTATACTGGTGAGGAATATACAGGTGGTGGCTATACCTATCTCTGCAAGTTTAAGAATGGTAGTGTCATCGTCGCTGGTGATATGAGCGATGGCTATCAGGAGGCAAAGTCTAGTTATGACATCATCACAGACCAGAGCGTTGTGCTTACTTTTAATACCTTCAATGAGTTGATGCACAAGTTTGCCACTCCAACCAGCAGTTCCATTGATGGCGAACAAGGCGACTATGAGTTCCTCATCCAGAAGGTAACCAATGATTCCATCTACTTGGAAGGTAAGAAGTGGGGCAACAAGATGGTGATGACTCGTGTGCCAGAGAATCTTTCTTGGGAAGAGCATCTCGATAGCATCACTCGTGTGGCAAATGACATCCGCTATAATAATAAGGTGATGAACGGCAATGACTCTATCGGTTATATTTCTCTTGATGACTATACTCGTAGAGCAGTGCTCGATGCTGGTAATGACAAGGCTGATGTTCCTTATTTCGTGACCAGCAAGGGTGTTCGCTTCCAAAGTCCTATTACTGTCAATGGTCAGCAAATCAGCGAACTGAGTTATAATGAGGATACTCATGCTTTCAAGGTGGCTGGTGACAATGCCGCTAGTACACTTTCTGTAAAAGGGTATTATCCACCTCACTATCAGTTGATTGATTTCTATGAGGGTACTTGGACATTGGATTGCTACGGAGCGGATGCTGACTATAAAAAGACCAATACGCTTCAGCAGTATCGTATCGAGTTTACCTATTACAACCCTATCTATTTAAAGGGAAAAATCAACATCGATGGCTTGAACTTCGACCTTTATTTCAGATATTATCGTGATAAGGGTGCTATCTCTTTGGTTCAGCAGTATGCTGATGATCCAACCAAGGAATATAGCTACGCCAATGTAGCTCCTGTAAGCTTTGACGCAGGTGGACGCTTCAACTGGACTGGCGACCTCTTGGGTAGTTGGAACGAGGAAGCTAACCAGGTGGATTTCGCTTGGAATAAAGTAGGTGCGGCAGCTATCGACTCTTATGTCTTCTTGGCTACCAATGCAGCAGGCTCACCTGTCTATAATTCTGACGGACAGTTGATCATGCTGACTCAGATTACATATTTAACTCGTATGACACGTGTCAAATAAAGAAAGAAACAATGAAGATGAAAAAGATATTTTCTATGTTGCTTACTGCAAGTTGCCTCTTCGGGTTGGCTTCTTGTAGTGATGACGATGGTAACTCTGCTACACCATTGAGTACCATCAAGGTGGTTTCTGCCCAGACTTCACTTCAGGCACGTCCTGATACGGGTAGCGTCGTTGTAGATTGCGAGCCTGTCAAGGCATACGTCAGCGACGCTGACCAGTCTTGGTTGAAAGTAGAGGTGAAGGGTGATAGCGTGAAGTTCTATGCCAAGCAGAATTTGACAACAGAGTCACGTAATGCGATGCTTACCATCAAGAAGAGTGCCAATGATTCTGTGATGCTGAATGTGGATCAGCTCGGTATGATATTCATCGTGCAGAACAAGGTCGATATTATGCAGATCAATGACGATGCCAACAACTATTACTTCAATGTTAAGACTGACTATGAAGGTAAGGTGGTATCTACTCCTGATTGGATAACTGCTAAGTTTGAGGATTCACGTCTTAAAATAAATGTGGCTTCCAATGAGGAAGGACATATCCGTGTGGGTTATGTTGCATATTCTTGCGGTAACTTCAAAGACTCAGTCAAGGTGACTCAGTATGATTTCGAGAAGGACATCTTGGGAGACTATGAGTTGTGGATTGGCTACAACCCAATCACTGATGTGATGGAGCGAAAGGTGGATGCAGTCTTGGCACAAAATGCCAATGGTCTCGTCACCTTGAAGTTCTCGGCTCTTTATGGTAAAGTAACAGTGCCATTGACATTCCCAGTTTCTTTTGACTCTGACAGTATCAGTTTGAGTATTAACAGTGGAGATCAGGTGGCTAGTTATAAAGACAAGAAAAATAAGTGGACTTATTTCTTCACCGTCTTCGCTTCACCTACTGGTTCTATTCTTCCTTCGGTGGATGCTAATGGCGATACTCTCTTGCTCAACAAGAGTGGTATCATTACAGCCCAAATGCAGTACGACAAGAAGAAGGGAACATACGGCAGTTTCTCGGGTCTCGCTTACAATGAGGGCGGTTATTCGGCAGAGTTCAAGCGTATGTACATTGGAGCTTTCTCTGAATCTTATCCATATAAGAAGTACCTCATCAACAATGAGTGGTGGGCTTCTCTATATGACATGGTACTTGTCAAGAAAGAGAAATAATCACGTTTTAAAAGCGTAAAGATATGAAAAAGTTATTGCTTACTTTGGCAATCGCCCTTTGCTATATCGGCGTTGCCGCAGCTCAGTTGCCTTCCGTAGTCATCAAGGATATTGATGGCAAGGCAGTCAAGACAGACACTTTGTCAAATAATGGCAAGCCTTTCATCATCGACTTCTTCGCTACTTGGTGCAAGCCTTGCAACCGTGAGTTGACTGCCATCAGCGAAGTGTATGAGGAATGGCAGAAGGAAACGGGAGTGAAAATAATCGCTGTGTCCATCGACCAGGCACAAAACATCAACAAGGTGAAACCTTTGGTAGATAACCATGGTTGGCCTTTCGAGGTGTTGCTCGACCCTAACGGCGACTTCAAGCGTGCTCTCGGTGTACAGATGATTCCTTACACCATCATCGTGGATGGCAAGGGCAATATTGTCTATAAGCACAATGGTTATACCGATGGTGCTGAAGACGAGTTGATAGAGAAAGTACGTGAATTAATCAAGGCTGAATAACGTATTTATGAGACATTCTAGAATAATCTTCTCTCTCATAGCCAGTACGCTGGTGACCAACGCTGCTGCCCAAGAAAACTTGGGCGGCAGTAATGGTTTAACCCTATCGGGAAGTATCCAGAGTGATATTTTGATACCTCAGAATGATAAGAAGATTCATACGGAAGATACTGATGACTGGGGGTTGACCAACACTTATGTCGAATTGAACGCTATGAGTGAACATGTGGATGCGGGACTTCGCTTCGAGTACTTACAGCATCCACTCCCGGGTTTTGAGAATAACTTCAAGGGATGGGGTGTTCCTTTCGCTTATGTAAAGGGACACTTCGGGACGACAGAGATTACATTTGGTAGTTTCTATGAGCAGTTTGGCTCTGGTTTCATCCTTCGTACCTATGAAGAGCGCAGTTTGGGTATCGACAATTCCTTGGTTGGTGCTCGTTTGGTAACTCGCCCTGTGAAAGGTGTGCAAATCAAGGCACTTGCAGGAAAGCAACGCCAGTATTGGCGACTCAACAAGAGTTGTGTAAGCGGTGCCGACATCGAGTTGGGCTTGGATCAGTGGTTCAATGGCTTGGCAAACTCAGGTACCGTGATTACCCTCGGTGCATCTTGGGTCAACAAATATCAGAAGGCAGGCGAGGAAATCTTCGCCGACCCTACCCACAAGTTGAATCTTCCTTCCAATGTGAATGCCTTTGATGTAAGAGCCAATTTCCAAAAGGGTGGTTTCAATCTCTTGGGTGAATATGCCTGGAAGACGGATGACCCTTCTTTCGACAATGGTTACATATATCGCCGTGGTACGGTGGCTATGCTTTCTACCTCTTATTCTAAGAAGGGTATGAGTATTCTCTTGCAAGCTAAGCGCAGTGACAATATGTCGTTCCGCAGTGAGCGCAGTGTGGTAGGAACTTCTTCGTTCATCAACCATTTGCCTGCCTTCACGATGGAACAGACTTACGCCTTGGCAGCTCTCTATCCTTATGCTACCCAGCCAGATGGTGAATGGGCATATCAGGCTGAGTTGGGCTATAAGTTCAAGCGCAATAGTTTCTTGGGTGGCAAGTATGGCACAAGTGTCAAGTTGAACTACTCTCATATTCGTGCCATCAATCGTAATGAGAAAGGTGGCAAGGGTACAGAGGGATATAGCTCTTCTTTCTGGAAGTGGGGCGACCAAATGTATTACCAGGATTTGAACGTACAGGTGGAGAAGAAGTTCACCAAGTCTTTCCAACTCAACTTGATGTATATGAACCAGTTCTACAACAATTCTGTCTTGAAGACCATCGACCGTGAGGACAAGGCTGAGGTAGGCATGGTGCATAGCAATATCTTTGTAGCAGAAGGCAAATACCGTTTCAACAAGAGATATACGCTTCGTGGCGAGGCACAGTATCTGACTACTGGTGAGGCACAGGGCGACTGGCTCTACGGACTCTTGGAGTTGAGCATCTTGCCACACTTCATGATTACTGCATCTGATATGTATAATGCAGGTGAGACTCATCTTCATTATTATCAGGGTTTCGTGACCTTCACGACAGGTTCGCATCGCATTCAGGCTGGATATGGCAGAACACGAGCTGGCTACAACTGTTCAGGTGGTGTTTGCCGTTATGTGCCAGCTAGCAAAGGTTTCACATTGTCTTATAATTATAATTTCTAGAAGATATGAAAATCAGAAAGATGATATATACGGTGGCTTTGGCTGCCATGACAATCGCCTTTGGTGGCTGTACTCCTATTGATGAGAACGAACGATTGATAGAGGTAGATAAGCCACAAGCTCAACGTGCCGTGCTCATCGAGGACTTTACAGGGCAGTTTTGCTCTAACTGTCCTAATGCCGCAGCTGTCATTGAGAGCTTATTGGAAACCTATGGCTCTGATGTCATTATTCCTGTGGCTATTCATAGTGGTCCTCAGGGATTCAAGGGAGGAACGGCGGAAATGCCAGGCTTGATGACTGACTTGGGCAACGAGTACTATAATAAATATGGTATAGAGTACCAACCACAAGGAGTTGTGGATAAAGGTGGCAAGTTGGAACATGCAAAATGGACAGCCGCAGTGCGCAGTGAATTGCAAAAGACGGCCTTGCTTTCCATCGGCATCTCCAATGACTATGCTGAGGTTTCTCGCCAGTTGACCATCCATACCAAGATGGAAAGTGTGAAAGGTATTGAGGGCGTGAGCGGCAAGTTGCAACTATGGTTGGTTGAGGATGGCATCACATCTCTTCAGGTGATGCCAGACAACTCCTACAATATGACTTATACCCACAATCATGTGTTCCGTGATGCGGTGAATGGCACTTGGGGTGAGGAGGTAAGTATGGTGGAAGGTACACCTACCGAGACTACCCACACTTATACGATTCCTGCAAATTGGAAGGCTGGCAATGTATCAGTGGTAGCTTTTGTCTATGATGCCAGTGGCGTATTGCAAGTTGCCAAGAAGGCAATCATCAGTGAGAATACAAACAATTAACAATTTAATATGAAAGGAAAATGAGTATGAAGAAACATTTACTTACATTAGCCTTGGGCTTGTTGATGACAACAGGTGCCTTTGCACAAGTGGAGTTCGTGGATGCAGATGGAAATGTCATTCCTAATGGCTCTACTGTCGTTAGAAATACAATAGAGACTCCTCTAGACCTTCCTTTTGGAAAGAACCAGCAAATCAATTCTGGTATTAGCGCAAAGAATACTTCTAATGCAGCAGTTTCTGTGAAGTGCCAAATGGATGTGACTGATATTCCTTTTGGTCAAGTTGCTCTTTGCTTCCCAGGTACATGTTGGGTTAATATTGGTGACTTTACAGGAACTTATCCAACTCATAAGCCAACTCAAGCAAATCTTGCGGCAGATGGTCCTTGGACATCTCCTACTGCTGGTGCTTTGGCAGCAGGTGCTTCTGGATCATTGCAAACAGAATGGGTGATTAGCCGTTTGCAGGTTGTACAGTGGGATGGCTCCATTGGAGGTTTCACCGCCACTTACTCTCTCTTGGTCAACGACCAGAAGGTAAGTACTATCAAGGTATATTATACCACCGATCAAAATGCTTCTGGAATTGCTGGTGTAAAAGCCAATGAAAGCAAGAAGGCGATTGTGGCTCGTTACAATACAGCAGGTCAGCAGGTATCTGCTTCACATAATGGCTTAACCCTCGTGAAATATGCAGATGGTACTACCAAGAAGGTAGTCATCAAGTAAGCGGACATCATCAAGTAATATCAACATTATTATAATATCACTTATGAATATCATTAAGAAATCGGTACTCTTCTTGATGGCTTGTGTCGTAAGCGTCTTGGCTTATGCACAAAGTCCTATTCTCAAGAAGTACACCTTCTCCGATCATTCTTACATCAGTAAGATGTCGGACAATGGTAAGTGGGCGGTGACTGCTCCAGCTAATGCGGACATCATCTGTACACCTAAGTTAATTGATCTCACGAGTGGCAAGGACATCAACATTGGTTCTACCACAAATGATGAGGGAACGAGCGATGTGACCGATGATGGTACCATCGTAGTAGGTTCGTGCCAAGGAAAGCCTGCTTATTGGAGCAAGGCTGATGGTCAGTGGCACTTCTTGGAGTTGAAAAGTTCCCAGACCGCTTTCCCTATTGCTGTGAAAGGTGGTGTGGCAATCAGTGTAACTCCTGATGGTAAGTACGCTGTCGGTGAATTGACCACAGAGAATGCTTATATGATTGCACCTGCTCTTTGGGATTTGAAGACAGGCAAGACCATCATCACTCCTAATTTGCCTATCCATGATATGGCACACAAAGACCAGAACCAGATGCGCTTCGATGCCATCTCTGCCGATGGTCGTTATATCTGTGCTACCATGTCTATGTCTTACTTGCCTTCTTCTAGCGAGGGTGATGACGAGGCTGCCTTAGGTGGTTTGTTCAGTTTTGTATATGACATTCCAGGCAAGTCTTACAAGGTCATTGGTTTCACAGAGAGTGAGACTCAGCGTTGGACTCCTGATTATGATGGTTGTTTCGTAGTCGATGGTGCAAATATGAGCAACAATGGTAAGTACGTGGTTGGTGCATGCCGTATTTGGCGTGCTACCGATGAGACTACCGATTACTATATTCCTTATCTTTATGATGTGGAAAACGATAAGTTTACTGCTTACGAGGATGAGTCAACCCGAAGCAATACAGCTTATACAGTTACCAATGACGGTGTGCCATTGATGGCAAGTCCTGAGGGTAGCCCATATCGTAATTGGTTTGTTTATGATGGCAAGAGATTCTGGTATGCTATCGAGGACATCTTGAGCCAGCGTTGGGGATACAACTTGTTGCAGTTGAATAGCTACGACAATACTGGTACACCTGATGCCATTTCTGATAATGGTATGCGTGTATTGGCTACTCCAACTTACTTGGATGGTGACTCATACGTCATCGACTTCTCTGATCCAGTTTCTAGTCTTATCAATGACCAAGTATCTCTCTTGGGTTCATACACCTGTTCACCAGCCGAAGGTTCTGAGGTTTCTGCTTTGGCAAGTATGAATGTTACCTTCACTCAAAATGTGAAGACCATTGTGACAGGTAATGTCGTAACATTGGAAGACGAGAATGATAATGTCATTGCTACTGCTACAAGAAATATGGCAGATGGCGGCAAAACGCTCAGTATCGCTTTCCGTCGTACAAAAGCCAAGTTGGAAGAAGGCAAGACTTGCTATGTACACATTCCTGCCAACACCATAGCCGTAGTAGAGGCTCCTGAAATGACCAATGATGACATCTATATCGAGTTGAAGGGTAGAAAAAATGCACCTGTAACTTGTACAAAGGTGGCTCCTAGTGATGGCACGGGTGTTGCAAAGGTGGATGTGAACACCAACCCTATCACCTTCGATTTCGATACCGATATCACTATCGACCCTAAGGAAACTCGCAAGGCTTACATCTATCGTAACGCTGAGACTGAGCCATACGCAGAGTTGAACTTCTATTATGGCAAGAATCAAGTAGCTTTGGCTCCTTCTACAACAGTCAACCTCTTCAAGGACAACACTTATCGTGTCGTTATTCCGGAAGGTATCATCACTGATGTGGCTGGTAATGGAGCTAATAAGGAAATCTCTGTTACTTATCAGGGTGCTTATGAGCGTACCGTATCTTTCGATGACGCTTATCTCTTCAAGAACGATTTCAACAGTATGGACATCACAACTGCCTTCATGCTTTATGATGGCGACCAAAAGCAACCTACTGATGCGATGAAGGCTTGGCGATTCAACTATAGCTTGCCTTGGTACTTCTGTAGAACCGATAATTCTTCTCAGGACTTTGCTGCGGTATCTCACTCTATGTACGTTCCTGCTGGCAAGAGTGATGACTGGATGGTGGTTCCACAACTCTATATTCCAGACAAAGTTTGTGAGTTGACTTTCGACTCTCAGAGTTACAAGTCTAATAAGGATGACCGCTTGAAGGTATATGTTTGGGCTTGCGACAATGTGTATTCTGCGATGAACAAAGAACGCATCGAGCGTATCAAGACTGAGGGTGACTTGGTTTATAACGAGGTGCAAGAGCCTGGTGCTTCCGAGGATAAACTCGAAGGTGACTGGAGAGCTAACTCTGTTTCTTTGGCTAAGTATGCTGGCAAGAATGTCTATATTGCCTTCTGCAATGACAATGAAGATCAAAGTGCTGTGTTTGTTGACAATGTATTCGTTAAGCACAATATGCCTGCACTCATCAGCTTCGACAACGAGGAGTCTGTAGTAGGCAAGGATGCCGTGAACGTAAGTGGTTCTATTGCAGCCAACTTGGAGGACAAACCTGTCAATGACGTGATTTTGACTTTGGTTGACGGCGATGGCAAGACTATCGATACTTGGACCAAGACAGGTCTTGGTATGACCAAGGGTAAATATACCAAGTTTGCTTTCACTAAGCAGCTTCCTTTGAAGAAGGGTGTAGCCAATAGATTCAAGGTGTTGATGAATGTGGATGGTCAAGAGACCGAAGTGGCACAGACCATCAACAACCTCGTTTTCCAGCCAGTGACACGTGTTGTCTTGGAAGAGTTTACGGGTCGTGACTGTTCCAACTGTCCTTTGGGTCTTGTCGCAATCGACAACTTGAAGAAACGTTTCGGCAATCGCTTCTTGCCAATCGGTATCCATGGATATACTGGCGACCCACTTGGCAATGGCTTGAGTGATTACTATAAGTACCTTGGCTTGAGTGCAGCGCCTAGTGCTCGCATCAATCGTAGCGATAGCATCATGTCGCCTATGGTGAAGGACGCAGACAATACCTACTACTTGAGTGCCAAGGCTTTGGAGAGTGCTACTGGTTATACCACAGATGACTTGTGGTCTGATAAGGTCGAGGAGGAAATCTTGAAACCTGCTTTGTCTGAGGTATCTGCTACCATCAACTATGACGAGGCTACTCGCACCATCACGGCTCCTACTGTGGTACGTTATGCTATGAACGCTGAGAATCAAAACATCAGCATCTTCGCTGTCTTGTTGGAGCAGAAGGTAGATAACATCTATCAGCAGAATGGATTCTCTTCTGTTAAGCAAGATATCTTGTTGCCATGGGCTAGTGGTGGTGAGTATGCGCAGCCATACGTTGTCGGCGTACTCTCTGAGGATGTCTGCCGTGGTACTTGGGGCTCTACTTTCTTGGGCAATAGCGGTTTGATTCCTACCAACATCGTGGCTGGTCAGAATTATGAGGTGAATGGCATCGAGTTCCAGCTGCCTGAGGCTGCAAAGATCAATCCGAAGAACTGCCAGGTAGTTGTGATGATGTTTGATGCCAACACAGGCAAGTACATCAATGCCGTACGTACCGACTTATTGAGTGACGCAACTGGCATCAATGCTGTTGTTGACAAGGAAAATGCCAAAAATGTCGATAACGCATGGTACACATTGAGTGGTTTGAAGTTGAACCAGAAGCCAAAGGCTGCCGGTCTCTATATCCACCAAGGTAAGAAGTACGTGATCAAGTAAATATCATTGGGGAAGTTGGGGCATAGTCCCGACTTCCCACGAAATATCAACAGTCCTTTGAAGAAAATGACGCATTCAGAGAAGGATGATTTATAAACCCTTTAAAACTTAAAACGATGAAACATTTCTACGTTTTTATGATGGCTCTTGTAGCGGGCTTGTTTTTGGGCGTAGTTTCAGTCTCTGCTGCTACTGAGGAAGAGGTTGATTACGGAGTAATGGAGTTGAACAAGGAGTATGAGATGACTTCAGGTAATAATTTCTTTGGTACGTTCACTCCAGAGAAAGATGGTTATCTCCAGGTTTATACATCTGGTTCTAGTATATTCCGTCCATTCAAGGAGTGGAAGGGAACTGCCAAGGAAACGATGGCATTGAAAGATAATGAGTATTCTCATACAAAAATAAAGGCTAAGACAGGCTATTCTAATAATGATTATGAAATGCTAGTGAAAGCAGGTACCACATATTATATGTGTGGATCCAACTCATTGGGTAGAACAGTAAATGTTACTTTTAAGATGGAGCCAAAGACGATTGAATATTACGGTTCATCTGTAGAAGAAAATGGCATCGTGGTTTCCCCAACTTCTAATAATACAGTAAGCTTTAAGTTTAATCGTGCTGTAACAGCTTCTGCTTTTATCGCCTATGGTGATAATAAAGAGGAGAGTGTAACTGCCAACTTCTCGTCTTGGTCTTGTACTGCAACTGCTAACTTGAAGGAAGGCTTGCTTAAGTTGGTCACTGCAGGAAGTATTAAGGAAGGTGATGATCTTACCATTATCTTGAGAAATATCAAGGAAAGTGCCGGCGATGCAGACCCTCTTGTTTATGATGGTGAAATCAAGGTGAAGGTGAAGATGGGTAAGGCTCCTGCTATGCTCCAAGGTGCTACTTTGGATGGTGTGCCAGTGACAGCTGATACCAAGTTCTTGACCTATTATGCTCCTGGTACAGGTAAGTTGGTTCTTACTTTTAGTAAAGCTTTGGATCCTACTTCGGGACATGCTTCTCTGATTTTTGGCTCGTTCGATGATAAGGACAATGGTGGCTATTATCGTGAGGACAATGATGATGCTAGCGATGCCAATGCTTTCAATATGAAGGTAGTAGGCAACCAAGTAATCTTGGACTTCTCTGGCAAGCGTCGTGCAGTCAATGACATGGTTTCTAGTACAGAGAGTATCCGTGGCGCTGACTTCACCAAAATCAATCTCCAAATTTCTAATATCGAAGATACTGATGGCATTCGTGCTTTTACTACATCTAGTACAACCCAGGGTCGATTCAACTATAGCCTCGCTTTGGATGTGCCTGAGACCAATGTATCTTGTGAGTTTACTCCTGGCAATGGTGCAAGCATCAAGGATCAGGATGAGGTGGAAATCTGGATTACCGATTATGAAACATTGACATTCCAAGGTGTATCTTTCTCTTACGACCAAGAGGAGAACGGTATCGAGCCTGAGGACAATATTGATATCATCAAGGATGTAGTGGTTGATATGAAGGACATCAAGGTGGAGCAGGATAAGGACGCTATCGAGGATAATGCTTACATTTTGACAGTTCCAATCCCAGCAGAGGTGAAGAATATGAAGAACGTCACCGTATCTCTCTACAAGGTAACTTGTGCAGATGGTAAGGACTATACTGATGCTATCGCTGCTAAGTACAATGTCGTAACTGATGGCATCGAGAACATCTCTTGGAATGGCAACAAGGCTGCTAAGGTATATAACCTCAATGGTCAGCAGGTAAGCAAGGATGCCAAGAACTTGCGTGGCATCTATGTTGTCGATGGCAAGAAGGTCGTTCTGAAATAACCAAGTCTCTTAAATCACAACATTATATATAAGAGAGTAAACAACAATATTAATTAAAACCTTTAAAAGTATGAAGAAATTTTATTTCTTAACATTGTTCGCAATGTTGTTCTGCTGTTTGGGTATCAACGCTGCCGCAGAATTGACATTCAGTAATGTGTCGTTGGCTCCAGGAAGTCAGGTGGCAACCTTGGCTCAGGACCAGCAAATCACATTCAACACCAACATGGACTCAGAGATTGGTTATATGTTGGGTGAAATCAAGGATGAGACTAAGGGAGAGATTGTCTTGTCAAGTACCACAGTGTATGATCCAAACTTCAACAACAATGGTGATGGTACAGTGACAACAACTGCTCCTCAGACCAAGAAGGAGCCACACTTCACTTTCGTATGCCATTCTGCCACCAAGATGATTGAGGGACATACCTACAGCTTGAACCTCTATGCTTATGCAGACAAGTCTTCTGCTGCTGGCAAGAGAGAGCCTTTGGCTACTGGTTCCATCAAGTATGTGGGTGCAACTCCTGCTTACATCGGTAGCCGTTTCAAGTTGTTGAACATCACTCCAGACTTGAGCTCTTACATCATCAAGGGTACTGCTGAGGAGTTGCAGAAAGATGCTTCTAAGCGTTCTGTCACATTGAACTTCAGTGGCATGGTTACTTTGGATGAGGCTACTACTTTCGTCAATACTGGCTCTGGTACTTCTGAGGAGTTGGAGGCCATCACTCCAGGTGCTGACAAGCAGATTGTGACAACGGAGTATCCTAGTGGTGAAAAGGACGTGAAGACTTACAGTACTTCTTGGACTTTGACTGTTAAGTTCTCTACCATGAGTGATGGTACTGACGTTCTTTTGTCAGCCAATGCATACGACAAGGCTGGTCTTCACGTAAGTGAGGGTACAGAATATTCTACTGGTGCAGATGAGTTTAGCTATTATACATTTACCGTTTCTAATGATTATGGTAAGAAGGACTTCTCCTTGACTCCTACAAAGGACAATGAGTATTTGAATTCTCTCTACTCATTCGTAGTTGAGGGTGGCGACCGTGGTATTTCTGTAGCTGGTATTCCAGAGCAAGCTGTTGTTTATCAGGTAGCAGATAATGGTGAGAAGACAGAGGTAGCTACTGTTAGTAATACAAATGTGGAGATTGGTACATTGAAGGATCCAGAGTCTGGTGAAGAGGTTCCTAAGCAGGTACGTATCTTCCTCAGCCAACCAATTAACAAGGCAGGTAACTATGTAGTTAGTTTCCCAAGAAACTACTTCATATATGGTTCTAACATGTTTGCTGAGGGTAGCCCAGCTATGGATTTCGAATATACAATCAAGGAAAACTTGCCTGAATATACAGTAAATGTATTGACTCCTACAGGCAAGATTTCTAAGTTGAAGACGATTGAGTTACAGGTTGAGGAAGCCGCACTTCTTGATGCACCAACAGGTACACCAGCATATCTCTTTGATGAGAAAAATCAGTTGGTAACTAATGGTACTATTGAGTATGGTTCATTGAATAACTCTATGTATGTTCAATTGAAGCAAGAGGTCACAAAACCAGGTAAATATACTTTGGTTCTACCTCAGGATGCTTTGGTTATTTCAAATGAGAATGCTTATGCTAAGGCTTTGACTGCTAAGAAGGCAAGAGCAGCTAAGGGGGGTGCTGATCTTAGTGGTGGCGATGGTGACTCAGAACTCGACTACACTTGGGTAGGTGCTATCATCAAGGAGTTTACCGTTGAGGCTGGTTCTATCGATGCTGTTACAGCTAAGTTGAGCATTGAGGATAATGCTACAGTTGATAAGGTTGAGAGTTTGCAAGTTACCTTCGAGGGTGCAGAGTCTGTTTCTTGTTCAAGTGTCACACCATTCTGGATGGCAACTAATAATAAGAAGAATAATAGAGGCTCTGTAACGGAAACAAAGGGTAATGTCGCTACTGTTTATCCATCAGCAGATATGTGGGATCCTTCAACTATTACAGCAGCAGATACTTATACTTTGACTTTGCCTGCTGGTTACTTCATTGTAAATGGTGCAGCTTGGCCAGAGATTGTTCTTCACATTACAGTTGACCCTGATGCAACTGGTATTAACAGCATTGAAGGTGCTGCTGCCAAGGCACAGAACATCTACACATTGGATGGTGTCAAGGTGAATGGCTCTACAGACAATCTCAAAGGCACTTTCATCGTTGACGGCAAGAAGGTGAACTTGAAGTAATCTTCGACCAACATACCGAATCTTTTTCGGAAGATTCATTTTACAGTTTGTCTTCGAGTGGAAAGATTAAACTTAAAAATCAATTAGAATATTAACGGCTTCTCTTATTTGATGATAAGGGGAGCCGTTTGCGCTTTTTTTCAACTAAAATGATCTCAGCCACGAACGCTATTTTTGGGTGTTTCGTGGCTGAGTTTTCTTTGCATATATATAAGTTGTTGAAAATCATATTATTACATGGTGCTTTTGATGTTAAATTTAGGAATAATCAGCCACGAACGTACAAAAAGTCGTTTCGTGGCTGATTATTCTTTGCTTTTTTCTTGCCTTTTTCAATAAAAAAGCTTAAATTTGCACGCAAAACATAAAAGATGTGCATTATGGCAAAAATAGTAGGAAGAAAGAAAGAACAATAGCAGTTGGAACATCTCCTAGATTCAAAGGAGGCTGAGTTTCTTGTCGTCTATGGAAGACGTAGAGTAGGCAAGACTTTTTTGATACGCAATTATTTTAAGGATAGACTTACTTTTTATCATACAGCATTGTCACCGCTAGAGTTGGAAGGGGGTGAGTTGCTTCAAGCTCAATTACAGAATTTCACTTCATCATTACGACGGAGTGGAATGGAAATTGATGCTGCACCCCAAAGTTGGTTTGAGACATTTGATTTACTGATTGACTTTTTGAGTGGTAAGCCCCAAACGGAGAAAATTATCGTTTTCATTGATGAAATGCCATGGTTGGATACGCCGAAATCTGGATTTGTAACAGCTTTTGAGCATTTTTGGAATGGCTGGGCTGTAGGACAAGACAATTTGCTCTTAGTGGCATGTGGATCTGCGACTACCTGGATAGTAGATAGACTGTTGTCTAACAAAGGAGGATTGTACAATCGAGTGACTCAAGAAATGCATTTAACGCCATTTACCTTGAAGGAGTGTGAGGAATATTATCGAGAGCATGGAGTGGTGATGGATCGTTACGACCAAGTGCAATGTTATATGGCGATAGGTGGAATACCTTATTATATGTCTTTCATAGATCCAGGATATAGTTTGGCGCAAAATATAGACCGTTTGCTTTTTACCAGAAATGGTTTGTTGACTTTGGAGTTTGGCCGTCTCTTTGGCTCGCTCTTTTCTTCGCCAGAACCTTATAAGCAAGTTATTCGTCTCTTGGCAGATTATAGAAAAGGATTGAAGCGAGAGGATATTGCTAAGTTATTGAATATGTCATCAGGAGGTACGCTGAGCAAACTCTTGGAAGCTTTGGTTGTTAGTGATTTCGTTACGCGATACCAGTATTTTGGAAAGTCTAAGAGAGAAGTTTATTATAAGTTGACTGACTTCTATTCCTTATTCTATATTCGATTTGTGGAAAAAGGGCGTAGAATGAATGTTGACTATTGGCAGAATAATCAATTGACCCCTTCTGTGACAGCTTGGAGAGGGTTGGCATTTGAAGATGTTTGTATGGTGCATGTTCAACAAATTCGACAGGCGTTGGGTATATTGGGCGTTCAGTCTGAAGCTTCTCCTTGGCATTATGTATCCGTTGACAAGAAAATGGGAGCACAAATTGATTTGCTAATTAATCGTCCTGATCGTATTGTCGATATTTGCGAAATGAAGTTTTGCGTGAATACTTATCGGATGGATAAGAAGGCAGATGAAAGCATCCGTAATAAGATACAAGTGGTAATGGATACCGTTCGTGGAAGAAAGGCGATTCATCCCGTGATAGTCACAACTTATGGACTGGCAAAAAATGAATATAGTTCTAGAATCCAAAGAGTCATAACGATGGATGACTTATTTTGTTGATGTCGATATCTTGTCAGCTTGCTATTAATCTATTATCAAAAAGTGGTAAAATTGCCACTTTTTGATAATACGTACTGCTATGAAGATAAATAGAAAACAGTAGTTGGAGGTGTTGAGAAGCTAAGGTGACAACTATTAGAATAAAAGAAGGTAGGAGAGCGCCTACCTTCTTTTTATTCTTCCTCCACCTTCCAGTCGGTGATGGTATGCTTCTCCATGTCGAAGTTTACACCCACCTTTACGACAGGCAAGCCGCAGAGGGCGAAGCGCTTCGGATATTCCTTTAGGTTGATTTGCTTCATCGCCACATTAGCACTCTTGTTTAGCTTCAGCTCAAAGAGGTAGAGATGAGTTTTGGAGCGGAGCACCATATCCACACGACCCTTTGGAGTGCGAACCTCGACATCCACCATATAGGCAGAGAGTAGGGTAAAGATGACAAAGAGCATCTGCTGATAATGCCCCTCGTAGTCGGTGTTGTCGCAATAAGGGATGGTGCCGAGGAATGTTTGGAGATGCTGCAAAGCCAAATCCAAGTCCTCCTTGTTCAAGGCACGAGCCATGTTGCGAATGGTGTTATTGGTGGCAACGGTGTTGGAAGTCACATAATAAGGTATGAGGGCTTTGGTCAGTCCGAGGCGCCCTTCCTTGTTGGGTATTCCCAACAAGTAGGAGGCGTATTCCTTATCATACCCCTTGATGGTGATGTAGCCGCTTTGGTAGAGGAGTGGAGTGAGGGTGGTCATCAAATCTGCATCCGTTGGCGCATCAAAGTCGGAGGCATCTGCCTCTATGCCCTCAGCAAAGTCGGTATATGCTGTGTCAAACTTCTTCATCATGTTGATGAGATAAGTTGGCGTATCAGTGGAGAGCCAGTAGCAGTCCAGTTTACCCTTTGACATAGCGGTGAGCAAGCTGAATGGATTGAAGATATCAGGTGATTCACTTGCGAAATGATAACCATCATAGTAATCTTTCAGTGCGGCAATGGTTTCTTCTCTCGTCTTGCCGATTTTTTCGCTCAGAACATCAATGTCTGCCGACATTTGGGTCAGCAGTTCTTCCTTGGTGACACCGCAAATGCCAGCATACTGCGGCGACATACTGATATTGTTGATGTTGTTCAGCTCGCTGAAAATGCTCTGCGGTGAGAACTTGGTAATGCCCGTCAGGAAAACGAAGCGGAGGTGTGGCTCGCAACCTTTCAGTGGACTATAGAAATTATGCATGACTTTGCGAAGCGTTTCAAGTGATGTTTTCTCATCCCCAACATCCAGTAAAGGTGCGTCATAATCATCAATGAGCACGACAACTGGCTTGCCTGTTTTCCGATGAACAGTCTCTATCAGATTTATCAAGTGGATGTTGGGAATTTGAAGGTCGCTCTCGATGCCAAATCTTTCCTCATGATTCTTCAATATATGAAGAAGGTAACGCTGTAATTGTTCCTTATCCATGTTCTTCCCTCCAGACATATCAAAGTGAAGCACTGGATATTCTGTCCATTCTTTCTCCAACTTCTCAATGGCAAGGCCCTTGAAGAGTTCCTTCTTTCCCTCGAAATAACTTTTGAAAGTAGAAATTAGCAATGACTTGCCGAACCTGTGGGGGCGATTCAAAAAGAAACTGTAGCTACCGCTATGAGTTATGCGATAGATGTATTCCGTCTTGTCAACATACAGAAGATTATCGTTGATAATCTCCGAGAATGTCTGGATTCCCACAGGGTATGGTTTCAATGCTGCCATCTTACAATTTGCTTGAATTTAATACTTTGGCACAAAAGTAATACAATTTTCTGATATTCCAAAAGATTTGGTTACTTTTTCTCATTTTGTACTAGAAAGCAGATGTAAATGGAAAAGTTGCTGCACCGTTTTTGCCTTCACCTAGTTTTCTCTCAATTCCTATTCCTCTTTCTGCTTTATATTCGTCCTAGTGACGAAAAGTGGTAATTTTACCACTTTTTGATAATAGAAAGGGCTTATAGCCACATATTCTTGCAGCTCTAGTGACAAAAAACGGTAAAATTACCACTTTTTGATAATAGGGTATGAGCTGATTTCGGTAGCGTCACAGTTCTTTCGTCATAAAATCATAGATGCTCATGAAGAGGATGCCATTGTCATCGTGGTTGCAACTCATGTGGTCACCTACGATGACGATTCTCTCGAAACCATCGTCCAGGCGACGGAGAGAGTTGGTCTCTTGGTCTATCTTTTCCTGTGAAGGCAAACTGAGGGCGGATTGGATGTAGCAACGGCGACTGCCTTTGTTGCATACGAAATCCACTTCTAGTTGCTTGCGATAGCTGGAGCCATTTTCATCTTTTCCATTTACGGTGACAACGCCAACATCCACGTTGAATCCTTGTCTTCTCAGCTCGCTATATATGGTGTTTTCCATGAGGTGAGTTTTCTCTACCTGGCGGAAATTGAGCAAAGCATTGCGCAATCCCAAGTCGGAGAAGTAATACTTCATAGGGGTTCCGATGTATTTTCGTCCTTTGACATCATATCTGTTCGCTTCCTCTATCAGAAATGCGTCCGAGCAATAGCTGATGTATGATTTCAGGGTCGCAGGACTAATGGACACATTCTTGTTGGTCTTGAAGGTGTTGGATAGCTTTTGGGGATTGATGAGTCCGCCAATGCCTGAGGCCAACATACAGAGAAGTTCTTCTAGCTCAGCATTGTTCTTGATGTGATTTCTGTTGAGTATGTCGATGAGGTAAGTTTCTTGCCAGAGATCTTTCAGAAACTTAATCTTTTCTTCATCGTTCGGTTGGAGAACGACAGGTGGAAGGCCGCCGTATTGGAGATATTCGATCCATCCGTCTTCTTTGCTGCCATTGTAGGTCGTCATGAACTCAGAGAAACTGAGGGGTGAAACGTGTATTTGGTAACCACGCCCTCTGAATTCTGTGATGATGTCCTTGGATAGGAACTTGGCGTTGCTGCCGGTGACATATTTTTGCGTAAATACGCATTTTTCTTCTGCAAAGATACGTAAAATAGTTGATTCTGCGAAAGATTTTTGCGTATTTACGCAAAAATCTTTCGCAGAATGGCTTTTGCTGGATAAAATGATAATGGTTATGTATGGTAAATGGAGGAGATTTTTACTCCGTCCCCTCTTTCAGAAGCCAGTCTATGGCAGAGTAAATGTGGATGCACTTGCCGCCTATCTCGATGTCCCTTGTCGGTGAGAAGGCTATCAGGGATAGATGGTCGCATTTGAGGGCGGCGGATGCTTTCAGCAAGGCATTTACCTCCCTGTCGAACGTCTTCTTGTTGTCGATGTCGTATGACACTTGGATCAACTCCACCGCCTTGTTTTGGTTGCAAATGACGAAATCCACTTCCTTGGAACGGGGCGTGTCCTTATAATAATAGATGTCTAAGTACTCATTGGCACATCTTCGAAGCAGTTCGATATACACCACGTTCTCTAGTCGCCAACCGATGTTCTCGCCTGCAAAGGAGTTGTCCCTGTTGTTTTGAAGACCTGGGTCGATGATGTACGCTTTGGCATTTCTGATTCTCTCCTTGCTCTTGTAGGAATGCTTGGTGAGAAGTTGTATCAAGAATGCCTGGCGCAGATAGTCCACGTATTTCCTTGCTGTTTGGTCTGTGATGCCCATCAACTTTGCAATGTCGTCATAGTTGACTTCTTGGCATACATTGTTGATCAAATGGTTGGCAATCTTGCGCAAGGCATCCGTATGCCTTATGTTGAAACGTTGTTGGATGTCTTTTGTGATGATAGCCTCCAGAAGACTTTGCACATAGCCTCGCTTATTGCGAATGCCTTGAATCTCAGGGAATCCTCCTATGGTGATGTATTCCATAAAGGCACGCTTGATGTCTGCCACATCCTTTGTTGTGATGCCTTTCGTGTCAAGCTGGTGGTAATTGCAATATTCTCGGAAGGAGAAGGGGAAAAGGTGTATCTCGTTGTATCGCCCTGTGAGATGTGTCGCCAACTCGCCGCTCAGAAGTTTGGCGTTGCTTCCTGTTACGACAACATGCAAGTTGGTGCGAAGCAAGCGGTTTACGAACAGATGCCATCCTTCCACATCTTGCACCTCATCGAGAAATATATATTTGATGTCAGTTCCATATATTTGGTAGATGCAGGAGAGGACGGTGTTGAGGTCTTCTACTCTCAGCTTCGCCAGTCGGTCGTCGTCAAAGTTGGCATAGCCATATTTGACTTGGTGCTCCAAGAGAACCTTGTGGCATAACGTTGATTTTCCGCTTCGTCGTACGCCTATGATGACTTGTGCTAGTGTGCTGTCAAACTCGAAGAGGCGTTCTTCGTTCCTATCAACCCATTTGCTAGGTTGATAGTTTTCTACGTATTCTTTTTGCTCAGCCAAGACTTGGAGTATTAACTTTTCGTCCATCATAATGTGTTGCTTTTTCGTCCTTGATTCTGTTTGATGGTGCAAATATATGAAAAATACTTGATATATAACGTGTTAGAATAGCTAAAATTCGCTAAAATGCAGATTTTTACTCTTTCTAATTCGCTAAAATGCAAAATTTGCGTCTCTCTAATTCGCTAAAATGCAGATTTTCATCTTTCTTAGAAACGCAAGCCTATATAAGAGTTCTTTCTCGCACACGTAAATGTTTTCTTCAAAAAAGTATCATTGTATCATTATTCAGCATTGCTTTCCTTGCTATGCTCTGATAATCAACACGTTTGCTGTAGTGATACATTGCCATATACCCCTTGAAAAGTATCATCAATGTATCACGATTTTGAAGTAAAGTATCACGATTCCGGTCTTCCTATCGTAAAAAGTATGCTTTTCTTCTCTAACGTTCGTACCTTTGCAAATCGGCTCGCATCCTAGCGTTCGAATGGAGTCCACTGGATGGGCAACCGATGCCCATAGCCTGGGCACTCATTGCCCATAGTCTGGGCACTCATTGCCCTTAGGTCGGGCACTCGGATAAACTCCCCAATGACGACAGTCACGCTCGGAGAGAATATTCTCACGCTAAGAGTTGCAAGTGCTACGCTCGAAGATACAGTTAGAAGAAAAAATAGGCGGAAATGCAAATCCGATTGCGAATAAAAACGGGTGGAAATTTTGCTTCACATGCCAAAATGATGATACTTTAGTCCGAAATCGTGATACATTGATGATACTTTTCAAGGGGTATCTGACAATGTATCACTATGGCGAATGCTCTGATTATCAGAATGTAGTAAGGAAAGTGAGGTGGAATAATGATACAATGATACTTTTCTCGAAGAAAAAACTTTTCGTGCGTAAATTCGAGAAGGCTCTTTGCGGAGCCTTCTCGAATAAAACTTGTCATATTTTTATTGCTTCGACAGCCAGTCCTTGTCCTTCTCGTCATCCTTGAAGTCATCATCCGTAAAGAGGTTGGTCTGACCGGTCAACTCGTCGATGACCTGCTGCTCGCTCTTGCCTGCATCTGGGTCGAGATTCTCCTCTGGCTCGTTTGTATTCTGCGAAGAGGTATTCTGCGAAGAGAGCTTTTGTGAAGAGGTGCTCTGTGAAGAGGTATTCTCTGAAGCGGTGTCTTTCGAAGCGGATGAAGCATCGCCATCGGCTTGCAGCTCAGCATCCTCGTCACCTTCTCCTTCGGCAGGTTCCGGCTCAGGGAAGCGGGTAGGCTCCAACTCCTCGATGGTGTCTATCTTCCAAGTAGTCAATCGCTTGCCCTTTGCCTTGAAACTCTTCTGACCGATAAACTGCTCGGCATCAATCTCCTCAGCAGGACGGACGGCATCCACACCACTGTAGGTTACCTTGATGCGAGGATATACCGTGTCGGTGAGCATGACCAACTTGCTGTTTGGATTCTCGCCCAAGAAGTTCTGGTGACGCTTCGTGGCATCCATCGTAAATCGCTTGATATATGGATAACCATCGTTGTCGGCATCGTAGAGGATGGCGGTCCAAATCTTGTGCTCATCCCACTTCTCCAAACGAAGGATGTTGTCCTCATAATGGTTGTTCACGTCGAAGTTGGTGATGTAGAACTCGCCGTTGTCGAGTACCACCAAGATGCTATCGTCATCGAAGAACTCGCCGAGCAAGCGACCGTTCTCATCATAGTTGATACGGTTGACATCTGGGTCGAACCATACCTTTCTGCCACCCAAGGTGCTGTGTCCGTGGCTCTTCAAACCGATGCGGCGGATGGTGCGCTTGGTGAGGAGGTTGCCCTTGGCGGCACGTCCCTTGATGAGGATGTCGGAGAAGTCCTTCTCTAGGAAAATGCTCTGACGCTTCTTCGTCAAGTCTGGCTCCATTGTCACCTTGATGACCTCAGCCTCGCCGTTTGGATTGGCGGTGAAGTAGATGATGCGACTGCCCGGTGTGCCCTGGGTGATGTCGTACATTTTGTCACGGGTCATGGCGGTCACGTTGAAACGCTTGATGAAATACTCACCTTGCTTGCCGTTACGATAAACACAGTTGTAGATGGTGCGCTTGTCGTTCTTCTTGAATACCTGGACATGAAGGATGTTCTTGCCCACGAATATCTTGTCTGCCACCTTGGTGACCTTGAACTTTCCATCCTTATAGAAGATGATGATGTCGTCGAGGTCGGAGCAGTTGCATACGAACTCGTCCTTCTTCAAGCCTGTTCCCACGAAACCTTCCTGTCGGTTGATGTAGAGTTTTTGGTTGGCTTCCACCACCTTGGTTACCTCGATGGTGTCGAAGTTGCGAATCTCGGTCTTGCGAGGATGCAACTTGCCATATTTGCCCTTGAGATACTCAAACCAGTTGATGGTGACATCGGTCATGTGGGCGAGGTCGTTCTCTATCTCGGCAAGCTCTGCCTTGATCTTCATCAGCAGCTCGTCTGCCTTATCCTTATTATATTTAAGGATGCGCTGCATCTTGATTTCGAGCAACTTGAGGATGTCTTCACGGGTGATCTCACGATGGAAGGCATATTCCACCATGCCCTTGCCATCCACCTCGGCGGTGAAGAGCTTGTCCTTGAATGGCTCCAACTTGGAGTCGATGAAGGCTACCACCTCGTCTTGGGTCTTGCTCTGCTCAAACTTGCGCTCCTTGTAGATGCGTTCCTCGATGAAGATGCGTTCCAGGGAGGAGAAGAAGAGTTGTTCCTCCAGTTCGCCCTTGCGAATCATCAACTCTTTGCGGAGCAGTCCCATGGTACGATCTACACTGTGGCGGAGCACGTCGCTGATGGTGAGGAACTTAGGCTTGTTGTCCTCGATGACGCAGCAGTTGGGCGAGATGTTGATTTCGCAATCACTGAAGGCATAGAGGGCATCCATGGTCTTGTCGGAGGAAGTGCCTGGAGTGAGGTGTACGAGAATCTCCACGTTGGCGGAGGTGACATCCTCTATCTTGCGAGCCTTGATCTTGCCTTTCTCCACCGCCTTGGTGATGCTCTCGATGAGGCTTCCCGTGGTCTTGCTGAATGGTATCTCGGTGATGACGAGCGTCTTGTTGTCGAGCTTGTCTATCTTGGCACGAACCTTCAATACACCGCCACGCTGACCATCGTTGTACTTGCTCACATCGATGGCACCGCCGGTAGGAAAGTCGGGATAGATGGCGAACGGCTCTCCTTTTAAATAATGTATAGCGGCATCGCAAAGGTCGTTGAAGTTGTGCGGCAATACCTTGCTGCTCAGTCCCACGGCGATACCCTCAGCACCTTGGGCGAGGAGCAACGGGAACTTGGCAGGGAGCGTGATAGGCTCCTTGTTACGACCATCGTAAGAGAGTTGCCAGTCGGTGGTCTTCGGGTTGAAGACCACGTCGAGTGCGAATTTGGAAAGACGAGCCTCGATATAACGAGGGGCAGCGGCACGGTCGCCGGTGAGGATGTTTCCCCAGTTGCCCTGTGTGTCGATGAGGAGGTCTTTCTGTCCCATCTGCACCAAGGCGTCACCGATGGAAGCATCACCGTGAGGGTGAAACTGCATGGTGTGTCCCACGATGTTCGCCACCTTGTTGTATCTTCCATCGTCCATTCGTTTCATGGAGTGGAGGATACGTCGTTGCACAGGTTTGAGACCGTCCTCGATGTGAGGAACGGCACGCTCCAGGATGACATACGAAGCATAGTCGAGGAACCAGTTTTGGTACATGCCGCTGAGATGGTGTACAGCGGAGGCGTCAAATCGGTTCACCGGCTTGTAGTCTGAATGTTGAGTGGATGTGTCGTCGTTCTGCTCGTTTTCCATGAAATCAGCAGAAATCTCCTCTTCGAGTCCGTCTTTGTCTTTAATTTCGTCGCTCATAGATAGCTTTTAATACTAATTTTGATAATTTATGGCAAAAATACAAAGAAAATTCGAGAAAAAGGCGTATCTTTGCCGAAAATTTGAAAAAAATAAGATTAATCATGGCACAGGAAGATGTTTTTAAGAAAATTGTAAGCCATTGCAAAGAGTATGGCTTCGTGTTCCCTAGTAGTGAAATTTATGATGGCTTGGCTGCCGTTTACGACTATGGTCAGAACGGTGTTGAGCTGAAAAATAATATCAAGCAGTATTGGTGGCAGAGCATGGTATTGTTGCACGAGAATATCGTTGGTCTTGATGCAGCCATCTTCATGCACCCTACTGTATGGAAGGCCTCTGGTCACGTAGATGCCTTCAACGATCCATTGATTGACAACCGTGATTCCAAGAAACGTTATCGTGCCGATGTGCTCATCGAGGATCACATGGCTAAGTATGAGGAGAAGATCGCCAAGGAGATCGCCAAGGCTAAGAAGCGCTTCGGTGATAGCTTCGACGAGGCTCAGTTCCGTGCTACCAACCCTCGTGTGTTGGAGAACCAGAAGAAGCATGATGAGCTTCATGCTCGCTATACCGAGGCTATGCAGGGGCCAGACTTGGAGATGTTGAAGCAGATTATCCTTGATGAGGGCATCGTTTGTCCTATCAGCGGTACCAAGAACTGGACAGACGTTCGTCAGTTCAACTTGATGTTCTCTACCCAGATGGGTGCTGCCAGTGATGCTACCAGCAAGGTATATCTCCGTCCTGAGACAGCCCAGGGTATCTTCGTAGATTACTTGAGCGTTCAGAAGACCGGTCGTATGAAGTTGCCATTCGGTATCTGCCAGATAGGTAAGGCATTCCGTAACGAGGTAGTTGCTCGCCAGTTCGTCTTCCGTATGAGAGAGTTCGAGCAGATGGAGATGCAGTTCTTCTGCCAGCCAGGCACAGAGATGAAGTGGTTTGAGTATTGGAAGAAGGTTCGTTTGGCATGGCACGAGGCTCTCGGCATGGGTAACGAGAACTATCGTTACCACGACCACGAGAAGTTGGCTCACTATGCTAACGCCGCTACCGACATCGAGTTCAAGATGCCATTCGGCTTCAAAGAGGTGGAGGGTATCCACAGCCGTACCAACTTCGACCTTTCTCAGCATGAGAAGTTCAGCGGTCGCTCTATCAAGTACTTCGACCCTGAAAAGAACGAGAGCTATGTACCTTATGATGTGGAGACCTCTATCGGTGTTGACCGTATGTTCCTCAGCGTGATGTGCCACTCTTACTGCGAGGAGAAGCTGGAGAATGGTGAGACACGTGTTGTCTTGAAGTTGCCAGAGGCATTGGCACCAGTGAAGTGCGCTGTATTCCCATTGGACAAGAAGGAAGGTCTGCCAGAGTTGGCTCGCGAGATTGTTGACGAGTTGAAGTTCCACTTCAATACTCACTATGGCGATCCTAAGGATTCCATAGGTAAGCGTTATCGTCGTCAGGATGCCATCGGTACTCCATTCTGTATCACCGTTGACCACGAGACTCCTAACGACCACAAGGTAACTCTCCGTTACCGTGACACGATGGAGCAGGAGCGTGTTGCCATCAGCGACCTCCGCAGCATCATCGAGGACCGTGTGAGCATCACAAGCGTATTGAAGAAGCTTGGTAAGGAAATCAAGAACTTCTAATCGTATATCTATCTATATATATAAATAGGTATATTAATATCTGTAATCAAATACATCTAGATGAATTTGAAGAATTTGAAATATATGTTCTTTCTGCTGATGACGGCGTTGGTGCTGTCATCATGCAGCGAGACGGACGATGATTCGCAGGCTGAGTTCGCCAACTGGCAGGCACGTAACGACCAGGCTTTCGCCGACACCTTGGATTTTGCCAGGCAGCAGATGAATGCCGGTAGCAAAGAGTGGAAGGTGATACGCAACTGGTCGCTCAATAATCAGACGGGCAACAAGGACCAGGCTGGCAACCAGTACACTCCTTCCTACAAGGATGATGAATACATCGTAGTGCATGTCTTGGGCACAGGTAGCAGCGAGGTATCTCCTCTCTATACCGACTCTATCCAGATGAGTTATCGTGGAAGATTGATTCCTACCACCTCTTACAAGGATGGATATGTATATGACCAGACTTTCTCTGGTACATACGATGCTACCAAGGCTCTTCCTACCAAGGGAGTGGCAAACAGTTGGATAGATGGCTTCACCACTGCCTTGCAGAATATGCACGTTGGCGACCATTGGCAGGTGTTCATCCCTGAGAACTTGGGTTACGGCTCAGAGGCGAAGACGGGTATTCCTGCTTACTCCATGCTCCGCTTCGAGTTGATACTGAACGGTGTCAAGCATGGTAATGGTGCTTGGGTAATGAAATAATACATCAAATCGCCCTGTCGGCTGGAAAGGCTGGCAGGGCGATTTTGTTTGTATATGATGAGGGGAACGGCTAGGGTGAGAAAGCAAATCTAAAAATATGTTGCAAAGGATAAACAAGTGTTTGTGTTCGCACACATTTGGTTGACGTACATCAAAAAAATGTTAGAAACTTGCAAATTTATTCATAAAATCATTGCAGTTTCAAGGAATAGTTGTACCTTTGCATCAGAAAAAATAAGTTTTAGGTTTTTAGTTAGGTAATAGATTGTTCTAGGTTATTAGTTTGAAGGTAAAAATTAAGATTGTTATTCAAGGACGACAGGTATTAGGTTTAGAAAGGTAAATAAAAGATTGTTTATTCAAGGACGACAAATAGGTTTGGTTATCTTATAAAGGTAATTAGTGAGTATTTTGGGAATAATGATTGAAGAGAAAGTAATTATTTTATGTTTATAAAAAATGGCGATTCCTCAAATTGGGGTCGCCATTTTCTGTTATTTGGCGTTCGTTTTGCTGGATAATGGAATATCATTCGATTGATAAAAGTTATGCTATATAGTAAAAAGACTGATTATTTGATGGAGTCCATCCGCTTGGGGCGTGACATGGCTCGCCGGGAGAAACTCAACCTGATTGTGGGGCTGAGCATCCCTTCTATGTTGGCGCAGATTTCCACGGTGATGATGTTCTTCATCGACGCTTCTATGGTGGGGCATCTCGGTGCTGAGGCTTCGGCTAGCATCGGACTGATAGAATCTACCACTTGGTTGATAGGCAGCTTGCTCAGTGCGGCAGCCACGGGGTTCTCGGTGCAAGTGGCGCATTTCATCGGTGCCAACGATTTTGTCAAGGCTCGACAGGTTTTTCGTCATGCCTTGATTTGTGGCTTGCTTTTTAGTGTCTGTCTTGCCCTGATAGGAGTGGCGATCCATCTGCCCTTGCCTTATTGGTTGGGTGGCGGCAGCGACATCGCAGACAATTCCTCTCGCTATTTCTTGATTTATGCGCTGGCTTTGCCTTTCATCTTCCTCTATCATACTTCGGAGATGATGCTCAAGTCGGCTGGCAATATGCACACACCGAGCGTCATGGCGATATTGGTGTGCATCTGTGACGTGGTCTTCAATTACCTGTTTATATATATATTCAAGATGGGAGTGGTCGGGGCAGCTTATGGCACAGCCTTGGCATACATCTGCATCTCCTTGCCTAACCTCTGGTTGGCGGCGTGCCAAAACAAGATTTTGAATCTTCGCCAGGATGCCGCTCGTTTCCATTGGGTGAAGGAGTATGTTCGCAATGCCTGCAAGATTAGCATTCCTATTGCCATCCAAAACATCTTGATGAGTGGTGCGCAGATAGTGAGCACCATGATTGTGGCTCCGCTAGGTAACATCGCCATCGCCGCCCATTCCTTTGCCATTACTGCGGAGAGTCTCTGCTATATGCCGGGGTATGGTATCGGTGATGCCGCTACCACCTTGGTGGGACAGACGCATGGAGCCAACCGAATGGACTTGTGCAAGAACTTCGCTTATATGACGGTGGGCTTGGGCATGGCAGTGATGGCTCTGATGGGAGTCGTGATGTATGTCTTCGCTCCAGAGATGATAGGTCTGTTGTCGCCAGTGGAATCTATCCAGGAGTTGGGTACCACCTGTTTGCGCATCGAGGCTTTCGCCGAACCGTTCTTTGCGGCAAGCATCGTCACCTATAGTGTCTGTGTGGGAGCAGGAGATACCTTCAAGCCTGCTGCCATCAACCTCAGTACGATGTGGTTTGTGCGCCTCACCTTGGCATACGGCTTGTCGAAGAGTTACGGCTTGGAGGGAGTCTGGATAGCCATGGCAGTGGAGCTGACGTTCCGAGGCATCCTCTTCTTGGTGCGACTCTTCCGTGGGTCTTGGACGAAGAGTTTCAACGTGAGCCGATAAGGTGGGCTTTCAGGTGAGCCGAGGAAGGTGTGTTAACGCAATGTTAGGGCACGTCTGGGCAAATGTTAGTTTAATGTTAAGAATGGAGGCATTTTGGAAGTTTTCACTCTAAATACTTGCAACGTCTCTTTAATTATGTTATTTTTGCACCCTGAAAGCTACCTAAAATGAAGGGTATTACGTATCTTTAGTATAGAGGAGGAACATGGCAAACAACTCGAAAGACGAGGAAAATATTTAATTTACAACTATAACAATGAAGTTAAAGCAAATTTTCGTAGCAGCGATGATGCTGCTTGCTACAGGTAGTATGATGGCACAGCAGATGCCACAGATACCTGTTGACAAGAATGTGAGAATCGGTCACCTCGACAATGGCTTGACCTATTACATTCGTCACAACAATTTCCCTGAGCATGTAGCTAGTTTCTACATTGCACAGAAGGTGGGTTCCATCAATGAGAATGACGACCAGCGTGGTTTGGCTCACCTCTTGGAGCACTTGGCTTTCAATGGCTCCGAACATTTCCAGGGAAACAGTCTCCAGAACTATCTCCAGAGCATCGGCGTGGAGTATGGCAAGAACTTGAATGCCTACACTAGCATCGACAAGACGGTATATTATTTCACGGATGTTCCTACTACCCGTGCCACCGCTGTCGATTCCTGCATGTTGATTCTCAAGGATTGGAGTAATGGTATTTCTCTGACGAAGGAGGCGATAGAGGGTGAGCGTGATGTCGTTCACAATGAGTATCGTATGAGAATGGTAGGTCAGCAGCGTATGTTGGAGCGTTCTCTCCCTGCTCTCTATCCTGGCAGCAAGTATGGTTATCGTATGCCTATCGGTTTGATGAGCATCATTGACGGTTGCGATCCAGAGACCTTGCGTGCTTACTATCGCAAGTGGTATCGTCCAGACAACCAGGCTATCATCATCGTAGGTGATGTGGATGTGGATCATATCGAGGCTCAGATCAAGAAACTCTTCAGTGGCATCAAGGTTCCTGCCAATGCTGCCAAGGTGATTCCTGAGACCGTGCCAGACAACAATACTCCTATCTATGTGATTGACAAGGATAAGGAACAGAACTATGACGTGGCTATGGTCAGCATGAAGCACGAGGCTACTCCTGACTCTTTGAAGGGTGGCATCGACTACTTGGCTAGCTCTTATGTCAAGAGCGCTCTCTCTTCGATGTTGAATGCCCGTTATGCAGAGAAGGCATTGGAGCCTGACTGCCCATTCTTGCAGGCTGGTTGCGATGACAGCGAGTACTTGGTTTCTCGTACCAAGGATGCTTTCAATATCAATGTGGTGGCTAAGCCAGGCAAGATGTTGGAGGCTTACGGTGCTGCCCTCCGTGAGGCTAAGCGTGCCAAGGATTTCGGTTTCACAGCCACAGAGTACTTGCGCTTCAAGGATGACTTCTTGAGCGGTTTGGACAAGATTTACTCTAATCGTGATAAGATGAAGAACGAGCAGTTCACTACTCAGTATGTGGATAACTTCATCGCCAACGAGCCTATCCCATCAGTGGAGGATGAGTATCAGATCTATAAGATGATGGTGCCAAACCTCCCTGTGGATGTCGTGAATGCTTATGCCAAGAAGTTGATTTGCGAGACCGATACCAACTTTGTTACTCTCGTGATGATGCGTGATGCTGAGGGTGCTGTTTATCCAACACAGCAGCAGTTGGCTGACGTCGTAAAGCAGGTGCGTGGTGAAAAGCTCGAAGCTTACGTTGATAATGTAAAGCAGGAACCATTGATGACAGAGCTTCCTAAGGCTGGTAAAATCAAGAAGACTACAGAGAATAAACTCTTCGGTTACAAGATGCTTACCCTCTCTAATGGTGCCAAAGTAGTGCTCAAGAAGACTGACTTCAAGAACGACGAGGTACAGTTTGCTGCTACTGCCGATGGTGGTACTTCTGCTTTCGGAACAAAGGATCTCAACGAGGTGAAGATGATGGGTGCCTTGATGAACTCAAGTGGTTTGCGTGGCTT